>Ga0182017_10000344_pt1 | contig 36062 bp, 39 predicted proteins | sample 712E3DmetaG_FD_120492 | JGI IMG/M metagenome (GOLD analysis project Ga0182017, IMG submission 120492) | Permafrost microbial communities from Stordalen Mire, Sweden - 712E3D metaG | ecosystem: Environmental > Terrestrial > Soil > Wetlands > Permafrost | place: Sweden: Stordalen | collected... | reverse complement strand
CCACATAGGATCCCGACTCGCGGTCACGGTAGGCGCGCGGTACCTGGGTCGAAATCGCCCTTGCAGTCGTCTCGTGCAGATTGCAGACTTTCCCAAGTGGTCGCTGGGGGTGCCCGACTGCGGGCGCGGCGACCTGCCCAGGGGATCGATGGCGCGCAAGACGGACAACCCGACAGCTGGCTCAGCTCAGGCCGACGAGACGGCCAGTTGGGTCGCGGCCGCCGAGCGTTTCGTAGCCGGGGGTCCGCCGGCTCGGGTGGCCAAAATGGACTTCACCTGGCGCAGCCTGGGCGAGGTCGACCTGCTTGTCGACGTACTCGCCGCCTCCGAGAGCCCCGTCGCCCTCAAGACCCGGATGGAGCTGGCCGCCTACATCGGCGAGGTGCTCGTCCGGCAGTTCGGTGGCCGCTGGGCGACAGGCGAGCATTTCGGCGAAGTGCTACCCCCGGATACCGCTCCCAAGAAGGCGAAGGCGAAGGCGGAGCCGGCGCAGCCGACCCGCATGGTCGAGAATCGGTTGACCGGGGGCGAGGCTCTCCAGGATCAGGTGTTCGAGCAGAGTCGAGCCTGGTCCGTCGAGACCGGCGTAGTCGGCCAGACCACGAACGTGGATGGGCCGGCGGCGATGATGCGACTGGCCGCCGACGCGTTCGTGAAGTCGGCCGGATCGAACGGAGTGACCTGGCTCGACTACTCGCCCGAGAGCGCGATTCGTCTGGACGAGCTGATCGACGAATGGTGGCCTGCCGCGCCGGCGAAGGACTCATACGAGTCGATGGTCCCGGCCATGGGTGCATACGTCGGCGAAGTGCTCATCTTGAACACCGGGGCGCACTGGATCCGCGACCCCGACGAGGGCTACGGCGTCGAGCTCAACGGTCAGATCGCCTTTCCGATGGACAAGGTATCCAAGCGGTTCGAGCTCGGGCCGGAGCACGCCATCGCCCAGTTCTACCGCGAAACCTCGATCGACTGGCTCTCGCGACAGCCGGAGATCCCGGCCATCGAGCAACCCGCGAAGGTCAAGAAGGGCGGGCTCTTCGGCCACGGTCGCGGCTGATCGACCGGACCACGGCGCAGCCCGACTGCTCGTGCCCGGCGCTCCGCTCCTCGCTCCCCGCGCCCGGCGCTCCCGTTGCCCGTTTCCGCGGCTGCCTCACGCCGCCCATATACGGTCGCTTCGCGTGACCGACGGCCCCCCTGGCGCGGGACAACCGGGCTAACGAACAGCGGCCAAGTCCGTGTACATTACGGCGCCACACCCCGAAAGCGGAGACCGACAACCTTGGCCATTCACCGCGACGCAAATGACCGGATGACCGTGCCCCCGACCGCCGCCGGCCCTGGCTCGATCCTCGCCATGACGGCGGCCGCGAGATGATCGCCGCGCTATTCGCCGCTCTGTTCTCTGGCATCACCCCGGTCGTCGCGAGTCGTGGGATCAAGCTCATCGGCTTCGTGCGCGCCAACGTCCTTCGGCTGTCGTTCGCCGTCGCCATCCTGGGCGTCTGGGCCTTCGCCTTCGGTCAGGGGCTGCGTGGCCAGACTCTGCTCTTCGTGACCGCAGGCGCAATTGGCTTCGGCATCGGCGGTCTGTCGCTCCTCGCCGCCCTGCCCCGACTCGGCGCCCCGCTCGCGTCCCTTGTGGAGGAGACCGTCGCCGCCCCCGTGGCGGCAGTCGTGGCGTGGTTCTGGTACTCGGACAAGCTGACGACCAATCAGATCGTCTTCTGTGGGGTCATCCTCGTCGGCGTGGTCATCGGCCTCCTTCCGTACGTCCGCGCCACCATCGAAAAGGGCGTCGCGGTCACGGGCGTCGCGCTGGGCATCGGCCTGGCCCTTCTGGCAGCCGCGGCGCAGGGCATCAGCTTCGCCGCGACCCGCCACGGCATGCAGCTCATGGTTCATGCGAAGACGCCGCCCGACGTCATCACCGTTGCCTTCCAGCGGCTGATCGGTGGCTTCCTCGTCGCCCTCGTCGTTTACGCGGCCGCTCGCTGGGTCTGGCGCAAGAAGTGGGGCTTCGCCGCGGCCGACGGTTCGACGGCGTCCGTCCTGAGCTCCGACGGCGGCAAGCTCACCACTCGGCCGCTCTTCTGGGGCAGCCTGAACTCGCTATTCGGCCCGATCCTCGCCGTCACCGGCACGGTCTGGGCCCAGCAGACCATGAACGCCGGCGTCGTTCAGTCGATCGTGGCCGTCGCGCCGATGATCAGCGTGCCGTTCGCCTTCTGGCTCGAGGGCCACAAGCCGCCGCGCGTGTGGTACCTCGGCGCCGCCGTGGCCATCGTGGGCCTCGTGCTGGTGGACCTGAACAGCTAGACGGTTGCGAGGCGGCGAGCCGCGGCCCGGTTCCGTCGCCGGCCGCGCGGCCCTCACGTCTCCCGCGTTGCCGCGCTCGCGGCGCCAAAAGAGCGCCGCACCGACCTCCGACTGCGCTACGCTGGACCCGCGACTCCATGTCAGGGAGTCCGAAGGAGGGGTCCGATGACCGAGGGCAACCGTCCCGCATCCGTGCCTGGACCGGCACCCGCGGAGCCAGCCGCGTCCGCGCCCGAGGCGCCCGCCCCGGCACCCGCGGAGCCAGCCGCGTCCGCGCCCGAGGCGCCGTCCGCGTTCTCGCGCTTCTCAGCTCACGCGGCCCGGGCCGAGTGGCTGAGGCCACTGGTCGTCGTCGCGGTCGCAATGATCGTCCTGACGGTCGTCTCGACCGCGGCAGTTCTCACCGTGGGCGGCCCGGCGGCGCCGGTCTCCTCCGAGGCGCCGAGTTCCTACGACATCATCAGCGTGCCGAACTTCGCGGCGGGGTCGCCTGAGGTCGCTTACCTGAGTTACGTGGCCGCCATCCAGAAGGGCGACTACGACGCGGCCGACGCGATGCTCTCCTCGAGCGCCATTGCCGCGGGCGAGGACTCGACCACGCTTGGGCCGGAGGACTCCATCGGCGCCTTCACGCCAACCGTCGGCAAGACCGAGGTCGATGGCGACACGGCGACCCTCTACGTCACGCTGCAAATGGCGATGGGCGACGAATCAGCGGCGCCGACCTTCTCGTTGGACGTCACGGTTCACCTGGTCCGAGAAGGCGGTATCTGGAAGATCGACAGCGAGCAGGAGAACTCCTGATGGCGACGGCCAGACGACTCTATCTCTACATCGTCTCCGGCATCGGGCTCGGCCTCATCCTTTCCGCCGGGACGACTCTTCTCGGTCTCGTCCTGGATCGGCTCGGCATTCATGCCGTCGACCCGTTCTCCTCGGGGCCCTTCCCCGTCGCCACCGGGTCCGCGCCCCTCAATCGTGAGGCCCTGGCGGGCGCGATCGGCCTCATGGCGGTTGGGCTGCCCCTGTGGCTCATCCACTGGGGCCTCGTCGAGCGGACGGTCCGCAGGAATGGGCCGGAAGCCGAGGCCGAGCGGCAATCGCAGATGCGATCGCTCTTCTTCGCCATCGTCCTGGGCAGCCTGCTGGTCATCGCCGCCTCCGCGGCCGTCGACGCCCTGCGCGAAGGGATCTCGCGGCCGCTGGGTGCCACCGATCCGTTCGTCTACGTGGACATAGCCGGGTCGGTTGCCACGGCCGTCGTCGTCGGCGGTGCGTGGGGCTACCACGCCTGGGTCAGAGCCCGCGACCTGCGCCGGGGTCCGGCCATCCGCGGTTCGGCGGCCTGGATCTCGCGTCTGTACCTGTACGGCGCGGCCTTCGCCGGCCTCGTCGCCGTGCTTGCGGCGACGGCCGCCATGATCAACACGGTCATCGACGTGGTGGCCGGCTACCAGGGTTCGGCCTTCTACGACGGTGGGCTGCAGCTGCCGGGCGAGGTCGGATCGATGGGCTTGACCGTGCCAACGGCCGCCTGGTGGGTGCGTCCCGTCATCGCCGCCGGCGCGACGATCCTGATCTGGGGCTGGGTCTGGTCCGGCCACTGGCTGTACGCCGGCAGGCTCCGCGCTCGCGGGGACGAGCAGGGGCAGTCCGAGCGCAGCTCACGCTTGCGCCTCTCGTTCTTCGTCGGCGTCGTCGCGGTCGGCGTCGGCCTGGCAACCACCGCATTCGGAGACGGCCTCGGGGTGTTGATCGGCGCCGTGATTGGGGCGCCCCGGTCGGGCGCCGGGTTGCCGGTGTGGCATGACGTGATCGGGCCGCCCGCGGCCGCCGTCTTCGCCATCGTGGCGTGGTGGGCGCATCGCCGGTTCGCGACACGAGAGCAGGCCGAGGTCGAAGACGGATCGGCTCTGCGCGCGGTTCGACCCATGGACTATATGACCGCCCTCATCGGGCTCGGATTCCTGACCGTCGGTCTCGTCGGTCTGCTGACCCTGCTGGCGCAGCAGACCATGGGTGAGACGCTCTACGGCGCCGGGATCCTCGGATCGTGGCGCGACCAGGCAGCTCGCGATATCGGCTACGCGGTCGTCGGCGTGCCCGTCCTGCTATGGCCATGGCTGGCCAGCCGAAGGCGCCTGGCGGTCGATCGCGCGGGCGAGGTCCGCTCGTCCTCGCGGCGGTACTGCCTGTTCTTCGTCGTCGGCGCCTCGGTCGTCGCCGGGGCCGGGAGTCTGGCGATCGTGGTGACGCAGGTTGCCCGTGTGGCGGTGGGGCTCGACTCCTCGGGCTTCGGTTCGAGCGTCGCCTATCCGCTGGCCATCCTCGCCGTCGCCGCCGCGGTGGTCGTCATCTTCGGGGCGATCTTGTATCGAGACATGACCGGCGGCGCCGGCGCCCCCTCCGAGGCCGGCGCGGGCGCGATCGAGGCGCCGGTCGGGGCGCCCTGGCAGCCCCCGCAGACGGAGACCCGACGCGGGCTGGAGATCGTGATCGGCGGGCCGGAGAACTCGGACATGGAGCCGTTGCGGGCGTGGCTCGCAGCTACTCTCCCGCCGGGCTACTCGCTGGCAGTCAGGCCGGTCGGCGAGACGAACGGGTCCTAGTCCAGCGCATCGGCGGACCGGCGTTCTGGCGCGCCTGACCGCAGCCCCGACCCGGCAGCGCTCGGCCGCGCTCAGCCGTGGCCGTCGCTCGGGGTCAGGCCGTCGCTTCGTCCTCGCCGAGAAGCAGCCGGTGCAGCTCGGCCTCGCACTCCGTGCGACCGATGCCGATGACCTTGTCGCCCTCGCGTAGCTCTGTGTCGGATCGCACTGACATGGCTCGTTCGTCGCGAATGATGGCAAAGATCGAACAGCCGTCGGGGAGCGACAGGCTACCCGCCGCGCGGCCAACGGCCGGCGAGCCCTCGCGCAGCTGAGCCTCGACCAGCTCGAGCTCGCCACCTCCGAGGACGGCCAGGTGGAGCAACTCGTGGACGGGAATGTCCGCCTCGATCGAGCCCAGGATCATCCGCGTCGGCGAGACGATCTCGTCCACGCCCAAGTGCTTGAAGAGGCTCTCGTTCTTGGGGTTGTTGACCCGGGCGATCGTCCGCGGAACGTCGAAATGGTGCTTGGCCATCTGGCAGATGACGAGGTTGTCCTCGTCGTCGCCGGTGACCGCGGCGACGATGTCCGCGCGATTGGCCCCGGCCTCGCCGAGGTACTTGCCCTCGCAGCCGTCGTGGGGGATGACGATCGACCCGATCTCCTCGGTGATCTGCGTGGCGCGGGCCCGATCGCGCTCCATGATGGCGACCTCGTGACCCGACTGGATGAGCTCGCGGGCCAGGAAGTACCCGACTTTGCCGCCGCCTACGACGATGACGAACACGTCTGCCTCCTACCCGCGCTCAGCCGCGCCACCGGCGGAAGCCAACGCGCTGCGCCCTGACGGAATCGGCCTCGGTTTCGGCGAGCTTATGGTCGGCCGTGCGATCGGCCGAAGAGCGCGTCCTGGCCGGCGATGCAGCCGGCAACTTGTCCGCCCCCGTCGAGTCGCCCGCGACCGGCAAGCCGCGCGAGGTCGGATGAGGATGCTCGTGGCCGGGCGTTTCGGGAGTATCGATGCCGGGGCCGGTTGACATCGGCAGGTTCAGGTACTTCGCCACCGTGTCGACCAAGAGGTTCGTCCGGCACAGCGTTACGACGCCGAGTTCGGCGTAGGCCGCGGCCCGGACCGGGTCGTTGATCTTGGCGATCACCTGCGGGATGCCGATCGACTCCGTGGCCACCTGGGCGGCCATCACGTTTCGGTTGTCGCCCTCGGTCAGCGAGAGGAATACGTCGGCGCCGTCCGCGCCACCCCTGCGGAGGACCTCCGGGTCGGTCCCGTCACCGCGAATGGCGGCGCCCTTGAACGTTTCGGGCAGACGGTCGAATGCGGCCGTCCGGATGTCGAAAATGATCACCTCGTGGCCGTCCGCGTCGAGGTTCTCGGCCAGCGTCGAACCGACGCGACCGCAGCCCACGATCACGATCTTCATCGAGACTCCTCGCCCATCGGCTCACGCACGACCCACACTGCGCAGGGGGCGTTCTTCAATGCGTATGGGACGGCCCGCCCGATGGCGAAATCGCCGCCGAAGCGGGTTCGGTAGGGCAGGCCGAGTATCAGCAGGTCGGCTTCTCGCGCCGCGGCCTCGTCGACGATCGCGGCGCCGACGTCCCGTGCCTGAACGAGCACGGATTCCATCTTGCCGTGGAGCGACTCCGCGATGCCCTCGGCCGCGTCGAGGACGCGCTGGGCCTCTTCGGAGCGCTCGGCCGCGTCGGCGTCGAGCGGCTGCGTCCAGTCGAGCTCGACGACGTGCACGGCGATCACCTCGGCGTGGTTGTGGCGGGTCACCTCGAGAGCCAGACGTACGATCCGGGCGTCGATCGAGCCGCCGCTCAGGGCGATGACGGCGCGCCGGAAAACGGGCGTAATCGCCTCGGGCACCTGACCTCCGTTCTCGACCCCACGTGGTGGCGGTTGGGCCGCATCCGCCCGCGAACGATACCACCGGCGGCTTCAAGTGGAGGGGCCGAAGGTCGGCAGGACGCCGGCCATCGCCTCCCGATCCCTCGGCCGTTCGGCCCGGCCATCCGGCCCATCGGGCCTGTCGGACGGCGCCGATCAGCGGCCGTGCCGGCGGTCCACCGCTGCGTCGGCGCGGGTCCGGACGGCGCCCTGGTGCGGCGCCCAGGCCGCCCATACCGAAGCGGCCCAGCGCCCGACCGCGGCCCCGTGCTCGTCGGCGGCCCCGTGCTCGTCGGCGGTCGTCGTCGCCAGGACATCCAGGACCGTGATCGGGCCCATCGAGGCAGGCGGTTCGAGCCATTCGAACGTGGCTTCCGGCGTGGCAACTCGAGCCTTGGCGCGCGCCGAGGCGATGCCGTCGTAGCCGCGCTCGAAAACGAGGTACAGGCCGATCAGGTGGCCCCACACCGACTGGCTCGATTGTCGACCGGGGACGCCGGGGTGCTGGGCCATATACACGTCGACCGAAAGCATGCGCGACTCGAAGAGCCCTGGGTCGGCCATCTGGCGCCCGATGAGCTCCGTGTAGGTCGCCCAGCATCCGGGCGCCGCGCCGACGTACAGATGATCGGTCCGGAGCTCGGGAAGGTCCGGCACGATGGCCTCGCAGCCCGGGCAGCGCACGCCGGCAGGCACCTGGCCGCGTCCGCGATCAGTGGGGCTTGCCGTTGTCCGCCGCGACGAGCGTGCCGGCCGGCTGCTGGTCCGGCCCGGCCTGCGGCCGGCTGTCTTCGCGCCGGTACGGCACGTTGATGACCACCGTGTGCGGTCGGCCCAACAGAGCCGCCCGAAGCTGCTTGGCCGCCTGGTTGTAGAGCATCCGCTCCCACCAGCTCCGGGCCACGTACTCGGGGATCAGGACGAACGTGATCGGGTCCTCTTGGTCGTTGGGCCAGGAGCGGTCCAGCACGTCGAGGTAGGCCACGACGGGGGCGATCAGGGCTCGGTAGGGCGACTCCACGAGTACCAGGGGAACGTCCGGCACGGCCTGAGTCCATAGCTCGCGGATCGCGTCGCTGTGCTTTGGGTCGTCCGAGACGTAGACCGCACGAATGTCCGTCGTGATAGAGCGGGCCACGTTGAGCGCCTGGACGACCGCCCGGTTGACGCCCGAGATCGGGATGACGACACGGTTGTGGCGGTGCGGCTGGGGTACCGCGGCACCCGGGCGCATCGTGAGCTGGCGCGCCGACGATGCGTACTGATGCCTGACGAACATCATCATGGCGATAAGAGACGGGATGAAGATCAGGACCATCCATGCCCCGTTGAAGAACTTCTCGGAGGCCACCACCACGAAGACCACGCCGGTCAGGATCGCGCCGAAGCCGTTCACGACGCTCCGCCAGGCCCACCCCGAGCTTCGTTCCTTGCGCCAGTGAATGACCATGCCCGCCTGCGACAGCGTGAAGCAGATGAACACGCCGACCGAGTAGAGCGGGATCAGGGCGTCGACCGAGGCGTTGAAGGCGTAGAGCATGACTATCGCGACCGCGGCCAGGACGACGATCCCCCACGAGAACGCCAGCCGATCGCCGCGGAATGCGAACTGGCGCGGCATGCAGTCGTCCTGGGCCAGGATGGCCGCCAGGCGCGGGAAGGCATTGAAGCTGGTGTTGCAGGCCAGGAAGAGGATCAGGGCGGCGCTGACCTCCAGCAGGATGAACAGGAAATTGCCGCCGAATACGGCGCTGCCAACCTGACCCAGGACCGTCGGACCCTGGGCGGTCGTGGCCATGACGCCGTACTGGAGGCCGACGAAGGTCAGCCCGATGAAGATCGTGCCCAGAATCAGGGCCATGATGATCAGCGTGTTGGCGGCGTTCTTCGCCTCGGGCGGCTTGAACGCGGGGACGCCGTTGGCGATCGCCTCGACGCCGGTCAGGGCCACAGAGCCGCCCGCGAATGCCTTCAGCAGCAGGAGCATCGTGAAGGCTTGAACGCCCGGCTGCTCCGCGAACGGCGGGGCGTTGAGGTGGTGAGCGGCACCGCTCGCCGTGTTGACCAGGCCGACGCAAATGGTGAGCAGGGCCATTCCGACAAAGAGGTACGTGGGAATGGCAAAGATGTTGCCCGACTCCCGCAGGCCCCGCAGGTTGGCCGCTGTCACCAGGATGATGATGAGCGCCCCCAACTCGACCTTGTACGGCGCGATCGCCTCGAACGCCGTCGCCAGGTTTGCCAGAGCCGAGGCGCTCGAGACGGCGACGGTCATCACGTAGTCGACCATCAGCGCCGCGGCGGCGATCAGGCCGAAGTTGGGACCCAGGTTCTCGCGGGCGACCACGTAGGCGCCGCCGCCGGCGGGATAGCCGCGGCAGACCTGCCGATAGCTGAAGGCGACGATCGTCAGCATCAGGGCGATCGCGGCCGCCACCACGATCGACCAGGTCATCCAGGCCAGGCCGGCGAGAACCAGGACGCGCAGGATTTCGTCGGTGGCGTAGGCCGAGGACGAGATGGCGTCCGAGCTGAAGATCGGCAGGGCCAGCTTCTTGGAGAGCCGCTCTTCGATGTCCTGGGCGGTCGAAAGCGGCTTGCCGAAGACGAAGGCCCGAACGCGCGCCAGGCGGCGGCCAAAGGCGGTCGTGGGCGCGCTCGCGGCGGCCTTGGCGATCATGACGCCCGCGCCGGCGTAGCGGAAGTAGGCGGAATGCGGCCGATCGACCACCACGCGCCGGTCGCCGAGCTTGCGGCCCCGGAGCGGTGAGTTGGGGGCGGTCATCGACCGGTCGTTCCTCTCTGATGCGGGCTCAGATGCGCGACGGGTCTGGCTCCGATCGAACCGGCCGCGAACCGGCCCTGGAGCTGCGGCGAGCCGGCTCCATTCCGGTTCGCCCTCGACGAGCACCGGGCGCGCCCGGATCGATGCGCGTCAGCGGATCGCCTCGTCGAACCCGAGCAAGGCTAGCACGACGCCCGCCCGCCGGGTTCGCCTGGGCGTCGGACTCGCCGGGCCCGAAAGCCCTACCGCGCCCCGATTCTCACTGCCCGAAGCTGAGCCGGCGAGCCAGCCGCGGCGGGAGGCCGGCGTCGCGCATGGCCGTCTGCGTGGCCACGATGTCGTAGCTCACGCGCTGCCATATGGCCTGCCCGGCCGCTGTGTCGAGCAGCATGTAGCTCGCCGTCGGGTCGCCGTCTCGGGGCTGGCCGACGCTGCCGGGGTTGAGGAAAGCGCGCCGGCCGTCGAGCTCGAGGCGGCTCTCCGGCCCTGCGGACAACCGCTCCATATGGCGTTTCTGGCGGAGAACCAGGGGCACGTGGGTATGGCCGACCAGGCAGTACGTCGTGTGGAAGGCGGCCAGATTCTCGCGCGCCTCCCTCGTGTTGAACAGGTACTCCCAGATCGGATCGCGCGGGCTTCCGTGCGCGAGCGTGAAGTCGAACCCGCCGGGGACGAGGATCTCCGGCAGGTCGGCCAGGTATGCCTGCGCCTCGAGGCCGAGACTGGCGCGGGTCCACTCCATGGCCACGCGGGCATCGGCGTTGAAGTCTTCGATTTCCAGGTCGCCGACGGCGGCGGCGTCGTGGTTGCCCCTGACCCCGACGGCGCCGGCTTCCCTGAGGCGCGCGACGACGGCATCGGGATCGGGCCCGTAGCCGACGACGTCGCCCAGCTGCCAGACGGCGTCCACGGAGCCGATGGAGGCGAGCACGGCCTCGAGCGCCCGCAGATTGGAATGGATGTCCGCCAGAACCGCGATGCGCATCGTCGCTCCCCGCTACAGTGGCCGGCGCCGGCGGGCGGCGGGGTCGCGGGGGAACTCCGGCGGCGTGGCGCCGACCTTCTCGACGACCACCAGAACGTGGTCTTCGAGGCCCGGCACAGTCACGGCCTCGCAGGCGACCACGCGGCCGCCCAGCTGCCGGACCGCTCTCTGTGCCCGCGCAAGCTCCTCATCCAACGGGCGCCGTTTCCACGCCACGAGCAGCCCGCCCGTGGCGAGGAGGGGCAGGGCAAGCTCGGAGAGCTCGGTCAGGTCCGCCACGGCGCGCGAGACGACCGCTGGCCAGCGACCCCGATGACGGGGCTCAGCCGCGATGCTCTCGGCCCGGGCCGCCGCCACGGACACCCGGTCGGCCAGCCCGAGAGCCGTGATCGCGACGTCCAGGAAACGGGCCTTCTTGCCGATCGACTCGACCAGCAGCGCCCGCCGCGCCGGCAGCGCGATGGCGAGCGGTAGGCCGGGGTAGCCTCCGCCGCTTCCCAGATCCACGAACTCCGCTATCCCGGCTCGCCGAAGCAGGGGCAGGGCGGTGAGGCTGTCCAGGACGTGATCCCGGGCGATCAGGTCCGGCGCGCGGATGCCGCTCAGGTTGATCGCCCCGTTCCAGGCAAGGAGCATGCGGACGTGATCGTCGATCGCGGCCCACGTTTCCGCGGCCAGGTCCCCGCACTCGATGCCGGACAGGCCGGCACGCAGGGCCTCCCCGTATTCCCCGGGGAGTGGCGGAAGCCCCGAAACACGCGTCGGGAGCGGATCGCGGACCGGAGTCGGGGCCGTGTCAGGCTCCCCGGCACTCTGGGCCGCGCCGCTCCCGGCGCTGTCTCTTCTCGCACCCGGCGTCCCTAGGTCTTCCCGCGCCAGTTCGGTCCTCGGCCGGGTTTCCCCAGACCCCTCGCGAACGCGGTTACCCATCGACGGGCCGCAGCAGCGGTGCGGATGTCGGAAGATAGGCCCCGCGCTGTGCGCCGTCAACGCGGTTGTCCACCAAAAACGGGCAATACTCCACTTTCGTGGATAAGTGGTTCACCCGGCGCGGCACGGTGGACGAGGCTGGTCGCCTCCCCCGCGCGCTCCCGGGCGTGCCCACGAGAAAGCCATCAGACGCGTGGTCGGACCGGCTTGCCGAGCGCTCGGCGCACGACATCGAGGACCTCCTCGATGTAACGATCCGCGTCTCCTTGCTCGGCGGCGGTCTTGACGCAGCCCTGGACGTGGTCCTCCAGAATCAGCAGCGCCACCGAATCCACGGCGGCCCGCAGTGCGGCCGTCTGCTGGAGGATGTCGACGCAGTACTCGCGGCGCTCGATCATTCGCTCGATGCCGCGCACCTGACCCTCTATCCGCCGCAGACGCCGGATCAACGTCGCCTGATCGCGGGAATAGGCGTGGCGGAAGGACCCCTCGATGTCGCCACCGTCCGCGGCCTCGAGCGTGATTTCCGGGACGGCCGGCAGGATGCTCACAGCCGCGCCAGGGCCAGCGGATGCCGGGCCGGAACGCTCGGGTCGCGCTGCCGGGCGCGCACCGCCCGACTTCTCCGTATCGTCTGTCGCCAACCTGGACCTCCGGGTCGGATCATACCCCCGGGGAGTATATGAGGCAACGCCGGTGAGGCCCCGCGGGCCTCCATGATCGACTCTACGTCGGACTCGATGGCGGCCGCTCCGGTAGACTTGCAGGGTGGATCCGCGAAAGCGTCTGCGCATGGCTTTGCTCGGTGCCGGCTGCACACGGTGCGGTCAACCGTATGCCGCCCACGGCGTCCGGGTCCTGGCGCAGCGCGAGGAGATCGCCTTCGTTCAGCTCGTCTGCTTCGCCTGCCAGACACAGACCCTGGCGCTGGTCACCGGCGCACCGGCGGCCGACGACGACGCGAACGGGCTCGGCGACGGGCTCGGCGACGGGTTCCGGGGCGAGCTGCCGGCGGGCGACGGCGATGACGATCCGGAGGCCTCACAGCGGTCGGGCCGACCGATCAGCGAGGCCGACGTCCTGGAGATGCACGCCTACCTGGCCCAGTACCAGGGCGACGTACGCGGCCTTCTCGAAGGACCGCCAGGTTTCGACGGATCAGCGGATGACACTGAACTGGGTCGCGGCGTCGCCGACGACGAGACGGGCGCACCCGGATGAGCGAAGTCGGCACGCCGCGCGATCACCTCGGCGGGAGCGCCTTCGCCCACGCCAGCGAGGCGGAGTTCGCCCGCATCCTGGATTTCTATCAGGTCGCCTGGGCATACGAACCGCAGGTCTTCCCGATCCTGTGGGACCTCGAGGGCAACGTTCTGGAAAGCTTTGCCCCGGACTTCTTCCTGCCCGATCTGGAGCTCTTCGTCGAGCTGACGACGCTCCAGCAGCGCCTGGTCCGCAAGAAGAACCGCAAGGTCCGCCGCCTGCGCGAGCTGTATCCGAACCTCCGCATCAAGCTCTTCTACGCCCGCGACTTCCGAGCGCTTATGCTCAAGTACGGCCGCTCGGCGCTCGTCTCGGGGCTGAGCGGAACGCTCGGGCAGGTCGGGCCGCGCCAGAATCAGGAACCCGGGCCCGAGGAGGACTCCGTTGCCGGACCTCCGACGGCCGCCCGGCAGCTGGGTCTGTCGACCGGACCCGCCGAGGCGTCGCTCGACCCGCGCGCCCCGCACGATCGCCGTTCCCGCGGGGCGCGCCGCCGCGCTGTGCGCCGGGCCGCCGCGGCGTACGCTCCCCACACGACCGCCACGTGATGTAAGAGGTAGCGATGAAGCACTCTCAGGACCTGAACGAGGACGTCGCCGAGGTCCTGCTGTCCGAGGACCAGATTCATGTCAAGGTGGTCGAGCTGGGGAAGCGGATCAGCGCCGACTACGCCGGCCGCGAGCTGACGCTGGTCAGTGTCCTGAAGGGATCCCTGCCGTTCATGGCCGATCTCATGCGCCAGATCGAGCTTCCGTTGCGAATCGATCTGATGGAGGTTTCGAGCTACGGCGGAACGGCCACCGAGTCGTCCGGTCTCGTCCGAATTCTCAAAGACCTCAGCGCACCGATCGACGGTCGCGATGTCCTGCTCGTCGAAGACATCATCGACACCGGTCTGACGCTCAATTACCTGCTTCGGTACCTTCGGGGCAAGAACCCGCGGTCGATCAAGGTGTGCGCTCTTCTCGACAAACCGGCCAGGCGTCTCGTTGAGATTCCGATCGACTACGTCGGGTTCGCAATCCCCGATGCCTTCGTCGTCGGATATGGTCTCGACTTTGGCGAGGTTTATCGGAACCTGCGTTTCGTGGGCGTGTTGCGCCCCGAAGCGTACGAGTCCTAGGGGGCGTCGATTGAACCGCAATCCCGTTCAGGGCGGCCGCTGGGTCGTGACCATAGGCGCAGTCGTGATCATCGCGTCGTGTTTGCTCCAGTGGTGGCAGCTCGGTGGCGGACCCGGCGAGCTGCCGGCCAAAGCCGGCGACGCCTTCGCCCGAACGGGCGGCTGGGCCGATGGCTTCGGCTTCCTCCTGTTCCTCGCGGCGGTGGCGACATTGCTCCTGGTCGCGCTGCCGTACGCGGCCGAGGCGCCCATCGCGATCGATCGGCCGATCTCATATTTGCTGCTGCTCGGAGTGGCCGTCGTCGCATACGTTCTGCGGACGATCTCGATGCTTCAGCAGCACTTGCTCCTCTACATCGGCCAGACGCCGCCGATCCAGCCGCTCCGGGGTCCCGGCTTCTGGGCCGCGGCCATCGGCCTGCTCTTCTTCGCCCGCGGGGTGTTCGAGCTCTGGGAGGCTCGCCGGCGCTTCTAGCCGTCGATGCCCAGTGCAACGAATCGCGGTGTTCCACAGCTCCGTGGGGCGATGGCGTATAGTAGTAACAGGCGAGCCGGACGCATGAGCGCGGCCGCCAACCCCGTTCTGGCGTGGCTGTCGAGCCCCAAGAAAGCTCGCCGCCCGAGAGTCAGCACGAATGCGCGCGGCCATCGCGCCAATTGGGACGCCGTGGCTGCAGCGGTAGTGCGATCGCCATTTCGCCACGAGGTTCGTGCATTCGAGTGGAGTACCTGGTCAGGCAGGCCCGCATCACCGATGTCGATCGGTTGTATGCGCTTTGCGTAGAGATGGGGGCTGCGCCCGGCGCTGGCACTCCATTGGACGCGATAGGCCTGCTGCGTCAGCTCGTCTACATGCCGAATGCTAGCGTCGTGGTCGCCGAGGGGGGGCGTCAAATAGCCGGCGGTGCGGTAGTCGGCCTCAGACCATCGGTCCGAGCCGGCGGGTTCGTAGGCACGGTTGACGTGCTGGTCGTAGCCCCAGGCCACAGCGTCGAGAAAGTCGCCGATGAGTTGATCGTCGAGATCATGACCTCGGCACGAAGAAAGGGCTGCTCCGCGGTAGAGGTCATGCTGCCGGACGACGCCAACTTGCGCGCGTGCTGGATCCGGCATGGCTTCTCTTTGGACCAGGCCAACATCTATAGAGCGGAAGTTCCGGGCAGGGCACCGGCGAGCCGCTAATACCGTCGCAGCCGAGCAGCCAGGGAGCGCCGGCGCCTCGGGTCAAGGCCTTCGGCAAGGGCCGTCAGGCCATCACATCAAGGAGTCACTTGTGAGCAAGAACGTCGCGGTCTTCGTGGACGTGGCGAACATCTTCTACGCGGCGAAGGCGGCGGGAGCGGACATCGATTACGTCACGCTCCTCAAGGCTGCCGTGGCCGGACGCGATTTCGTCCGAGCATACGCATACACGGGGCTGGACCCCGAAAACGAGAACCAGCGAAACTTCCATAGCTTCCTTGGTCGTCACGGCTACAAAGTCGTGAGCAAGGACATTCGCAAATATGGGGATGGCAAGGTCAAGGCGAATCTCGATATCGAGCTGGTCGTCGACATGATGAAGACGGCTAGAAACCTGGACGTCGCCATTGTCGTGAGCGGGGACGGCGACTTCGCGCCTGCAATTCGGGCAGTGCAGGAAATGGGGGTCCGCGTCGAGGTCATCAGCTTCCGGGGCAACACCAGCTCCGACCTGATCGAGGCCGCCGACGTCTTCTACGACATCACTCAACTCGCCCGCGTGGATCGCGAATCGACCCGTTCGGGGCGTCGCGTGGCGGGCGACGAAGAGGACCTCTCGATGACCGAGGTCCCCGATAAGCAGACCGAGGGTCGCGGCGGGCGGCGCGGTCGCGGCGGGCGACGGACCGCGCCTCGTGACGGCGAGGAGGCCGTGGCTGCAGCCGCGACGGCAGAACGAACGCCGCGCAGCAGCGGTCGCAGCACCGGTCGCGGCGCCCCCGCGCAGCTGGTCGCGCTGCCTGGCGAGAAGCTCTCGCGGGCGCAGACCGCCGCCGCGGACACCGAGGTGATCGAGGCGCCCGGCGAGGATCTTGCCGAGAACGCCGGCGAGACCCAGGCGGCCGAAGGCGGCGAAGACGCTCAGGCGACGGAAGGCGGCCGGCGTCGCCGACGCCGTGGCGGTCGAGGTCGCGGCCACGGCGGCCGAACCCAGGAGGGTCAGGCGCCGGGCGAAGAAACGGCAGAACAAGCGGAGACGGGCGAGTCGGAGAGTCCGGCGGCCGCCCCGGCGGCTCGGCCAAACCAGTTCGGGTCGTTCTGGGACTCCCAGATCGGTATGGCCGGCCGGCCGGAGCGCCTCACGCCGATGTCGCCATCGGAGGAGGACGATTTCGCCGAGCCCGAGATCCCGGAGTACCTGCTGGCCGAACGGCGGCGGGGCGGTCGGGGTCAGGGTCAGAGCCAGGGCCGGGGCGGCAGCGGTCGCGGCGTTCGCAGTGCCTACGCCTCCGCCGTCGAGCGGGAACGCTACGGACGATCCTCGACGCGCTATCCGGAGCCGGTTCGCCAGACACAGCCGCCGCGCCGGCACGATGAGCGCCCCCAGCGCGCGCCCCAGCCGCAGCAGCATCGTGGCGGCGGCGGAGCGCCGCGCAGCAGCGGCCGCGACTCGGCCGAGCCGTGGAGCGAGGTCCCGCCGGAGCTCGAGGAGATCCTGCGAGCCCAGCTCTCAACGAAGCTGAGCCGCCAGGCCGAGGCGCCGAGCGTGCCACCGTCCGGAACCGTCGCTGTCGAGACCGGCGCACCCAAGGGCGGCGAAACGCCCAAGGCCGGCACCCGACGCGGTGGCCGACGCAAGGTCGAGGCCGCTCCAGCCGAGGGAATTGCGGCTGTCGCCGAGGCCCCCTCCGGGGCTGTCGAGACTCCCGCCAAACCCGCCACCCGCAGCCGGCGCAAGCCCGCGGCAACCGAGGCCGTAGCTGTGGTCGCCGAGGGCGGCGAAGCCCCGGCAGTGGCTGCGCCCAAGCGTCGAGCTCCGGCCCGCAAGAAGCCGGCCTCGGCCGAGGGCGACGCGCCCGCGGAAACCTCCGGCGAGTAACCCGGCGCGCGCCCACCGACCAGTCGTGATTTCGGGCCCGCTGCCGATGCAGAACGCGAATACGCGCGGCCAGCCCGGGGGGCTGGCCGCCATCGCGGCCATGGTCGGTGGCTCCGTTCCGCATGCCGTCCTGCTCGTCGGGCCGGCATCGAGCGGCAAGACCACGCTCGCCCTGGATCTGGCCGCGGCGCTTCTATGCGTCGACCTGGACACGGCGGCGCGTCCGTGCCGCCATTGCCGGGGCTGCCGGCTCGTAGCCTCGGGCAATCACCCGGATCTGCACCGGCTCGCGCCGGACGGTCCGGGCGGACAGGTTCGCATCGGCAAGGCCACCGACCCCGAGCCGGGCACGATCCGTAACCTCATCGGCGAGCTGTCGCTCCTGCCCGTCGAAGGCGGTGCGCGCGTCGCGATCGTGGAGCAAGCCCACCGCATCAACGACGACGCCCAGAACGCGCTGCTTAAGATGCTCGAGGAGCCCCCAGCTGGCGTCACGATCGTGCTCTGCGCCGACGAGGAGGAGTGTCTTCTGCCAACGGTTCGGTCGCGCTGCGTACGCGTGCGCCTGGGGCCGGTCGCGGGGCGTGAGATCGAACGCTGGCTCGGAGAGCTTGGTGCCGCGGACGCGCCCTCCGCCGCGCGGTTCGCTCGACTCGCCGGCGGATGCCCAGGACTGGCTTTGGCCTACGCCCACGCCCCCGAAGCGGCCCGGTTGCGGGGCGAGATATCGCGCGGACTGCTCGACCTGCTGACGGCGAGCCGGCACGAGCGACTGACATCGGTCCGGACGCTGATGAGCTCGGCGGCGGCTCTCGAGGCTGCCCTGAACGAAGGGCGCAAGACAGGCGCGAGCGCGGGCCTCGGGGTCGCCGAAGCTGCTATTGAGGCCACGGGGCGCCGCAAGAAGCCCGCGGCCGCGGCCCGGCCGAACGTCGAACAGGGCGAGGTCGAAGCGGAAGCACCCGCCGAATCGGCCGCGCCGAAGGCTTCGGCCTCCGATCGCCGGGCGGCCGCCTCCGCGCTGCTGGCCATCTGGGCCTCGATCGGGCGCGACCTGGCCGTCGCGGCGCTGGGCGGCCGTCGCCAGCTCCACGACCCGGAGCTGCTCGACGAGCTTGCCGCCGTGGCACCCACGATCCCCGCCGGCGCCGTAGCCGCCTTCCTCACCCAGCTGGCAAGCGTCGAGGTCCAGATAGACGAAAACGTCAACCCGGAGCTGGCCCTCGACGTGCTTGTGCTGGCCTGGCCCCGGCCGGGCCGCGCCGCATGACCAGCCGCGGGGCTCGCGCCATGCCCCGCCCCATGCCCTGCCGCGGGGCTCTCTCGTGAGTAAACCCGGCGAGCTGGCCCGTCTGGAGGCGCATGTTCGAGGCCGCGTCCAGGGCGTCGGTTTTCGCTATTTCGTCACATCAAGAGCCATGCGCCGGGGCCTGACCGGGTTCGTCGCCAACGACCAGGACGGCAGCGTCCGCGTGGTTGTCGAAGGTCCGCGCGCGGATCTCGAGGATCTGCTGGAGACTCTCCGCGAGGGCCCGGCCTCCGCGATCATCGAGCGCGTCGACGAGGACTGGCTGCCGTACACCGGCCACTGGGGCACCTTCAGCATCGAATCCCGCGGCCATCGCGGCGACTGAAGCGCTCGACTGAGGCGCGATTGATCGGCGCGCCGCTACGGCAGGCCGCACAACGAGCCGCCGTCGATCGGGACGAAGGTGCCGGTCTGATAGCGAGCCGGGTCCGAACAGAGCCAGGCTACATAGGCGCCGAGCTCGTCGGGATCGCCGTAACGGCCGGCCGGAATCGCCCGCTCGAACGCCGCCCGGACCTCGTCGGCGGTCGTGCCCGCTTGCTCCGCCCGCGCCTGGTCGAGTGAGGCGACGCGCGCGGTGTCGAGCCGGCCGGGCAGAACGCCGTTGACCGTCACGCCGTCGGCCATGACTTCGAGCGCGATCGTCTTGAGCCAGGCGGCCAGCGCGCTGCGGCAGGCGTTCGAATACGAGAGCTCCGGAATCGGCTGGCGGATGCCGGACGACATGATCGAAACGATGCGGCCCCACTTGCGCGCCCGCATCCCCGGCAGAAGAAGCGTGGCGACTTCGATCGGCGTGATCGCCAGGAGCTGGAACGAGCGACGCCATTCGTTCGGGTCTGTCTTCGTCGCTTCGGAGGGAGGCGGCCCGCCGGCGTTCAGGACGACGATGTCGACCCGGCCGAGTGCCTTCTCGGAGGCGGCGGCGACGAGCGCAGCCGTGGCAGGATCTGCGGCGTCGCCGGCGATCGTCGTCACCTCGACCGAATGGGCGCGCCGGATCTCTTGGGCCGTACGTTCCAGGGCCTCGCCGCCCCGCGACCACAAGGCGAGCCGGCAGCCCTCGGCCGCGAGCCGCTCCGCGCTGGCGCGTCCCAGCCCGGCCGACGCGCCGCCCACAAGCGCGGTCCGCCCGCTCAGACCCAGATTCATCGCTCGCTCCTCCGCTCCGTGACTCGATTCGCTCGCTGTCCAACGCTACCGTAGAACGAAACGGCCACCCGCGGCGTGTACGAGGTGATGATGCCGATAGCCGTTCCCGCTAGTTCCGGGTCGACCACCTCCGCGGAAACGCACAGGAGGGCCTTCGAGGGTGCTTACGCCGACTGCTGGACGCCGGTCTTCCGGCTCGCGCTGGCGTGGACGAACGACTGGGCCGCAGCCGAGGAGATCGCCCAGGAGTCGTTCGCGCGACTCTGGTCGCGGCGCGACTCGGTCGACTGGAGCACGCCGATGCTGCCGTGGCTGCTCACTACAGCCCGTCACCTGGCGACCGATCGCTTCCGCAGGTTGCGCCGGCTGATCGGCCAATCGCACGCCATCGAAACGTCGCTCGACCTCGACCAGCACGCCCGCTGGCTCGACGTCCGCGTCGCGTTCGGCCGGCTCAGTCCCCTCGAACGCGCGGCCCTGGCTCTGACCGCAGTCTCCGGTCTCGATTCGGAAGAAGCTGCGACGGCTCTCGGTACGACTTCCGCGGCGGTTCGGTCCGCGGTCTTCCGCGCCCGCCGGAAGCTGGAGGAAGCGTGATGAACGGCTCATCGGCAGACAATCGCGGCGACGCCGCCGATCGCCAGATCGGGGAGTGGGCGGATCTTTCGGCCATGTCGCGTCCGCCCGCGGCGGGGCCGGAGGTGCTGAGGGCTAGAGTCGAGGTTGGCGTGATGAAGCGACCCGGATCGCGGCGCTCCGTGCCCGGGCTGGTCGCCGTCATGGTTGTCGTTATGGTCGTCGCCGCGGTCGGCCTGGGCTTCGGCCTGTCAAGCCAGCGTTTCGCCGCGGTGCCGTCCGCCTCTGCGAGTGCCGCCACAAGCGAGTCCGCGGTGGTCAGCCCGGCCGGGCCGCCCACCGACTGGTGGTTTTCGCCGAGCCCGACCGCGGTGGTGAGCCCGTCCGCAGTTGCCGGCCCCTTCGCCAGCTCAGCTTCGCCGGCCACGGCGCTGGGAGACACGGTCGCCGACCTTGGGCGAATCGACGAGAAGAACGGTTGGGTCTACGTACGGGACACGGGCCTGATGATCACGGAAGACGGGGGAGCAACCTGGAGGAACGCCACGCCGCCAGTCATTGAGACCGAACCCCCAATGATCGATTTTGTCGATGCCAGCCACGGCTGGCTCCTGGATGAGGACTCGCTCTGGCGGACGGCCGACGGCGGCCGGAGCTGGCACGAGACCGCTCTGCCGGCCGACACAAGTGCAGAGGCGGTCGTGAGCTTCGTCTCGGCGTCGACTGGCTACTTGCTGCTTTCGGCCAACATCGACAAGGCACTGCCTACGTGGAACCTGTACCGCACCGACGATGGGGGCGCGAGCCTGAAGAGCGTCGGCGCCGTGGCGCTGCCCGGCGAACCGGGGAATAGCGGTCCCCTCCCGGCGATCGCCTTCTCCGATCGCCTGGACGGAGTGATCGCTGGCTGGAGCGCGGTCCTCCAGACGCACGATGGCGGCCAGCATTGGTCGACAGTGAGCCTTCCGGCCTCTCAGGGAACTGGGACGGCCCGGTACTCCGGCGTCTATCAACTCCGCGCCTTTGGGCCACGTGTGGTTCTGGTCGCCTGGATGGAAAACGCCACTCTCGAGGCTACGACCTACTCCAGCGATGATGCCGGCCGTACCTGGCGGCCGGCTTACACCTGGTCTCCCGAGTCGATGGACGCGTGGGCAATCGTGAATGGGCAGACGTGGCTTGGCTTCACGACAGCCACCGGACCCGTGCAAGTGAAGACCACCGCGGACTCGGGCGCCACGTGGAAGACCGCGACCGGAGCGAGCCCCACGGGCAATCCGGTCCTGGCCGTCTCGTTTGTGAGCCCGACCGACGGCTGGGCCATCTTCCAGATCCCCGGCGCGAGCTGCGCGGCCGGCGCCATTTGCGAAGGAAGCCCACTCGAGTTCAGCGAGGGCCAGCTGGCCGAGACTCATGACGGCGGAGTGAACTGGCAGCTCGTTCCGTAGCCGGCGCGGGCGCCTTCGGCGCCGCGGCGCATCCGGTACGCTTGACGCGTGACCGAACGAGCCGAAGCCGCCGCGAGAGCCGCCCTCGCCTACCGCGCCCTGGCCGACCTGGCCGAGACGGTCGAGGACGAGTGGCAGTACGTCACGGACCTGACCGACGCGTATCTGCCGAGCATCGAGGCGCTGGCCGGAGCGGCCGCGCCGCTCCCCGCGGGAGCTATGGACGCTGTCGACGAAGCGATCGATGAAATCGCCCTGATCACGGACCCGCACAAGGCGATCGACTGGCTCTCGACATTCCCGCACGTGGTGGCGATCGCCCTCGGTGGAGACGTCGACGAGGGGCCCGAGACGGCCCCGACCGAACGCGCGGACGATGCAGAGCCCGAACCGCCGGAGCCGGACGACGACCCTCCCTTCAAGCTGCTGCGGTTCCACCGATGAGATTCCAAGACGCCGCCCGCGACGCCCGAACCGTCGTCTACGCGGGTATCCAGGCCGATCCGCTGGTCGCGCGAGTGGCGGGGCTGCTGGTCGCGGCCACTCCGGCGGAGCGCTGGATGGCCCGCGCGGTGATGAACGGCGAACGCACCGAGCCGGAGATCTGGCGGCGCATCTTTCCGTCGCTCTTTGGCGAGGGGCCGGCGGCCGCGGCGGCCGAGTTTCTCGGTCACGCCGAGAAGCTGCTTGCCGCCTCTCTCGAGGTCGCCAATCGCGGAGAGCAGGCCCGCAGCTCGTACCGCGGGGCCATAGTGGAGGAGCTGACGGCGCAGCTGCTCGCCCGCCGCAGCGGCACCGTGAAGCGGGAGCGGCGCGTCCTCTTCGACGGCGTCCCGGCCGAGATCCACCCCTACGACGTCACAGTCGAATCCGCGGCGAAACCAGAGGTGTACGACTGCAAATGGGGCGCGCGGGGCATCAACGCCGACGTCCTGAACCAGCTCGATGACGCGCGGACCCACGCCGCCGACGAGGAGATCGAGCTCGACGTCGCGATCGTCGTCTTCGACGCCCGCAGGTCCGCCGACATCCGGCTCGATCGATCGACCGCGCGGCGGGATGGCACGCGACTGGTCGCCCTCGAGACATTCGACGAACTGGCGAAGGCGCGCCCGTGAGCGAGCAAGCGGACGTGCCGGCCGTCCTGCGGGACGAGTTGCCCTACAGGATCGTTCGGCCGTTTCGGGTCCGCTTCGAGGAATCGACGGCCAGCGAGACAATCCGGACGGCCGTCTACCTGGCCTGGGTCGCGGACATCGCGTGGCAGCACTCGACGGCGCTCGGCTTCGGGCGCGAGTGGTACAGCGAGCGCGGTCTCTTCTGGCTCGTGCGGTCGGTCCGGCTCGACGTCTGCGCGCCGATCCACACCTACGACGGTGTGTTCGTGAGCACGCGGGTGGTCGGCTACCGGCGCATCGGCGCCCGGCGCGAGAGCGAGGTTCGCGATCCGTCGGGCGAGCTGCTGGCGCGCCTCGAGATCGACTGGGTCATGGTCAACGATCGGGGCGCGCCGACGCGCGTCCCCGAGGACTTCCACAAGTTCGTGGTCGAGGGCGCGGCCAGCTTTGAGATGCTCAAAGTGGCGCTGCCGGCGGCGCCGCCGGACGCCGTCGAGCGGCGCTTCCACGTCCACCGGCGCGACCTGGACCCACTGGACCACGTCAACAACAGCGTCTACCTCGACTACTTTGAGGAGGCGCTGGAGGCCGCGGGGCAGGGCGAGCTGCTGCGCACCGTGCCGCGCCGCTACGTCCTGGACTTTGCCAGCTCCGCCGAACGCGACGAGCCGCTGGTGGGACGAGCGTGGTCGCACGAAAGCGGCTGGGCCTACCGTCTATCTCGTGAGGACGGCACCGAGATCTTCAGGGCGCGACTCTACCGGCCGGGTTGAGCGGCGCCGGGGGGCCCGGTCGGCCGCCCGCGCTCCGATACGGCTCACCTTCGGCCGACTTTCCCAGATTCACGCCAGGACGTCCCGTCGTGTGTATCGGGAAGGTTCGGGCGGGTCGCGGCGCCTACTCGGCGCCTGCCGGCCGCCGCCGGTGCGTCAGTCCGCGGCCGCTATACCTTGGGGGCGTCGTCCGGCTTGGAGCCTTGGTCGGTGCCCTCGGCGTTGCGGGCTCGGGCAGCCTCGGCCGCCTTGCGGAGATCGGCCGCGAGATCCTTGCTCCGGGCCGCCAGCCGATCGCCGACGTGCTCGGTGACGTTGGCCGCCTTGTGAGCGACCGGCCCGGCATTCTCTGCGGCCACCGCAGCCAGCTCGGCGGCCTTCGCGGCCACGTCCCGGAGAACCGGACCGGCCGTCCTGCCGGTCTGGTCGATCATCACCTGGAGTTGCGCGATCATCTTCTCGGCCGTCGCGCGGGCCTGTTCCATGCGCGGTCCGCCGCCCTGATCGCCGGCTCCGCCAGTCTCGCCACCCTGCTCATTCGGTCCCATTTCGTCACCCCGATCTCCGGCGAGGAACTTGCCCCTCGACGTCAGGCACGATCAATCCTACGCCCGGAACGGATCCGGGTCGAATGGAGGACCCGCTGCGGCCGTCCGGCGCGACGCCCGTGGGTCGGCAAGGGGCGTCTGTGGGTCGGATCGGGCGTCAGGCGGCCGGGCCCATCAGGACGGCGGAGACCGTCGTGCTCTTGTGACCGGCGCTGTCGGTCAGAACCAGCCGGTAGCGGTAGCAGAACAGCTTGCCCAGCCCAACCGAGGAGACAGGCGAGGGGGAGTTGACGGACGTCACCGTGGCCCACAGTGCTCCGGCGCAGGTGCCGGCAGCGGCCTGGGCCGCTCGCTCGGTGACGAGGCTGCGGCTGATCAGGTGCGTCCCGGACGCCAGAGTCTCGGTCCAGCGAATGGTGGCGGTCGTCCCACTGAGCGCCGTCACGACCCCCGGAATCGGGGTGGTGAACGTCCCCGTCGGGGCCGCCGGATCGACCAGCATCGTCCCGGACTGCCACTCCGTCGTAGCGGTAGTCGAGTCCGTCAGAGCGACGACAGCGCGGTAGCAGTAACCGGAATGAAGGCCGGTCACCGTCTGGGGCGACGCCGCGGTGGACTGCCAGGCCGGCGAGGCGGGCACCCAGCGGTCGACGGCGCAGCTGCCGTTGAACGGCAGAGCCATCAGCAAGGAGACGAGTCGACTCGAGATCGTCGTCCCGGCGGCCGGCTGCTCCGCCCACACGACCGTCGCCGAGGTCCCGACCGTCACCTGTTCCTGGTTGGGTGGCGACAGAAAGATGGCCGAGGGCATAGCAGGCGGCGCCCATAACGCGATCCCGGGGTCGAAGTAGACGTGCAGGATCTGATCGAACGTCATGCCGTTGTTGGCGCACGTAAGTGAACTGTGCTGATACAGGTGGTATCCGTCGGCGTCGGCGCCACACGCGCTTGGGTAGACACCCGAGCGGTACCCCATCATCAGAAACGCGCCGTTCTTGGTAACGGACGTGGTCCAGGTCGCCTCGATCGCTGCCAGCTGCCCCGCCGATGGCGTTCGAGACTCCGGCTGATAGATCTGATCGCTCGTGTTGTCCGCAACGTCGTAGCAGGAGCTGTGCGCCGTTCCGCCGCGCCAGTGCATCGTGTAGTACCAGCCGTACTGTTTCACGGCGATCGCGCCCGTCTGGAGCGCCGCGGTCGGCCAGCTGGGCGGCCATTCCGCCGCGAGGACGATCTGGACATATGTCTTGAAGTCGACGGCCTGCACGTAGCCTTTGGATGTCCCGCTCGACCGTAGCACCCGGATCGTGCTCGGCGGCACGCGCGTGCTGTTCCAGCCGGTGCAGACGGCAGCGGCGCGGGCGGCGGGCGGTGGCGTAACCGTGGGCAGCCCCATCAGGGTTGTGAGAGCCAGGGCCGCCGCGAGAAGGAGTCGCATTTCCGGCAGGCTAAGCCCGTAGACGGGCACCAGTCAAGTTAGCCCGCTCTCGCCGGGGACTCTCGTCAGTCCTTTTGCCCCTCTTCCCAGGCCTTGACCTTCTCGGCGATGTCGGTCTCTCCGGCCGGCCCCGTCGCGTCGAGGAGGCCCGCGTCGTACGCCGCCAGGGCTTCGGGCGAGGGCCTGCCGACGTCGCGCGAGACGTCCCCGGACCCACTCATCACCGATCCGCCGGCGTTCTCGATCTCCGCTTCGAGCTCCATCTTGCGCATCTCGAGGCGGACGGCCTCGCTGGGCGGGAGGATGGCCTTCTCGTTCGCGACCCGGTCGTCGCGGCCGGCCCGGAGCCAGGCAGTCGGGTCGATGGCGTCGGGGAGGCTGCCGTCATCGCCGCCGAGGGTGGCTTTGGCGTCGACGGCTGTCGCGCCGGGGATCTCGGGCGCTATCGCGCCCTCGACTGTCGCGCCGCACTTGGGGCAGGCAGCCACTCCGGCAGGTATCGACGTCGAACACCAGGGGCAGGTTCTGCTGGTCTCGTCCATGCGGCGCACCCTAGTCCACCGCGAACCTCGTCGGCTATCCAACCTTTGGCCGTGGACCGGCCATGACCCCGGACCGCCGTGTCGCGGACTTCTCAGAACGATAGAAGAGCGGCGCGCCTCGCGTGAGGTGTGCGCGCGCGACGTGCTGCCCTCTGGGCTCACTACGTGTCGGACACCGGTCTGGGCGCATTCAACCCGCCACCGGCGACTGGACCGTGGGCGCGCTGGCCGACGGCGATGGCGTCTCCCTGACCATCACGGCTAGCCCGCCGGGCCGCGGAGGGCAATTCGCCGCTCGATGGGCGGGTTCCGCGGGCCTACACTGGCCGGGACCAGTGCCCCATCGGAGATTCGACGATGTCGTTTGGCGCGAACACCTTCGTCCTGAACCAGCAGCTCCTTTCGCTCGGCGGCAACCTGTGGATCGAGGACGCGGCCGGCAACCACGTATTCGGGGTCCAGGGCAAGCTCCTGAGCCTTCGCCGCACCCACACGCTCGTAGATCCGGCCGGAAACCCGCTCTATGAGATCGGCCAGGCGCTGGCGCACGTGCACCGGACCTTCGAGGTCAAGCGGGGCGACGAGATGGTCGCCACCATCCAGGAGGCCCTGGTAAACGTCCTGGGCGACCACTTCACCATCACCCTGGCGGGCGGCGACGTGCTCACCGTAACCGGCGACTTCATCAACCGCGAGTTCCACGTGACCCGAGCCGGGACGGACGTCATCTTCGCCTCGCGCAGGCTGCTCGCCGTCCGCGACAGCTACGGTGTGCAGGTCGCGCCGGACTTCGACGTGCCGCTCGCGCTGGCGATCGTCGTCGCGCTCGAACAGATGGAGCTCGAGGAGCGACAGCGCTGACTCAGGGTGGGGACGATTTGACGCGCATCAAATCGTCCCCATAATTGCGGCATGGACCCTCAGCTCCTTGAAGCGCTCCGCGCCCTGGCCGACGCATCGCGCCTGCGGCTGGTCGGGCTGTTGTCCGCGCGTCCGATGGCGGTCGAGGAGCTGGCGGCGGCAAGCGGGCTTTCGGCCGGGACGGTCGTTCATCACCTCAAGCGGCTCGAGGCGGCCGGTCTGGTCGACTCGACGCCGCGAAGCCCCTACGTGGAGTACGCCTTGCGAGTCGATCGCCTGCAGGCGGTCTCGAAGCAGCTGGCGGGCCTCGAACGGGCGGACGAAGCCGGCGCCGAACTGCCGGGCCCGGATGGCGAGGCGCTGCCGGCCTATGACGCGAAGGTGCTGCGGGCCTTCCTTCGCGAGGGCCACCTGGTTTCGATCCCGGCCCAGGAGCGCAAGCGCCAGGCGGTCCTGCGCTACCTCGCGGCGCGCTGTTTCGGGGAGGATCGGCCGTATCCGGAGCGCGAGGTAAACGAGCGGCTGAGCCAGTACTACGAGGACGTGGCCGCTCTGCGGCGCTATCTGGTCGGCGCGGGTTTGATGACGCGTGCCGGCGGCGAGTACCGGCTCAACCGCTCCCCGGGGCGCACGTAGACCTATTCCAACGACGAGGTGAGCATCCCGTCGGCGTCGAACTCGATGGCCTCGAGCGGCCGGACGACCTCACAGCGCCCGGTCGCCAGCACTTCCGCGAGGGCCGGCTCGCTGACGTACATCGTCTCGAGGTGCTTGGTGTCGCGGATCCGGACGATCCGGGCATCGGCCGGCTCGACTTTGATGGCGCTGGCAATGGCGATCGAGAGCGCCTGCCGGTCCGTGTCCAGGGTCAGCGCGACGCGGGCTCCCTCCGGCGTCTTGGCCGTGATGCAGTTCATGTACGTCTTGTGCGCGTCCATCTTCTCGACGGCTCGCCGCAACACCACATCTGCCATGCCGATGCCGACGGCATTGCCCTCGGTCTCGGCGGTCAGATCGCGGACGACGATCCTCTGGATGTCGGGGCCGGCGCCGGTCGGTCCCGTGTAATAGCGGCCGACGACGTTGGAATCCATCCCCAGGCCGCTGATGTCCTTGCCGATGTAGTCGAGCACCAGGAGGTCGATGGTGTCCAGCGGCAGCCGGGCCATCCGCTCTCGGGCTATCGCCAGCAGCTCTCGCTCGCGATCCCAGATCCGGTCGCGCGGCACGGCCTCGATCCGCCACAGCCGGGCGTACCCGTTCTCGACCAGAGCCAGGCCGAACGGGATGTTCACCTTCGAGATGGTGAACTCGGCGACCGCCGGGATGAGCTCGTGGAACGTGGCAAAGCCCTGGCGATGGAACGTGTCGGCGCCCTTCTGCTTGCCCAGCCCGATGGCGATCATCTTCATCAGGCCGCTCTCGATCTCGCCGCTGAAGTCGGTGTGCGGCTTGACGCGATTGATCGGGACGATCGCGTCGGCGCCTTCGAGGGCCAGACGATCGACGAACACCGGGACGCCCGGCCGGACCTCGCCCAGCTCGACCGTGTCCATGCTCGATCGAATCTCGCAGCCGATCGATTCGGGAGTCATGCCGTAGGAGGCGAGCACTTCGAGCTGGCCCTCCGGCGTGGCGCCGCCGTGGCTGCCCATCGCCGGCACGACGAAAACCTCGGCGCCGGCGGCGCGGACCCACGCAACCGCCGCTCGAACGACCTCGTCGATGCGATCGATGCCGCGGCTGCCCGCGGCCAGGCAGACCCGCGACCCGGGCAAGATCGCGGCGCGGACCGGCTCGAGCGCCTCCGCCACTGCCGCTGCGACGTCGGTCACTTCGGCCGCATCCATTCGATGCCGGACGAGTGCCCAGCGCGGCAAGTTGCCGCGCATGAACTCGGCGAACGGCTCGCCCGCGGAGGGGTGCGACGCCGCGCCTGAGCCGTCGGGGGCCGGCGGATCGGAGAGCGCCTGGGGCTCGATCACGGGATGCGGGGTCTTCTCGCGGTGCATCGGCGGACTCGCCTCCCGGGACTTCTCGCGGCTCGGCCGGACCACTATCACGCGCGGCGCGGCCTTCGACGACGCGGTTGACGACGCGTCGAACTCTACACCGACCGGCCTCCGGTCCCCTACGGGGGGTCGGGGCGCGGCAGGTGGATGGGATGTATGGTAGGGAGGCCGATGCTCCACCGCACCCTCCTCACCGAACGTCCAATCCAGCCCGCCACGACGGCCGCTCAGGCGGCGCCGGCCACGGCCCGCCGGGCCCTGCTGGCCCAAGTGCAAATCGGACCGGCCGCCGGCGACCGCGACGCGATCGAGCGGTTCGAGCGCCTTGTCGAGATCGTCGAGGCGCTCGGCTCCTGCGTTCTGGCGCTCTCCGGCGGGATCGACTCGAGCTTCCTGCTCGCCGTCACGTCGCCGCTCCTGGGCGAGCGCTGCCTGGCCCTCACCGGCGACTCGGCCGCGGTGCCGGCCTGGGATCGAGCCGACGCCGCCGTCGCCGCCGGGGAGGCGAGCCGCCACGGGACCAGATGGCGGACGATCCCCACGAAAGAGCTCGACGACTCGCGCTACGCCTGCAATCCGCGTTCGCGCTGCTACTTCTGCAAGCTCGAGGTCTACGGCGCCGCCGCTGCGATCGCGCGGGCCGAGGGCTACGCCTGGGTCGTCGACGGCACGAACGCGTCGGATACGCAGCGGCACGACCGCCCCGGCATGACGGCCGCCGCCGAGCTGAGTGTCCGCTCGCCTCTCGCCGAAGCCGGCATCACCAAGGAGCAGCTGCGCGTCCTGGCACGATCGCTCGGGATCGCGGGCTGGGATCGGCCTGCTTCGGCCTGCCTGGCGAGCCGGATCCCGTTTGGGGAGGCAATCACCGCCGCGCGTCTGCGACGCGTCGAGGCGGCCGAGCTCGCGCTCCGGTTGCTCGGGTTCCGCCAGGTCCGCGTGCGGGACTTCGGCAGCCATGCCCGCGTCGAGGTCGAGGCGGACGAGCTCACGAACCTGCACAGCCGGTCGGCCGTCGTCCGCAGCCGTCTCTTCGAGCTCGGGTTCGAGAGCTGGTCGGCGGCGGCGTACGCGGGAACCGGCGCCGGAGACAGCCCGAATGCGCGGGGATGACGCGGCGGCCGCGGAGGTGACGGGCGCGAAGGCGCCTGATGGCGCCTACGCTTCCGCTCTGGAAGAGCTGCTCAGGGCCGTGGCCGAGGGGAACGTTCCGGTCGCGGCCGCGGCCGAGTCGCTGCGCCGGCTGCCGTTCAGCGACCTCGGCTTTGCCCGCGTGGATCACCACCGCAACCTGCGCCAGGGCGTCGTGGAATTCGTCTATGCGCCGGGCAAGACCAGCGGCCAGCTGCTCGCGATCGTCGAGGCGCAGCTCGAGCACGAAGACTCGAGCGTCGTCGTGACCCGGGCCGCCGCCGAGGACGCGACCGCGATCCGGGCCCTGGCGGAAGCGCGCGGCCTCGCGACGATCTGGCGCGAGCGTGCCGGGCTGGTGGCCATCCCCCGGGCCGTTCCCGAGCCCCGCGGCCGGCTGCTCGTGCTGACCGCTGGCACCTCGGACCTGCCCGTGGCCGAGGAGGCCGAGACCGTCGCCTCGCTTCTGGGGGCGGGAGTCCGCGTCATCGTCGACGTTGGCGTGGCGGGGCTGCACCGGTTGCTCGGCGAGCAGCCGGAGATCGAGGCGGCCGACGCGATCGTCGTGATCGCCGGCATGGACGCCGCGCTCGCCAGCGTCGTCGGCGGTCTGGCTCGAGTTCCGGTGATCGCCTGCCCGACGAGCGTCGGCTACGGCGCGTCGTTCGGCGGGTTGAGCGCGCTGCTGGCAATGCTGTCGTCCTGCGCGCCGGGAGTGGCCGTCGTCGGCATCGACGACGGAGTCGGGGCGGGCACGATCGGCGCGCTGATCGCCCGCGGCCGGCCGGCCTGACGCCGTCCCGCCCCGGCGCCGACCTGGCGGTTTCAGATCGTCATTGCGCCAAAGCCACCGTCCACGCGGATCAAGGCCCCGGTCACGAAGCCCGAGGCGCGCTCCGATGCGAGCCAGATCATCGTCCCGACCAATTCGTCCGGCTCGCCCAGTCGCGCCGCAGGCGTGTGGCGAAGGATCGACTCGATCCGGCTCTCGTCGAGCAGCTTGCGGTTCTGCTCGGCCGGAAAGAAGCCGGGCACGATGGCGTTGACCCGGATCCCATGCGGCGCCAGCTCGCGGGCCAGGTAGCGGGTCAGGATGTTCACCCCCGCCTTCGAGACGGAGTAGGCCAGGACGCGCGACAGCGGGATCTCCGAGGAAGCCGACGAAAAGTTGATGATCGTCCCGCCCTGGCCGCGGTCCACCATCGCTCGCCCGAAGACCTGGCTGGCCAGGAATGCCGAAGTCAGGTTCGTGTCGAGGATGCGGTGCCACTCCTCGAGGTCGATCTCGAAGAACGACGTCGAGCTGTTGATGCCGACCGCGTTGACGAGGATGTCGACCGGGCCGAGACGCTCCTCGACCTCTTTGTGCGCCTGCTCGACGGACGATCGATCCGATGCGTCAACCACGACGGCCGCGGCCCGGACGCCCTTCGCCCCGAGCGCCGCGACGAGCTCGTCGGACCGCTCGCGCGAGCGGTCGAGCACCGCGACCGCGGCGCCGGCATCGCCGAAGCCCCGACACACGGCACCGCCCAGAACGCCGGCCCCGCCGACGACCGCTGCCACTTTGCCGCTCAGATCGAAGAGGGGTGTGGCGGCTCCCGCGCTGGCTTCCGGGCCGGTGGTCATCGAGTGGCTCCCTTCGTTGTCGGCCGTCCCGCTACCGTCGCGAACGGGCGCAGGTGGCGGCCGATGTGTGCTGCGAGGTTCGACCAGTACGCCTCACGCTGCCTCCAGATGGCCGCTCGCAGGTCGTCGCCGAGATCGGTCCCGCCGCCGGCCGAAGCGCCGTGGAGAACGGCGCCGTACGTGACATGGAGGATCTCGCGCGTGTTCGGGTCGACCAGCAGCCGGCCCAGTGCCTCGGCGGAAGCCCCGTCGGAGGAGGGCGCGCCGGCTGCCGTGGCGGATACGTGGTAGGTGGCCCGGGCCGTCGTGTACGCTTCGAGAGCCACCCGCCAGACGCGGCGCATGAGGTCCGGGTCGGCCGCCGCGATCGTCTCCAGGGCCACGAGATAGCTCGTGCCCGAGGTCTTGAGGTGGACCCGGTCGCGCGTGCCGCGCGCGACGGCCTCGTAGATCGAGAACTTGTCGGAGCCCGAGTGGACGCTCAGCTTGTAGCCGCCCAGGCGGCGTGCGATCGCGGCATGGACCTCGACGTCTGCCTCCAGACGGTCCCTATCGCCGAGGTAGTCGATGCCCTTCTCGAACTCGCCGACGAAACGCGGGGCGAAGCTCACCCAGCGGACGCCGAGCCGGTGAAGCTCAGTCGCCAGGTAGACGTGGTCGACGGGCGTGGTCCGGTACTCGATCTCGTCGACGGCGACCTCGAACTCGAACGAGCCCGGGGCCAGCGCACCGGCCAGGTGGCGGTACATGGCCGCGACCTGGACGACCGCAGCCCCAAACCGCGCCGCCGCAGCGCGGAGGGTAGCCGGCTTCAACTCGAGCGGGCCGCAGTCGAGATCGAGCCGTTCGGGATAGCGGGCCGCAAACGCGGCCGCCTCGTCCTCGAGGCCGGACCAGGGGACCGCCGAGAATGCGGCGGCGATGGCGCCGTCCGGCGCGTCGGCCGGCAGGTCGGGCACGAGCTCGATCGGGTCGGCGGTGAACATCGTGCAGCCGGCGTCGATCCCAGCGTCGATGTCGGCGATCGACTTGAGATGGTCGGCGTCGGCCCCGAACCCGTCCCGCCAGCCGGCGGCGAGCGCCCCGAACGTGGCGGCATCCAGAACGTCCTGGAACGATCGCCCGGTCCGTGCCAGCTCGCGTGCCGACTGCTGGGCGAACACCGGAAAGATGCCCGGGTTGGCCCGAAACGCGGCGGCGTGGCCCGGCGTGGCGATCCCGATCCGGTCGCCGACGCCGGCCGAGGTCGCACCGCCGACGAGCCGCGGCCGGAGCCACGGAACCAGCTTGCGCAGCGCGGCCGCATTCCCGCGATCCGGGTTGCCGGTTATCAGCGTTCCGCCGCCGAGCTCCATCGTGTCGCCGGCAATCCCACCCGGCAACGGCGTGCCGTTCGGAGCCCAGGCTAGAACCTGCCAGCCGAGTTCGGCCGCCCGGATCCCCACCGCGCCGGCGTCGACCGAGAAGAAGGACTCCTCGATCGCGCCCGCCTGCCGGAGCGTTCCGATCGCCCCGCCCGCGCCCGCCCCGCCGCGGTCTGCGGGTTTACCGGCCGCCACGGCTACGGCTCCTGGACCCAGGCGTGGGCCGGGTCGAGGTGGGGGATCATCTTGCGGCCCTCGCCGGCCATGACCCACAGGTAGTAGAGCGAGTAGCCGGGCGCTGCCACAACCGGGTGGTAGCCGCTCCGGATGACCGCCACGTCGCCATCGCGAACCGTGAACGCCTCCGTGGCGGCGTCGTCGTATCGGACCTGGACCCCGAAGCCCTCGGGCGGGTCGACCTTGAAGAGGTATACCTCCTCGAGCCGAACCTCCTCGGGCGGCGCCTCCCGGTCGTGCTTGTGCGGAGGGTAGGAGGACCAGTTGCCGGGCGGGTTGATCGTTTCGCCCAGAAGCAGCCGGCCGGCGGCGTGTTCGGGGCCGAGGATCGTGCGGACGCTTCGGCTCCAGTTCCCCTTGCCCACCTCGGCAAGGCGCTGGTCGCCGGGCCCGATGATGCGCGCTTTCGAGGGCGCTCCGGCGCCGGTCGGCGCCGTCGCGATGGCGAGCTGGGCGGGTCCGGTGGCCTTGAGCCGGAGAGTCGTTCCGGCGGGCGCGTAGACCGTGTGGCCGGGGCCTTCGAAGACGGACGACCGGCCGCCCGCAGACCCGAGAGATTCGCCGTTCGCCTGAACGTCGACGACGCCGCTGAGAACAACGACCGCCGTCTCGAGCTCGCCCGGCGACTCGAACGACTGGCCGGTCTCGAGGTCGGCCAGGGCGAGTCCGATTAGGTCACCTTCACGCTCGGGGGCGACGACTGTTCGGGTCATGACAATCCTTTCGAGTGTCTCTGGCCGCGACTCGGCCGGATCGGCGGCCTCCGCCCACCGGCTGGCGGTCGGAGGCCAGGCAGGCTCGACTCAGCGGTCGCCGACGCGCGTCACGAGCTGAGTCGGATTGACGAAGCGCAGGGCTATGACAAGAAGCAGCATCATCGAGGCCGTGTAGATCACGGCCATCGCATCGACCTCTTGTGGGGCGCGGATGCCGGCCCCGAAGACCGCATCGTAGAGGACCACGACGATGGTCTGGCTGCTGGGACCGGACGTCAGGAATGTCAGTTCGAACATGCCGACCGTCCGAACGAGCACCAGGATCGCCGCGGCAAGAATGCCCGGGATCATCAACGGTCCCAGGATCCGCAAGAAGATCGTCAACGTGCTCGCGCCGCACATTCGCGCCGCCGCTTCGATCTTGGGGTCGATCTGCTCTATGAACGGAATCATGATCAGCACCACGAACGGCACCGTCGGGACCAGGTTGGCCAAGATTACGCCCGAGATGCTGCCCGCCAGCTGAACCTTGTAGAGCACAGTCGCAAGCGGGATGCCGTAGGTAATCGGCGGGATCAGGATCGGCAGCAGGAACAGAACGGTCACCAGCCGTTTTCCGGGGAAGTTGCGCCGGGCCAGGGCGTAGGCCGCCGGGACGCCGATCAGCGCCGAGACGACGACCACGATCACCGCGACCTGCGCGGTCACGGTGAGGATGTCCGTCAGATCGAACTCCGCCCAGGCGTCCCCGTACCAGTGGAATGTGAACCCTTCGGGCAGCCAGCCCCCAAACCAGGTCACCGCGATCGAATCGAGGAAGACCGTCAGGATGAGGGCGAAGAGGTTGATGAAGAAGAATGCGACCAGGCCCCAGACGAGCAGCGCGCCGAGCGAGGGGACCCGGCGGCGATGCCGGGGCGCGGTCGGGAGCGCGGCGGGAGGGTTGGCAGTGGCGGTCATCAGCCCTTACCTCCTGTCGGCCCTCGGAACATGGTGCTGCGCCAGGCCAGGACCACAGCGATGATCGCGAGCATTACTGCGCCCATGATCATCGAGATTGCGCCGCCCATCGAATAGTCGAACTCCTCGAACGCAGCGTGGTAGGCCGCGATCGAAATCACCCGCGTAGAGCCGGCCGGATCGCCGACCAGGTTGGCGGATGGGAAGACCGAGAAGGCGAGAACGAACGACAGGCAGAAAGTAATCGCCAGCCCCGGAACGAGCAGCGGGAAGGTGACATGGCGGAACTTGGCCCACCAACCGGCGCCCATCACCGAGGCCGCGCGCTCCAGGTTCGGGTCGATCCCCGAGAGGTACGACAGCACCAGCAGGAAGGCGAAGGGGAAGCCCGTGATTACCAGCGAGAAGAAGACGCCCCAGTAGTTGTGGACGAGCATCAAAGGCTGGCTGATCAGCTTGAAGTCGACCAGAGTCTTGTTGAGCCAGCCCGCCGGGCCCAGGAATTCGAGGAGGCCGTCTGCGGTCATGACCGTGCCAAGGGCGATCGGCACCACGAGCAGAGTCGTCAGTGTGCGCTTGAAGCGGAATCTGCCACGCATCCGGTAGGCGATCGGCACAGAGGCGAGCACGTTCACGACTGCGGCCGGGATGCCGATGGTGAGCGTGGTCCAGATGGTGTCTCGCATGTAGGGATCCGAGAAGAAACTCTGGTAGTTGCCGAGCAGCCCATTGAAGCCGGCCGCCTCCGCCAACCCGCCCTTCTGGGGCGCGAACGAAAGCTGGAGGCCGTACAGGAACGGATAGATGAACAGCAGAGCAAGGAAGAGGATGCCGGGAAGGAGCAGGAGCAGGACTCTGTCGATGCCGCGGTCTGCCAGGCGGTGCCTCAGCGATGGGCGGCCGCTGCCCGCGGTCAACCGGCTGGCGGCAGGCGGCGAGGCGGCGGTCATATGGCCACCTCCTGCGGTGCGGCGGGCGCGTCCGACGGGTAGATCAGGACGCGCTCCGGCGGGACGGCAACCGTGGCCTTGTCGCCGGGCGCGAGCCGCTTCTCAGTTCTGAAGTAGAGCGCCTGGCCGCCTGACATCCGCGCCTCCACGAGAACCTCGCGGCCGTGGTACTCGACGACTTCTGCCGTCACGTCGATTCGGTTTGGCGGCGGGCCGCCCACGACTATGTCCTCGGGCCGGATGGCGGCCACAGCGCGCTTGGCATCGAGTGCCCCGAAGGTGCTGCCCGTCAGCTGGACGCCTTCCCCGCCGAGCACGGCATG
>Ga0182017_10000343_pt1 | contig 36070 bp, 34 predicted proteins | sample 712E3DmetaG_FD_120492 | JGI IMG/M metagenome (GOLD analysis project Ga0182017, IMG submission 120492) | Permafrost microbial communities from Stordalen Mire, Sweden - 712E3D metaG | ecosystem: Environmental > Terrestrial > Soil > Wetlands > Permafrost | place: Sweden: Stordalen | collected... | reverse complement strand
GAAACAGCATAAAAAGAACATTATTACCATAGCTGCCATCGTGCTCATTGCCCTGATTATCGCCCTTTTGTTTATTTTCGCCCCAATGATAAAGCAACGGATGCTCATGGGGAAAATCGACAAACAGGACGACATTTGAGAGGATAGTTGTAAAGTTACAAAGCAGCCACGGTTAAAAGCCAGTTTCGGTTTTGGAACTTCCAGCCATGCAGAAACTGGCCTGCGCGGACCGTTTCGCTTAGATCATCCTTGACAAGGCAGTCAAAACCGCCCCCGTTTTTAAAGGGCCGCACCGATAGCGCCGAAAAGGGGATGGGCTTTTTCACCAGGGGGAAAAGCGTTTTGTAAACGCTTTCCTTAATGGAAAATACGGCGAGGCAAACGTCGGGACGCCTTCGGCTTATCCAGCCGAGTTCGTCTTTGTTAAGGAATAATTCCCGCGCAGGCCCGCTTATCCGGCGGGAAGCGCTTTCGATATCAATGCCCACGGATTGGTAGCGGCCTTTAAAGCAGGCGATGGCACAACATGCGCCCTTCGTATGCGTGATGCTCCCGCATATTCCTTTCGGCCACATCGGCTCGCCCTTTTTCCCGCGCTTGATCTCGCCGGACTTTGCGCCCATATCGCTTAATAGCCGGCGAGCGCACCACCGGCCGGTGGCGAATTCCCGCTGACGTGAACTGCAGGCAGTGCTTATGGCTTTGCGTTCTCCGGGCAGCAGATCGGAGGCGGTGCGGAATTCGGTCGCGGCAATAAAGCTCATCGATCGGCGGGCAAGTTTGTTTTGAATGTCGTCGAAGAAGCTCATTGGTAAAAATTTACAGAATGCAGATTTCACCGATAAAAACGCTGCAGATTTTCCGGTCGACCAGTACTTGTCCGATATACGTTTCGAAGAAAGATTCGGCTTTAAGTCTGCGGGAAACCAATTCCATGGTGCTGCCCGGCGCCACCGGTTCCAGAAAAAGAGCGCCCAGCACCTTGGTGGCGCGGACCTGCATCGGCTGGACTGCGGCGGGAATTTGCGTGGTTCGATTTGCCAGGAAATAGCAAAGGCACAGTCCCATCTGACCGGCGCTTTCGAGTTGCAAACTTCCGGGATACACCGGATATCCGGGAAAATGCCCTTGAAAAACGGGATCGCTTGCGGGACACTGTCTCGCGCCGCAAATGAGTTCGCTTTCCAGATCGATCCCGGTGATCGAATCGACCAGAAGAAACGGTTCGCGGTGCGGGATTATTTTTTTAATATCTCCGGTGGAATACGCAACCGGGGTCAGGGAGGCGGCAGCGTCGGAAAGCGGTTTTTTTCGAAACGTTTTCAGGAGCTGCCCAACGTCCCCGTTCAATTTTTCAGGCCTACGGCGATAACGTCATGGATGATGTTGCACGCTTCGTCGATGTCCTGTTTTGTCAATGCCGAGGAAACCGAAAGCCTAAACCGGCGCGCGTTGGCGGGGACCGCCGGGAAGTCGACGGGCTGGAGGAACAGCCCCCGTTTCTGGATTTCCAGGGCCATGGACAGGAGTTTTTCGCCCGATGATCCGATGATGATCGGAATGACCTGCGACGCCGAATCGCCAAGGTTTAGGTCCATATCAAGAAGTTGTTTCCTGAAATACGCAACATTCTCCCAGAGTTTGTCGCGTAGCGTCGAGTCCCGCGTTGCGATTTCAAGGGCCTTGAGCACGCCCGCGACAATGGCAGGAGGCAGGGCGCAGGAAAACTGGAACGGCGACGAATAGCATTTGAGGTAGCGGATGGTGGACGCTTTGGAGCACACAAACCCGCCAACCCCGCCAAGCACCTTGCTCAAGGTGCCGAAAACAATGCCGATCCGGTCTTCGACGCCGAAGTGTTCGCCGATTCCCCTGCCGTTTTTCCCGAACATGAAAGTCGAGTGTGCCTCGTCAAGATAGATCGCGGCATGATAGTGCTCGCAGATCTCGACGGTTTCCTTTAATTTTGGAAGGTCGCCGTCCATGGAGTAAACGCCCTCGACGGCCACCATGGTACGCACGCCCTTGTTTTTTTCCAGCATCATGACCAGGGAATCCATGTCGTTATGCGCGAAGAACAGCATGCGCGCCTGGGCAAGCGTCCCGCCGTCAATAAGGCTTTTATGGCATTTCTCATCCATAATAAATACATCGCCTTTGCGCAGCAGTCCCTGGATCGCCCCCATGTTGGCGGCCAGACCGCCGGAAAAAAGGACGCATGCTTCTTTCTCTTTGAACGCGGCGAGTTTTGAAGCCAGTTCAATATGAAGATCAAAAGTACCGGAAAGCAGGGCCGCGCCTGATGCGCCGAGACCGTATTTATCGAGTGCCGCTTTCGCGGCCGCAATGACTTCGGGGTGGGTGCAGAGTCCGAGATAATTATATGAAGTAAGGTTGATGACTTTCCGGCGCTTGTGGTCGAAGTTGTTGATGACTTCGGTCCTTATCACGGGCGCCGACATCAGCGGTTGCTCGAAAAGACTGAAAGCGGCCTGCACGCCGGGATGCGAGAGCCACTTCTCGAAGTCGGCGGGCGGAGAAAGAACGTCGGGATTGTCGTTGTAATTGAAATCGGCCAGACTGTAGGCCATTGTATTGTCCATAGAGTTCCTTGGAAACCGCGGATTAGTTCAAATATTGGACGAACTTGTCGGCCAGTTCAGCTATGTTTTTTATGTCCGTCAATTCGCTGCGGGGGACTTTTAAATTCAATTCGCGCATCGAACATGAAACGACTTCGATAATATCCAGACTATTTGCGCCATAGTCTTTCATTGATTTTTCGATGTCGATATCAGCCTTGTTAACGCCGTCTATATTTTTAACGATATTTTCCTTTATGACCTCTACGATCCGCGCCTTGTTCTGGGCAATGTCCATGTATTCCTCCGTTTACTGAGTGTTTTCGTTTTATAGTAAAGAATTGATAAAATATATCATTCCCGCTCAATGTTTTGAAAAACTTAAGCGTTTTTACCGACCTTTACCGCTTGATTTGGAGCGGAGAAACTGCATGACAATATTGCTGCTGAATGAAAGGCCGTTGTCGACCGTCAAGATCTGGCCGTTGAGCCCGTCGAGCAGACCGCTGCACAGCGCGACGATCGTTTTCCCGCAATCTTCGATTTTGAGGAGGATATCGGCCGAGATGCCGTGCTCCCGAACATAATCAAAAAAACCGTCCCCGAAGACCAGGTTGAATGAATCGGTTTCCACGGGGCCGAACCTGACCACGTTTACCCGGCTCCCCTCCGCCGCGAGGTGCACGGAAAGATAACGGCTGAATATTTCAAGCAGGCCCTTGGATGCGGCCACGAAATCGTACCCCTGATAAAAATGGTCGGGGCCGTCGCTGGAAATCCCGATGATGTACCGGGGATACGCGCCGAACCGCTCCTTGATCTTCCGGGTATAATCGATCAAGGGCCAGGTGCTGTATTCGATTGTCTTGAACAGCGACTTCTTTTTATATTCGTCGATGGACCCGGTAAGCAGGGCGATGCTGGCGTTGGAGATGAAAATATCGACGCTGTTCGTGTCGGCCGCGATCGCGTCGAGCAGGCGTACGGTGTCGTTTTCAAAGGAAACATCGGCCTCAATAAGGACTGGTTTCCGGTCGGTCACCCGTGCGAATGCCTGATTAAGCGCGCCGATATCGGCGGTGCCCCACCGGTGCGTGATGAAAAGCCGCGCCCCGGCTTTTGCCAATTGCAAGGCAACGGCAAGTCCGATGCCTTTGGTGCCGCCGGTGACCAGCGCCGTTTTTCCAATGAGATCGACCGGAATCATTTTGTTTCCTTATACATAGCTTCAATGTTCGCGCGCGTTTGCGGCAGGGCAAACGTGATGCGGTGCATCAGGTCTTCGTCGACCTGCGCTTCCACGAGCGTTTTTCTCCTTCGCGAGGCCATGGTATATTTCAGGAGCCGAAGGGGTTCACGGTCCTTTTCGCTTATTCTCCGCGCCATGTCAATGGCAATTTTCATGACCTCGGTCCGTGGAACGATCGCGTTGAAGTTCGTCCCTTTTTCCGCCAGTTCGCTGCCTTTGAATAATCGCGCGGTAAACATCATTTCGGAGGCGACGTAGGGCCCGACAAGCTCCTCAAGCAGGCGAGTGCACCCCATTCCCGGGGTAAACCCGAGTTCCATGAAGGACGCGCCATAACGGCTCTCCCTGGCGGCAATGACCATGTCGCAGCACACCGCCAGCATGAGTCCGCCGCCCACCGCATGTCCTTCCATCGCGGCGATGACCGGGCAGGTTACCTCGAGCAGGCGCCTCGAAACCGCCAGGTCCTTGACGTGGACGGCGCCGTCGCATAAAGCAAGAAGGTTTTTCTTGTCGGCCCCCGCGCAGAACACGTCGGGCAGGCCGTGGATGACAAGCGCCTTTGCATCGCCTTTCTCTTCGACCTTGCCGAGCGCCGCGATGAATTGCTCGATGAAATCATCGGTAAACGTGTTTTTACGATGTTCATCGTTGAGTTTCAGGAAAACGACCCCGTCGCCGTTTTCGCTTATCGTAATGATGTCGCTCATAATGCGCCTTTACAGATTAAAGTCCCTTGCGGGGAAAACCGGGCGAACCAGGGAGGCGAAGAGCCCTCGTTGAAACCATTGATGGCATGCACGGTTTCGGGATCGCGCACCATCTCGAGGAACAGTTTTTTGGCGTGTTCGATGGACTGGGGCATTTTTTCACCCTGCAAAAGACCGGTGAAATGTTTTGCCCGCGCAACGGCCTTCGGGGAGGCCCGGAAAAGGGCCCGTATGATTGTTTTCAATTCCTGTTCCAGTGTTTCCGCGGGGAAGACTTCGTTGACAAGCTGTATACGAAGCGCCTCCTGGGCCGAAAGCGTCTTGCCGGTCAGTACCAGATACCGCGAGGTTTGCGGGGCGATGCGCAACGAATAAATAAACGGCAGCACGTTTGCCGGCACCATTCCGAAAAATATTTCGCTGAGCTGGAACGTTGCCCGCGGGGCGGCGATCACGATGTCGCAGGCGCCGACCAGGCCCACGCCGCCCGCCTTGACGTCGCCGGTGACGCAGCACACCACGGGTTTAGGGCACGTGTACATTGTGAGAAGACAATCACAATAGCGCGACATGGCCGTCCCGATGTCCTCATGCCGCCCCTGCGCTTCCCCAACGTCCACAAGCGACATTCCCGCGCAGAACGCCGGGCCGTTTGACCGCAGGAGGACCACCCGGACCGAATCATCGCGTATCGCGCCGTCCAGGGCCAGGCCAAGCGCCATAAGGCACTCTGCCGTGAGCGTGTTTCCCGTATCGCTCCGATTGAGCGTTATCAGGGCGACCCCTGAATCAATGTCCGCCCGGACGGGTCCCATGGTCAGCTCCACTGATAGATGCGCCGGTACTCGTTTACTTCGCTTAATACCAGCATGCGCCGGCCCTTGTAAAATTCTTCGTACCAATTGTCCAGCACCGTGAGATCGGAAATGTAATTTTCCTTCTCAATCAAATCCTCGCGGAGCGTTTCCACCATTTCGTATTCGGCGACGCTCACCTTTTTGCGCCGGTCGAGCGATTCGTCAAACCGCATCGCATCGATGATTTCGCGCGCGCCGTCACAAATCCGGCCGCTGTAAAACTCGCCCATGGCGCCTGACCCGTAGGCGAACATCCCCACCCGCGCGTCAGGTTTCAGATCGGAAACCGATTGGATGAGGCCGCACAAGCCGAAGAAATTGCTCGCGCCGTACATACTGCCCACCCTGCGGGCAAAGCGAAGCGACGGCAGCACTTTGGCGTTAAAACTCTCCCGCACTTCCGACTTGGCCCGCGGCCTGGCGCAATTGCACAGGATGCGGTGGGCCTGGAACGCCATGGCGGGAAAGGGCATGTGATAAATGTTGTAATCGAACATCGCGTCGAAATCGACCGGTCCCTCGACGCAATCGGTAAAGTCGCGGTAGGCGCCTTCCAGCGCGTCGGAATAGCTGTACAGGCTGACTTCGTTGTTTCCCGACTCATGCCGCGCCGTGGGGCGGTAAGTGTCGTAAATATCGGTTGTCCAGGACCCTTTGAGACTTGTTTCGAATTCGATTATTTTCGGCGTGTCGGAGATGATCATGGCGGCCGAAGCGCCGCCTAAAACGAACTCCCAGTCCTTGCCGAAATGGCGTCTGCTGAAGTCGGTGGCTATGACGAGCGCCTTTTTCCCCCGGTTAAGCCCGGAGGCGATCCAGTTGATTGCCACGTCGAGCGCGGCGACCCCGCTGTAACAGGCATGCTTGGTCTCGAAGTTCCTCACGGCATGCGGCAACGAGAGCAGGCCGTGGATATTAGTGCTGATCGGCTTGCCGAAATCCACCGATCCTTCGGTCCCCACGATGAGCAGGCCGATGCGCGCCTTGTCCTCATCGGTGAGCATGGGCGCGGCGGCGTTGATTGCCATGGTGATCGTGTCTTCGTAAGGCGGGTTCAGCGAGCGAGTGTCGATCATGTAGTCGTCGACGACCCGTTGCGGGTCTTTTCCGCGCGCGATAGCCAGATCCGACTGCTTAAGACAGAGCGAAGAACCGTACAAATTGATTTTTTCAATGCCGATGGATTTCATAGATGTTTTATTTCCGGGAAACGGATATGAATGGTGTTTTCACGGCGCATAAGTCAATCCGCCCGACACGCGGACCTCCTCGCCGTTGATAAAGCCGCCGTCGGTTGCGAGAAAGTAAACGGCATTGGCAATGTCCTGCGCGCCGGTGACTTTCTTGAGCGGACAGAATTTGAGCCAGAACTCCCTGAGCGAATCGGCCATATGGTTTTTGGTCATGTCGGTCTCGACGTATCCGACCGTGACGATGTTAGATGTTATTCCCTTGGGGCCATACTCCTTGGCCAGGGTCTTGGTAAGGCCGAAAAGTCCGGCCTTGCTGGCGCTGTAGTTGATCTGGCCGCTCGAGCCCTCGGCCGCAAGGGAGGAAATTGAAATGATCCTGCCGCTGCGATTGGATATGAAATGCATCAGAAAGCTCCTGACAACGTAAAACGGCCCCGACAGGTTTGTCGCGATCACTTCGTCCCATTCGGCGTCGCTCATCATGACCGCCGCGTTGTTACGCACGATGGCCGCGTTGTTGACTAATGCGTGGATGTCGCCGAAGTCCGTTATGACGCGCCCCGCGGTTTTTTCCACGTCCGCGGGGACTTTACAGTCCAATTGGTAGAATTTCAAAGGCGTATCCGGGGAATTGGCGCGCGCCCGCGCGAGCGCCAGCGTCTCCTCGGCTGATGCGCGGTCGCTGACGTAGGTGAAAGCGCACCCCCACCCTTTTTCAACCATTTTCAGGACGATCGCCCTGCCGATGCCTCGGGAACCGCCGGTGACGAACACGTTCATGGGTCATCCTTCATAGCGTTTGAACAGGCTGCAGCAGTTCAGCCCGCCGAAGCCGAATGAGTTTTTCAGCATATACCGTACATCGCATTTACACGCTTCGTTTGCGCACACGTCAAGGTCTACGGCCGGGTCGAGTTTGTCGATATTGATCGACGGGTGCAGCACGCCGCCGTTCATCTGGAGCACCGCGCCCACCGTTTCGACCAGGGGCGCGGCCCAGCAGGTATGTCCGAGCATGGATTTGGGCGCGTTGAGTTTCAGTTTGTAAGCGTGGCCGCCGAATGCCGCCTTGATCGCCTTGATCTCTTCCAGGTCGCCCAGAGGCGTGCTTGTCGCATGGCAGTTGACATAATCGATAGACTCCGGGGCTACGTCCACCGATTTCAAAAGGTCGAGGATCAGCCGCGTCTGGTTGACGGACGAAGGCGAGGGCAGATGGCACCCGTCGGCGTTGGCCCTGACATTCAGAAGTTCGGCGTATATCCGCGCACCGCGGTCAAGGGCGGTTTTAAGCTCTTCCAGGATAATGACGGCCGAGCCGTGCGAAGGAATGAACCCGCAGCGCCGCGTGTCGAAAGGCCGGGAGGCCTTCGTGGGCTCGTTTTGGAACGCGGGATCGATGACCACGGAATTCAGGAACACCATGGCCTGCATGTCGGTTTCGGCCATGTCGAACGGGGCGCCCGCCACAATCGAGCGGTCGCACTCTCCCATGACGATGTCGCGGAACCCGTCGCGAAGGGCGTAGTTGCCGCTGGCGCAGGCCGCGCCCACGGTGCAGACCGGCCCCTTGACCGACAGGACCTCGGAAACAGTGGCCGCGATGTTCTGGTCGAGCCCTTCCAGGCCGAACAGCGGGTCGATATAGGTTGGGTCCTGCTTGAACTGGTCGATGTTTTTATTGACATAGCGCGAGTTGAAATTGTGCCCGGCCAGAAGGACCGACGTGCGGAACGGGTCGTGCTCTTGGCCGAAGAGTCCCGCGTCGAGATAGGCGTTCATGGCGCACAGCGCCGTCATTTTGTTGGCAAAGGTGCAGGTGCGGAAAAGTTTCCGGACTTTCTGATGGAGCGCGGCGGGTATGCCTGTTTTCAGCCTGTCAAGCGCGGCCATCATGTCGTAATCGCCCAGGTCGCCGCCTATGGTGCACTCGATGGAGTCCAGCGCAAGCGTCGTCCACTTCCGGATACCCGATACGCCGTCGAGAAGGTTACGGTGGTATGTTTCCAGGGTGTCGCCCAGAGGATTTATGGTGGCCATCCCGGTGACAACTACCCGGCGGTCCTGATTAATTCGCATTGTGCGGCCTTGCCTTATCCTTTGAACCGTGAAATCAACAGCGCGGCGTTCTGTCCGCCGAAACCGAAACTGTTCGATAATATATGGTCTACCTTGGCTTCCAGGGGTTTATTGCGGACCACGTTGATCAAAATGTCGGGGTCCGGCGTGAACTGGTTGATCGTCGCATGGATGAAGTTCTTTTCCAGCGCAAGGACCACCGCTATCGCTTCGACCCCGCCCGCGGCGCCCACGAGGTGCCCGGTCATGGACTTGGTGCTGTGGACGGGTATTTTTTTCGCCAGGTCGCCGAACACCCTGGTAATCGATGCGCTTTCCGCGAGGTCTCCCTGCGGTGTGGATGTGCCGTGCGCGTTGATCAATCCGACCTGGTCTTTATTGATGCGTGCGTTGCGGAGGCATTGTTCCATGACAGCGCTCGCCCCCCGGCCCTGCGGATGAGGTGAGACCAGATCGTAAGCGTCGCAGGTAAACCCGACGCCCGTGAGTTCGCCGTAGATGTGCGCGCCGCGTTTCTTCGCGTGTCCCAGTTCTTCCAGGCAAATCACGCCCGCGCCTTCGGCGAGCACGAACCCGTCGCGGTCTTTGTCGAAAGGCCTGCTGGCGGTTTCCGGCGAATCGTTACGCTCCGAAAGCGCCCTGATCACGCCGAACCCCGCGAACCCCGGCACGTTGACAACCGCTTCCGCACCCCCCGCGAACATGACGTCCGCGAAACCCATCCGAATCAGGAGCGACGCCATGCCGATGGAGTGGTTGCTGGTCGCACACGCCGAATTGATGGAAAAATTGGGACCCTGAAGGTTGAATTCATTCGCGAAATAGGCGGACGCGGTGCTGGGTATGCACCCGACCACGTAGAACGGGGACGTGGCGTCCATTCCCCGCTTGAATATTGTATTGAACGTCTGATAGGTGGTTTCGACCCCGGCGTCACCGGTGCCGATCAGGACGCCGTAGCGGTCCGGCGCATTTTCCGGGTTGATGCCGCTGTCTTTGAACGCCTGGGTGGCCGCGATATGCGCCATCACGATGAACCGGTCCAAGCGCCGCGTCATGGACTGTTTCTTGAAATAACCGGTCAAATCCGGCAGATCGACCTCTCCGCCGATTTTAACGCTGAATTTTGCGATGTCGGGATTGCGTACCAGCCGAACGCCGGATTTTCCCGCCATCAAGCTCTGCCAGAATTCATGTACCGTGGCGCCGATCGGGTTGATGGTCCCAAGTCCGGTTATTACAATCCGGGTCGAAAGCGGGTCGCGAAACATTTCCATGATAAAAGTGTCTCCTCAAAGTAAAGCATGATATCAAACAACAGGATGTTTCTTCCAATATTTTTTCAAGTCTCCCGCAACAATCATCCACACGACCGAAGGCACATGTCGGTTCATGAAACAGGTAAACCAATTCATCAAACCCGGCACGATGGTAAATTTTCCCTTTGAAACGCCCTCAAGCATGGCGCGAGCCACGGTTTCAGGCGGCATTACCTTGATCGTTCCCGCAAGGGCCCTGGTTTCCGCCGGTTTGATCTTGTTCTCCTCCGCCAATTGCGGAGTGTCGGTGTCGGCGGGATAAATAACGGAAATTTTAATGTTCCAGGGCATCAGGTCCATCCTGAGACATTCGGAAAACCCGACGATCGCGAACTTTGCCGGAGAATACGCCGCGTATCCGAACAGGCCCATGTATCCCAGCGCGGAGGAGATGTTGGCGATCGATCCGTGTTTCTGCTCCTTGAAATAGGGAAGAAAACTCCGGACAGTATTGACCGTGCCCATGTAATCGATCTGTATAATGGAGTCCCAGACGTCGTCGGGTATGGTATGAAAATACCCGGGCCAGGAAATGCCCGCGCAATTGAGCAAAAGGTCGATTCCTCCCAGACGCTTCACGATTTCCGGCGTGTTTTTCCGGACCTGTTCCCTTTTTGAAACATCCACGGCGCAGTAAAATATCGTCTGGTCCTGTTTTTTTGCGTGTTGTTGTATTTCGCCAAGCGCTGCTTTGCAACGTGATTCATCACGACTCAAAATGCAGACGTTCGCACCGAAACGGGCGCAGAGAATTGCCGCGGCCTTTCCGATCCCGCTGGAACCGCCTGTTATAACTACCTTCTTGTTTAAGTACCAATCCATTATAACCTCCCCATTTATTAGTTTTATGAAAAAAGCCGCTCAGTCCGAAAGGACCGGTTTTTCATAATTGTGGAAAGTACTATTCCGGTTGGCGCGGTTTTTTAAGCGCGTAATAAAGGTCTTTTCTTTGTATACGGAGATGATAGGTATTTTGGTTTTTCGATAGCGGGTTGAAGAATATAAAAAGATTTTCTTTCCAATAGCCCATCTTTCTTCCTGTTTTCCTGCCTTTTGAAAGGCACGGCCAACTGAATGCTGACCGGGATAAAGTAAAAATATACACCTTTCCCTGCATAATTGTCAAATTTGCACAGGGCCGTTTTTACCCATTGTATATTCATTTAGGTTTTCCATCCTTTCAAAACCGTTAATAACCGAGGTAATTGGTATGAAACAATGCATGTTAATAGTGATGATCACGGGTATAATCCTGTGTATCGGCTGCGGAAACGCGGCCCGAAAGGCCGCGGGCCCGGCCCCGGCGCAACAGGTTGTTTCGGACCTGGCACTGCGCTGCGCGTCGCTGGCAAAGGACAAGTCCATCCGGCTCGCGGTGCTGCCGTTCACTCCAACGCAGGTGCAGTTTTCCATTGAGGCGGGGTGCGGGTTTGGCGCCTATTTTACCGAAGGGCTCATCGCTGCCCTGGGAGCGGTTCCGGAAAAAATTCGCTTATTCGAGCGCAGCAGGCTCGATGCCATTACCAGGGAAAACGCCCTGTCGCTTACCGGGCTCATCAGCCAGAACGAGGCCAGAAAAATCGGCGAATTGGCGCCGATCGACTACATACTGACCGGGACCTTTACAAAACTGGCGTCGTTCGTCGAGGTAAACGGCCGGATACTCGATGTCGTGTCGGGTGAAATTAAAGCCTCTTTCAGCCAGCGCCTTGAGATCACTCCGGACATTGGTTCGCTGTTCCCCGCACAAGCGGTAAAAACGGGAGGCGACCGCGGGGCCGCTAGCCCGGAGGAAACGAAGAACACGACATCGGCGCCTTCGGCGTGCCCGCCGCAGGTCGCGCTGCTTGACAGTCTGCTGGACAACCTGACCACGAAGGAAACAATAGACAATTGCGTCGCAACCGCGCTTACCATACCGTTTGTCATGCCATGCGGCGCTGTGCACGGAAAGGTATTGCATCATTTTACGCGCTATAAAATATTCGACAATTCCTACAAACATTTTCTCATTATAGCGCTCAAATCCATGGACAAACCTGAAAATGCCAATTACGAATACGGCAGCATAATCTTCGATATTTTTAAATATTTCCAGGCCGACAGCGCAATCGACAACGAAGAATGGGAGGCCGGAGTGGCGCTCCTCGAAAGATCTTCACGCCTCCATGACGCCGTTCTTTCATGCATGTTCGTGCAGCACAGGCCGGAAGCGGAGATGGCAATCCAATATAAGCGCATTGACGCGCTTTTTTCTTTGGTAAAGCAGCAGAAATTCGGTTTGCCCGTGGCCCTGACCTATGATGAGGCGTTTTTGTCCATTGTTTCCTCGCTGAGGGCGTCGGGCAATACGGAAGATAATCGGTTGATGATTTATTGCTTTTCAAAACACATGGCCGGTTTGTCGGACAAAGGGCGGCTCAAAACCTATGAAAAGCTTGAATCTTTGTACAGAAGCGTGACCGATCGTTTTCAGACCGTCCGCGAAAAGCACCGGGTGCTCGAATTGGTGTGCGACAATTTCAACGCCATGACGCCTTCCGAAGTGGTTGCCGAAAAAATGCTGGGCATGGGCAAGGTCCTGGTCGATTTAATTGAAAGGTCCCGCGCGCCCGACTCGATCCGGAATGCCGCGGCAGATCATTTGAAATATTTTTCGACCACGTGCGGAAAACAGCTTGCCGCCTCGTTGCGGGTAAATAAAACCATTACTATTACGGACGATGATATCCTGTTTTGCATTGCCAACGATATTCCGGCGGCAAACATCGTTCCATCAATCGACACGCTCATGCAGCGGTTGGGTTCGGATGAAATCCGCGTGCAGATGGCCGCGGCGAAATACCTCGATGCCATGGGAAGCAAGGCCGCCCGAGCGGAGGGTAAAGTCTTGAAAACCCTGTTGCGAGCGGAGCGCAGCTCCCAATCCGGCAGCACGAACCTCCGGTGGTCGCTCATCAATATTCTTGGAAACATAAAAACGAAGAGCCCCGAAGCGCTTGACGCGCTAATCAAGGCGCTTGCGGACAACGACTATGAAATCCCTGACCATGCGATGAAAGCGCTCGCGAAAATCGGCAAACCGGCCATGGGACCGCTCAAGGATTCCTACGGGCCCGCCGAGGACTTCGTCAAAATCCGTATTGTAAAGACCCTGGCGATCATGGGCAAGGAAGCCGCTTCAGAGGTCCCGTTTTTGCGGACCCATTTGCGCATGGCTGAAAACCATGCCGTGCACGATGAAATCGAGGACGCCATCGAAAAACTCGAAGGGGCGTCGCGGTAACGCGGCCGGTCATGATTAAAAAACTTAAAGCGCATAGGTCCTTTTTATGGGACGCGGTGTCGGGAAAACAAATCGTGCCGGGCTTTCGGCACGACAGCTACGTACGTGGCGCGATATTCTCCAAGGATGAAACGAGAATCCTGACCTTCAGCCTCGATAATACGGTCAGGGTGTGGGACGCCGCGACGGGCAAACAAATCGGCCGGAGCCTGACGCATGAAGGTGAGGTCAATGGAGCGGCATTCTCCAAAAATGGCGCAAAAATCCTGACGTGGAGTTACGACAACACAGCACGGCTCTGGGATGTATCGGGGAAAGAGTTCCTTCCCGAAAGGTAAAGAAAATCGCGCTTAAGACTTGACAATGCGATTTAAACGGCGATTTTTCTTCATGCGGATTATTGCTTAGGGACGGCGGCAATCCCGGGAGCGGCGGCCTTGAAGAAATCGAGAATCTCACGGGTGTCCGCGGCCGTAAGCGTGGCGCGAACGCGCATGTGGTTCACCGCCACCTCCCACTGGGCGTAACTGAATTCATCGGGCGATCGCAGATTGTGACAACGCCCGCATTGCTGCGTCCAGATTTCAACGCCACTCCTCGTTTTTTCCATAGCACCCGCATGCCCCTTGTCCAGCAGGCCTCCTCCGACATGCGTGCCTCCGCAGCCGAAAAGCCCTGCGAAGATCACGACAAGCAGGGACAAGCCCCGCCTCGGTTTTTTTCCGTTGATTTTTATTGCCGTCATAACGCTCCCCGTCTAAAGGCCTATTCCCACAAGAAACACTACGGCATACGAATTCGGATTGACCGTCGCATGGTCGAATTCGTACGAGCTCTTCACCACAATAGTTGGACGAAGCCAATAGTTTAGGCCGATACTCCACCGGTTCTCTCGGTCGCCGCCGGGCGCCTCAAGCGGAGCGTACAGCCAGTCATACCGAAAGCTCATTTGGAGATTTCTCACGAATGCGTCGTTCACCATCCACGGGCGATAGGCGGCCTGAACATAGCCGCCGCCGCGGTTATTGTTGAATGTCAAGGGGGCGAACGGGGTTGACGCGCTTGGTCCGTAGGTGGCCCGGTCCACGTTTGAAAAAACCAGTTCGCTACGGAAATCGGCCTGACCGCGCAACACGGTGACATCCCGGCGGTATTCCATGTCGGCCCCCTGAAGTAAAGCGCCCACATGCCCGAAGCCGGGAGGCGCAACCAACCCGTATTGGAGGGAGTAGCCGATTTCCAATTCCGGCAGGGGCCGCGCTCCGAGTCTGCCGCCGAATGTCTTGCCATCGTTGTTGTCGTCGAAGTTGTTGAAATTGAGCGTGCCGGCAGCAGTTGAATCATCGGTGACCAGGCGGGGGCCATTGGTAATGTAGACGAAGTAATTGAACGCGGCCTTACCCAAAGGCACGGCCCCCGAGGCGAACAGGCCGATGCCGGAACCCGGAGCAATGCCATTGTCACCAAAGGGGAGCGGGTCGTCGGTGAGCGGGCTTATCCAGGGCGGATCGAAGTGGTTATGATGCACTCCCAGAGGAACCACGAACAATCCGGCCCCGAGGGTAACGTAGTCGTTAAGCAGGTACGTCAGGTTCGCCAAAGTCAAATCGAAGCCCGTGACGCCGCTACCCGATTGATCGTTGGAAACGCCGATATCGAAGGCGCCTTCAAAAAGAAGCCCGCTCCCCAGCCGCCACAGGACCAGCGGGGCGACGCCCGCGCTCATGCTGGACGGGGAGCCTTTTGAAACAGTATACGCGAAACTTGCGTCACCCGCGATAAGCACCCGGTTCTCCCCGGCCTTGTCCTGACGGACCCGGGTCTGCGCCTCATCTATCCGCTTGTTAAGGAAATCCAGCGATTCGAAGGTCTCGGTTTGGGCGGACTTCTCTTCATTGACCTGCTTTTGGAGGCTGTCATTTTCCTGGTGCGTCAGGGTGTCCGCCGGTTTGGGGGCTGTATGGTCCCGGGCGACAACCGTACTTATGCCGAAAACGGCGATAGTAGCGGCACATAGTATTATACCGGCTTGTGAAGCTTTCATGGTTTGTCCTTGTAACGGGTCGTATCCGCGGAGCCGGGTTTGCGGTTTTTGATCCACGCCATGCCGACCAGGAGAAATGCAAGCCCAAACAACGCCGTTGTCCATTTTGCAAAGGTACGGGGCAGAATGCCCGCTTCCAGTATTTTCGCGCGGTCAACCCCATTTGACATAAGAACATAGGCCTCGATGTTCGCGAGTTGCTCCTGCGTTAGCGCCCGGGTGGCGCCGAAGGCCGGCATCCTCAGCATGGGCGCCGGTCCCGCAGGAATGGACCCCAGTTGCACGAACCGGTCGATATTTTCGGCAAAGAGCAGAGGGTCGCGATTAAACAACCTGAGCGCGATCGGAACGAGCGGGGGCACTTTGCCGGCCGTTGATCCCGGATTCGCAAGTCCGCCTTTGGCATTCTTGCCGTGGCACGATTGACAAGAACCGTCGTATAAAATTTTCCCGTGGCCCCCATCGCCCACCATGACCACGGCGGCCCCTTGCGAAGGCGGGGCGACCGAAGGCTGGGGGTTGGTTATCACGGAAGAAACAGGGGCGGCGGCGGCGGGCCGACCGGGGACTTTGACGGCTGCCTCGGTTGTCAATGGGTTGAGAATAAAATCAACCAACGTATTGAGCTCCTTTTCGGTGAGATACCCCACGGCCGGCATAAGGGTTTTCGGATTAAAGGAGGCCGGATCGTGTACGCGGGCCTTTATCCATTGGGGCGAGTGGCCAAGGCGCGCCTCATAGTCAAGTTTAGGCCCGACGTTTCCGCCCACGCCCCTGATCATGTGACATTTGATGCAATTCGACGTCGTGAAAAGAGTGGCGCCTTCTTTAAGGTTCGCCGGGAGGCCGGTAAAAGCCCTGGCCGCGTGCGCGGGAGCCCGTATGGCCCGGGCGGGAGAAGGGGTCGGCGCCGCGGGGGCAATGGCAGAGAGCGGCGCTATGGCTTTCGGCGTTGTCGGGGACGCCAGTTTCGGCGCCAGGGTGCGAAGATAGTTGATTTCGTTCCATCGCAACGTATCGGTAAGCAGCCCGTCGAACGCCGGCATCGCTCCCCGGCCTTGGGAAATAATCTCAAAGAGCGCGCCGTCGGAGAAGCTGCCCATGATCGGCGCGGTCAGATCGGCGACTTTGACGGGGAGCGCGAGGGACGCCGGTCCGTTTCCTTTGCCCAAAGGTCCGTGACAGGAAAAACATTCTCCTTTGAATACCATGCGTCCGCTTTCAATCGACATGGCGTCCGAGGCGATGGGGTTCTTTTTACGGCCCGGAAAAAGCCTCGCTTCCCACTCGATGGCCTGCTTGGTCGTCGCCGCCGGGGCGCGGGCAAGCGCGGGCGAAGGTCGCAGAAGGAAATCAACCAGGGCGTCATACTCCGCGGAGGTGAGCCATTTGGTCGACGGCATCACGGTGCGGGGATTATGTTTTGTGGGAGTCTGGATCTGTTCGAGCAGCCAATCGCGCGAACGTTGCAACTTGACTTCGGAAGAAAGATCGGGGCCAATGCTCTTGTTGCCCAGACCGCCGATCATGTGACAGGAGATGCAGCGCGCGGTGGAAAAGAGCAGTTCTCCTCGCTTCGTGCTTTTCGCCGGACTGGCCGCGGCCCCAGCCGTATCGGCAATAGGGACCGGTGATGCACCGGCGTTCGGAGAGGCGGCCGCGAAAAGTAATCGCGTTGAAAACGATGACGGCTCCGGGGCCGGTTCGGCATATAAGCTTGGCACTAGCGAAAAACCGCCCGGCTTCAGCGCGTGGGTTTTCGGGCCGGGGGCCGGCAAGGCCGGTCCTTCAGGCTTTTGAAAAAGGCCTATCAGGGTCAGCGCGAGAATCCCCACGACGAAAATCAAACCGATCAGCATGGCCACGGGTCGTTTGAGCGGGTCCCGTTCTTCTTTTCTGTCAATAAAGGGCGCCGAAAAAAGCAGAAGAATAAGAACCAGCGGCAGACCGGCGACGCCGATCCGCTCCAGGGGCCCTTTAAAGACCTTCAGCGCCTCGTAGAGAAAAATGAAGTTCCATTCGGGTTTCGGAGTATACGAGCTGTCAAGCGGATCGGCCGGCCCGGTGATGGGGGCCGGAATATAAACGCAGAGATAAATCAGCGCCAGGGTAATCAGGCAGATCATCAGCAGATCAAGGTATACCTGGTCGGGCCAGAACCAGCCGTTTTTTTTCCTCCTGGCGGGGTTCCATGGGCCCACGCTGCCGAACTGGCGGAAGGCCACCAGATGAACGGCGATGAAGATGATTGTTAGAACAGGCAGTACCGCGATGTGTACGAAAAACGCCCGCGAAAGCGTCATTTGCCCCATGGATACTCCGCCGCGGATCAGCAACTCCATAAAGTTGCCGACAAAAGGCACGGTGGCGGCCATGCTTGTGCCCACTTCACCGGCCCAGTAGCCGAGGGTGTCCCACGGCAGAATTGCCCCGGTGAATATAAATGCGGCCGCAAGCAATAGAAGCACTACGCCCGCCACCCAAACCAATTCACGGGGCTTTTTGTACGCCGCCCATATAAATACCCGAACGGCATGCACCCCCATCACCACGAGGAACGCGTTTGCGCCCCAATAATGCAGACCGTGTATCAACCATCCCATGCGCACCTGTAAACGCAGATACATGACACTCTGGTATGCATGGTCAACGGTTGGGACGTAATAGAGCATCTCCCACACGCCGGTAATCGCCTGCAGCGCGAACAGGAACAGCGTTGCGCTTCCCAGAACATAGGCAAACCGGGGTCCGCCGGGAATTTCCTCCACCGTGCTCCAGCGCACGATTGCCGACAGGGGCCAACGTGTCTCGATCCATTGCAGAATGCGTACCTTGTTCGGATTGTTCTGTGGCATGGTTTTTTCCTCAGCCGATACGCACTTTCCTGGAAACGCCCGGGTCGAACCTCTCCCACTGGACAGAAAGCGTGGCGCCCTCGATTTTGTACTGCAAACTGTCTAATGGCCGCGGCGAGGGGCCGCCCAGCACCGTGCCATCAGGCGAAAAGACGCTTTGGTGGCATGGACAGGCGAACCGTTTTGCACCCGGTATCCAATCGAACCGGCATCCCAAATGCGGGCAGATCGGTGAAAACACGGTCGCACTGGTCGGGGAATGCTTGATGACCCACACGGTTTCGGTCACATCCTTGCGCAGATAGGCGTCAGTCTCGGAATAGGAGAAACGCAGCTCTACCGGCTGTCCTTCAGGGGCAATGTCGAACCCCGTAACAGGGGAGAAATAGGGTTTTGTTTTACGGAACATCGGACCGATCGAGACGGCCGCAAGCGATCCTCCCAGAACAACGGTCAGGGCCGCGGTCAAAATGCCGATCGCCTGCCCAAAAAATGTGCGACGCCCCTTCTCCTCGGGTCCCGCGGATGCTTCGGTTGAGCTATTCATGCCATTCCAATGTGTGAATAGGATTTTTGCATTTTTAGAAACCACTATCAAAAATACACTCTTTGACTTGTGCGGCCACGTATTTTTTCACTTAAAAAACAAATAAGCAAACATCTTTAAATCTTTCGTTTTCGCTAGTGGGAGAATGTGTGGTCATTCAGAGGATGATCTTTGTTCTGTTTGTTGGAGCATCAATAATCCTGGGCCAGAGCAAGTTTAACCATGAATGATCAAATTTAATGGCCGGAACAAAACTATAATTATCCATGAGAATACTCCTGACAGGCATAACCTCAATACATGGTTGGCCTATTTACAATAAGCTCGTGTCGGATTTTTCGCCAGAACGGGTTTTCGGCGTGCGGCCACCACAGGCGCTTTTTCCCAAAGGGAAAAACATCGTTTCCGGGTGCGTGACCGATGCTTCGCTGTTCGCGGAAATAAACCGCGCGTTCGCGCCGACCCACGTGCTCCACGCGGCTGGCGTGTGCGATCTTGACATGTGTGAAGACGAACCCGAAAAGGCGTACGCGATCAATGCCACGGGCGCGAAAAACATCGTGGACGCGTTCGGCACGTCGTGCTTTATCATGTATCTCAGCGCGGACCTCGTGTTTTCGGGACAAAACCCGCCTTCCGGCGGCTATCACGAGGGCCATGTTCCCGACCCGGTAAGCGTGGTGGGAAAAACATATTTGGCCGCCGAGAACGAAATGGCCAAAGCCTCACGCGGCGCGATCGTGCGCATAGGGCTTCCCATGGGCGATTCGGTGCAGGGTGAAAAAGGCGCGGTGGATTTCATTGAAGGACGGTTCAAGCGTAACCTTCCCATGACGCTGTTTCATGACGAGTGGCGAAGCTGCATTCATTGCGATGAACTTGCACAAATCGTGGTTGAATTGCTATTGAGGGAAGAACAGGGCATGTTCCACGTGGGCGGGCCGAAGCCCGTGAGCCTTCATGAAATCGGTCAATGGATCATTAATCGCGGAGGATATGATCCGGCGTTGCTGAAAAAACTTTCGCGGCTTGAGGAAAAAAACGGCCCGCCGCGCGTTGGCAACGTGCATTTGGATTCTTCGAAGGTTGAAAAGGTTTTGGGGAGAAAGATTAGGGCGTGGGGTTAATTGCTGATCTACGTTAAATCATTATCAATCGATTCTGGTATTGATTGTTTACGATTGATATGCGGAATATTTCCCTCGTGATTCCGACGAAACGATTATTTTACCAGCACTAATTGCCGCGTCAGCGCAACCCCGCCGGCCTTCATGCGCAGAAAATACAGGCCGTTTGAAAATACAGCCGCGTTCCACCTCGCTTCATAGACGCCTGCCGGCTTTTCCTCATCGACGATTGTTGCAACCGTTTTACCGGAAAGGTCGCACACGGTCAAAGTCGTATGGGACGCCCCGCGTAAACGGTACGAGATAGTCGCGCCCGATTGCAACGGGTTCGCATGAATGTGCACAATGACGGCATTTGATTGAGTCGATGGGGCCGGTTGTCCCGGGCCCTTGCGGATCGCGGCGGGGTCTCCGCTTCTTGACAAATACAGTTTTTCGGAAAATTCCCAATGAGAAAAATCGTTTTCATTCGAGGTTAAGCTGGACGAGGAAAAGTTGGTGATCGAATTATCATCCTGGATTTTATTATAGTTCAGGGTCCAGACGCTGTCTTTCCACGTAACACCCTGCTGAATCGTCGTGGTTATCGTTTCCGTTCCGCCGGAGATGGTGTTCGTTGTCGTCGTCGAAATTGTCGTATCCTTGTCAAACCCCTGCACCGACCAGTCGATTGGAGTCGTGGCCTCGGCGGGAGTACTGGTCGTGGATGATGTGGGCGGCACTCCGGCCACGGCCTCGGCGCTGTAATCGTTCTCCGTCGTTCCCCCGGTCTGGTCTGCCGTACTGGTGAGAACGAAGTTATAACTTCCGCTCCCGACACTCAGATTGAGTTTTGGAACAGAGGTGGTCCCTGCTATGGCGCTGGTTGAACCGTTGATAGTCGCCTCTGAAATTAACGATTTGTAGCTGAGAACATTATGCTCAAATGACCAACCGCTCGCATTTCCGAGATAGGAAATCTGCGCATTCGACGGATTGGCCATAAAGTAATTACCGCTGGCGCCCATTCCCGGCGACATGTTCTTGAGTAATGCGGAAAACCAAACTGCTTTCTGGTCGTGTGTAAGCGTAATATCCGTTTCACCGATAGTAGTATTTGAATTGTTGTTTACATCGTGCGACCACGCGTAGGTCCCATACAAATACCAGGAATCGGACGGTTTGTTTACTTGAATGTAGCCTGGAGTTTCTTCCGCGTTATACTTTGCGCCGGTCGGCCTCTGGTAGTGATAGTTGGCGGATATTATGCAGGCGATCATCGAGACTTGACCGGCTGTAAATTCAATGGTCGCTTCCCCATTGTCGTCGGTTGTCACCGATGATTGCGGGTTCGTCGTGCCGCCAGTGACCTCAAAAGGAATGTTGCGCCCCTTGAGCGGAACTCCGTCGCAATCAATAAAGAGCATATCAACCGATGTCGAATCGCCGGAATTGAGTTTCGTCTTCGCGGGTGTAAACGTAAGCTTGGGGTTGATTGCGTACGGTTCGCCCTGGTCCCGCTTTTTTTTCTCAAAATCCATTATTGTCGTAAAGATCGGACCCAGCGCAGCGCCCAGGGAACGTCCCACGGCGATTGGATTGAATCCGTCCGACAGCGGCGCGTTTACGGATGCCACGACTTCACGGGATGTGAAGGTTATCAGATTCACCATAGCCAGACTACTGGTGATAACGCCGGTGGTAATATAATCGGCATTGCCGGCAATAGGACCGTCGGGGGGCAGGTTCGTATGCTCCTGGCCGAATTTAATGCTATTGAGCGTGTCGGTCCCTTCAGGTTGCGTATAGTAGGAAAATGCTCCATTAAGAAGTCTCATGCAGTCTTTTGAAGGGTCTTGATTGACTAGATAATTAGACACTCCGGCGGCTATATAAAAATAGTTCCACCATTGAACAAACGTTGCTATTATGGCCGCATTGGCGCTTGTCGTGTCGACGGTGGGTCGCGGAACGGTCACCTGGTTATCGTACATTATCAATATTCTTTTCTTGCAATCCTGGCACGTTTGACCGTTGATTGACGCCGACCAGATCAAGGAAAACAATAGTATGGCGGAAAAAAAACGCAGGTACATGGAATTTTCCTAACTGACTGTTAAATTTTAGCTTTTGAAACCGGTTGTGTCAAAAGCCGGGTTTTTCGAACTTTTGAAAAGTTGTTTAAATTATATCATTTAGGGGGAATAAAACAACCTGTTTATGTTAAGTCATTATCTACCGATTCATGTATTGATTGTTTACGATTGATATGCAGAATGGCCTTGGCCAGATAGGGGCCGGTAAACAGGATGACCACGGCACGAAAAATCTGCACTGAAAAAATCAGCGACACGTCGGCGCCGCACCCGAAAGCGATGATGGAAATCGTGTCCCCGCCGCCGGGGCTTGTGGCCAGGTATCCTGACAAAGGGGAGGCGCCGATGAGCCATGAAAAAACCAAACCCGCGCACGCGCAGAGAGAGATCAGAACCAGCGCGTTGATTATCAAAAGCGGCAGAAGACGCCCGGCATGGACCAGAGATTTCCGGTCGAAGAGAAGACCGACATAAAAGCCCATGATGACATATGCCAGCGGTGGGACCCACATCGGCAAAACCGGCCGGAAAAGATGGAAGCCCGAAATCACAAGCCCGAGGAACATCGGTCCGAGAAGGGTCGCTGTTGGCAGGCGGATGAGCCTGCCGCCGAAGACCCCTCCTATAATTACTAACGGCATGAGGGCATAGTCGTACCAGGTATGGGTCAATGAAGATTGTCCTGGGAAAAGCCCTGGGGCCGCCACAGCATGATGGGCAAGAAATTTGGCGACAAGCGAAGCCGTAAGCACCACGAGAATCAACCGCAGATATTGCATCAATGCCACGATCTTGGTATCGGCCTTGGTCCCGATGCTCAGCGCAATCATGGCGGTTGCTCCACCGGGCAGGCTTCCCATGGCTGCGGTTTCGCGGCTGATGGAACTGATCCGGGGCAGAATCATCCCCGTTGTCAAGCTTATACCGATGGTAAATACAATGACCCCGATGATTGCCGGAAGATGGACCAGCAAATGGGGAAAAACGCCGGGACGTATGCTGATGCCGAGCATGGTCCCGATTATCGCCTGGGCGCCCATGAGAATGGGTTTACCGACCCGCGGATGTTCGGGCCGGACCAGCCCGGCGACAACCGCGACCATCATGGTGGCCACGAACCATGCCCCTGGAATCGATAGCGTCCGGGCGCCCATACCAAGACCAACGGCAATTGCGCCGACGATTGCCCACCAAAAAAGTTTCGGTTTCATGCGCGTTTCACTTTTGTTGATCTCACCTTAGCGAAGCAAGCATTTTATTTATGGTCAATAAAACAAATTTACCTTAGATCAAGAAATTCGGTAGGAGAGAAAACCACTATTCCGGGACATCGCTGCGCGGAAAAATGCTTTTTGTTTCCCGTTATAAGTGCTTTAGAAGAAATTGACAATGCACACTCAAAAAAACAGCGGTCTTTTTCATCGGGTAGTTTATTATGAGTACGTATCGCAATCACCTGATGCCCAATGATAACCAAAGTACTCATTAGTTCTTCAACCACCAGTTTGGGAAAAGAAAATTTAGGACGATCGAGGACGTTTCGATATTCGTAGAAAATCCTGTCGTCGAAAACTGGCGTGATGGTATTTGATAAAATGAGATCTACGATTTCTCCGGGAGGGCTATTGGCGCAAAGAAGGCCGGACACAAGAACATTGGTATCAATCACCACTTCCATGGATAACCCTATCGGTTTTTCCTGCTTTTTTTAATTTCAGATTCGATATCTTTTGGTTTCATTCGTGAGAGGCCTTGTTTCTGAGCATGTTCCCGAAGTTTCGAAACAGCAACCGCGCCACGAGCAAAGGCGTCAACACGGACCTCTTCTTCCACGCTTTGGCCTTTGATATCGGTCAAAAGCGCTATCGGCTTTCCTGTTGAAGTTATTATCATCCTTCCGGATTTCCTGAGCCTTCGCCATACCTTGCCGGGATTGATCCTGAAATCGCGTACCGCAATGGTGTCCATAAATTCCTCCTGTAGGACATTTGTCCTACACTAAATATATCTTGTTTATTCATTGTATTCAAGCAAAATGGAAAATAATCCTTACATCGAAAACGATATTTTCATATGGTGGTGTGAAATTAGGGCAAGAGGACAAGGCAAGTCTTAATGAGGTCCATTACATTTTCACGGGGCGCCCGTCCCGCCACGCCAACGAGAAATGGGCCCTTGATGATTGCCGTGAGAGCGGGAGTGCGCAGCGTGTCGCCGGTTTGCATTGCGTCGAAGGAAGCCGCAAGTTTCTGCATGTCCTTGCGCGCCGCCGGAAGTGAATCGTGTTGAGAAATAAACAGGGTGCATGGGACGGCGACGCAAGTATAGCGAGCAGTCAAGGCGCACGGCAGGTACGACCGCGAAAGGAAATTACGGTGATAATAGCGCTCGGAGCCCGAGGCCCTTCCTTTTTTCGGCAACCAGGAGTATTCGGGCGGGACCGCCGGTCCGTCCGGAATCACGGCGGCCAGAGCCGCCGCCGTTTGCGCAAGCGCCGCGACGGGCAGGACCTTATCTGATTTATCAATAATTTCCACCAGCCAGCCGCTCTTGTGAAACACGTCCCGCCGTATGTCCAACATCGTTTCCACGGTCCCGGACCGCGAAACCGAGTGGCCTTCGGCAAGGGTTTGAAAAAGCCCTAGCGCCTTCAGGGGCGTTGTCATGTCGTAGGCAACGATTTCAAGGCCGCCCTTGAGGTTGCCTTGAAAATCGTATTGCCGCACGACGCAGGCGGCAAATCCGCCATCGAGATACACGTCCGCCCCGCCGTCGCTGTATTCGAAGATGCTCGACCGGTCGTAGTGTTCGGCCTTGCCTGACGCCACGATTTTATCTTTGGCTGAAATCCTGAGAGAATCGACAAGGAGTGTTCCGGCAAAGATCGAATTTGTTGCGTTTGCGATCAGCAATACTGCCAACGCAAAGCAATAGGCCATTTCTTTATAGGTTCGTATTTTCATGGTAGCCTTGATCATGCCAGCGTGCGTATGGCGCGTTTGATATCATTGATGATTCCCAAACCTTGGGGGCAGACTGCTTCGCAGTCTCCGCATGCGTTGCATTTTTTCGCGGCCGCTGCCAGGCCCATCATTCGGAACTCTGAAGCGGCCATGTGCGGCAGGCGTTCGCTGTCGTGGTAATACCGGATGCACCGCATGACGTCAGACGTGGCGATTCCCAGCGGGCACGCTTTTTCGCACTGTCCGCACATGCCGCATCCGTCGTATTCCGCCAGGCGGTATCCGTTCATGATACGGTGCAGCAGGCCGGTTCTGGCCGTGACGGCCGCGGCGCTCCACGACTTGAGTTCGTCGAGCGAACCCACCGCCTTGATGATCGTGCTTACGGTAGTGTCGGCCAGGACCCGCGGTATGTGTGCCGCGTAATCCTCGGCGTTTAACTCCCCCTTTGATTTCATGGCGAGAAGGGAGATGTTTTTCGCGTGCAATTTGCCGCGTTGGGGCGCGAGTTCCTCAACCTGTTTCGGCGGATACGCGGGCATGACGCAGGTAAAAAACCCGGCGTCGGCGGCAACATCAAGCACCGCGGCAGTGTCTTTGTGCACGGTGAGGCCCGCGAATTTGACCAATCCTTTGTCGCGCCAGGCGTTAAACTTGTCTTTGATTGACGGGAGTTCCTTCTTCAGATCACCGGCATTGTGGCGATTGAACATCAGGAAGTCCACCGAAGAGACTCCGAGCACTTTCAAAGCTTCTTCAATCGAAGGGAAGTCGTCTTTCAGCGCGATGTAGACCTTGTCGGTTTTGCCCTTGATGGCCTTGCCGACCATTTCAAGTGATTGGCCATTCATGTAATGAAAGGACGCGTGGACGAAGTTTACTCCCATGTCCATTGCCGCGGAGAGAACGTCGGGCTTGACGTTTCCCGTGCCCATTGAGAACACCGAGACTTTAATGCCCGTAGCGCCGATGTCGCGGTATGCCATCGTCGGTTTGAAATTCCTGATTTTGGCCAATGCCGTGTCCGGCGCGGGCTTTGTTTCAGCGGCTTTAAGACCAATTCCGGCGATGCCCATGGTGATTCCGGCCGCGCCGACCTGCTTGACGAATGAGCGACGAGAGAGGGTTTTTTTCATTGGAGGTTCCTTGTTTGAAAGTAACGTGGGTATTTAGGAAAAAAATATACTCTCTTACGCGCGCTAAGTGGGGTAGAAAAGGAAAAACAGAAGGTAAAAGAAAAGGTATTGGGTTATTTCATGAAAAATGGGAAAATATGGTTATTGGAATAGAATGATAGCGATCGCTTGAATTCTATGCCGGCCCTTATTTTAATTTATATAATACCCGCATAAAGGTTACGGGAGTGCAAATAGGCTTAAAAACAACGTTTCAATGGTAATATAAAAGAAAGGAACGGGTTTATGAAAAACTGTGAAATGAAGTTAAGCGGCAATATATTGACCATAACGGTCGATGTTTCCAAGGATTTCGGCAAATCATCGTCGGGAAAGAGCATCATCATTGCCACAACTGAAGGCAACGTGTCCATACCGGATAAAGAGGAAATAAAAATCGGGCTGAATGTTTACAAGAAGGTATAAAACAATAAGTAATGGCAATTTGACGGAACAGATATATTGGATTTAGGTCTGAATACAAGGTAAAGGAGTCAATTATGCGAATTACTTTTCTGCCAATTGTTTTAATAATTTGTTCCGTTTCATTCTCGCAACATCCGGGGTGGACGGCATATACAAATTGTAATAATAATATAAACGCCTTGGCTGAAAGCGGCAATGAAATTTGGGTTGGTACTAAAAGTGGTCTTGTGAAAATCGATAAAACATCAAGTGCTACGACTTTCTATAATACTGCTAATTCTGGTTTGCCTGATAACTGGATCAAGTCAATGACAACAGACGCCAGTGGAAACAAGTGGATCGGGACTAATGGTGGTGGTCTTGCGAAATTCGACAGTACAACATGGACAGTATATAACACCTCTAATTCCGGTCTACCAAATAATTCGGTTACGTCAATAGCCATAGATGGCAGCGGGAATAAGTGGATTGGAACTAATGGTCATGGTCTTGCAAAATTCGACGGCGCGTCTTGGACAGTTTATAGTACCAGCAATTCTAATTTACCGAATAACCTGGTTTGGACCATAGCCATAGACGGCAGCGGAAATAAATGGATTGGAACCGAAAGCGGGAGTCTAGCGAAATTCGATGGTACATTATGGATGATTTACAATTACGGTGGGTCTATTAATTCAATCAATTCAATAGCTATAGATCGCAATGGAAATAAATGGATTGGAACTTGGGGTGTGGGTCTAGCGAAATTCGATAATACCTTATGGACGGTTTTTAATGTTTCTGATTCCGGTTTGCCTAATAATTATATTCAGTCAATAGCTATAGATAGCAGCGGAAATGAGTGGATAGGGAATTATAACAACGGTATTGTGAAATTCGATGGCGTAAAATGGACAGCGTATGACTCAACCAATGCCAGTTTACTTCGTAACGCTGTTTTGTCAATATACATAGATCACAGCAACTGCAAATGGATTGGGACTACTTTCGGTCTTGTAAAATTCGACGGCACTACTTGGACTGTATATCATTTCTCTAATTCTGGTTTGACGGATTACCGTGTCACGGCAATAGCCTTAGATGGCAGTGGAAATAAGTGGATTGGGACTAAAAGCGGTCTTGCGAAATTCGACGGCGCTATATGGACGGTGTATAACGCTGCTAATTCTGGTTTGCCGTCTAACGATGTTTCATCAATAGCTATTGACGGCAGCGGGAACAAATGGATTGGGACTGGTGAGGGAAATTACGGTCCTTTATCCGTCTTAGGCGGTGGCCTTGCGAAGTTTGACGGCACTATATGGACGGTGTATAACACCGCTAACTCCGGTTTGCCTTCTAACGATGTTTCGTCAATGGCTATCGACGGCGGCGGGAACAAATGGATTGGAACTTATTTCGGCGGTCTTGCAAAATTTGACGGCGCTACATGGACGGTGTATAACACCGCTAATTCCGGTTTACCTTCTAACGATGTTTCGTCAATAGCCATAGACGGCGGCGGGAAGAAATGGATTGGAACTTATTTCGGCGGCCTTGCGAAATTTGACGGCGCTACATGGACGGTGTATAGCCTTGCTAATTCCGGTTTGCCGGATAGCAGCGTTTTGTCAATAGCAATAGACGGTAGCGGAAATAAGTGGATTGGGACTTATGCCGGCGGTCTTACGAAATTCGATGATATTCAATGGACAGATTATAATCCTTATTATTTTGGTTTAATGAGTCAGGAAGTCCATTCAATTACTATAGACGGCAATGGAAACAAGTGGATTGGGACTTATGGAGGCGGTCTTGCAAAATTAGAAGATACCACTTGGACAGTTTATAACACCTTGAATTCCGGTTTGCCAGATGACTATGTTTTATCGATAACTATAGATGGCAACGGAAAAAAATGGATTGGGACTTACGCCGGTCTTGCGATTTTTTCTGGAGATAATTCAGTAATTAAATTAATCCATATGAAGGCACAAAATCCACTCACACTGTCCTGCTTAAATTATCCCAATCCCTTCAAACAAAAAACTCTCATAAATTATAATGTTCTTGAAAACGGCCCGGTATCCCTGAAGATTTATATGCTTGACGGGCATTTGGTTCAAACACTGGTTAATGCGAAACAAACAATCGGACAATATTCGGTTTCATGGGACGGGAAAAATGATAAAGGAAAAATTATGGCCCATGGAGTGTACCTTTATCAATTAAGAAGCAATAGTGGGATTATTTCAAAGAGGATGAGTTTTGTGGAATAAGAATGGCTCTTTTGCTTAGGAGCGAAAGAGAAAAGGGCAAAATGCGCATTAATTAAAGTATGGTAAATAATATGGTAATTATTATGGCATATCTTATATTTCCCTTATGAATGGTGATCCGGTTTTTGAATGGGATTCCGTTAAAAGTGAGTCAAACCTTAAAAAACATACTATCTCATTTGAAACTGCTCAATATGCATTCAAGGATCCTAAGCGTATAATTGCAATTGATACCAAGCACAGCACTCCAAGCGAAAAACGGTTCTTCTGCTATGGAATGGTAGACGGCAGTGTTATCACGGTACGATTTACCTGGAGAAACAGGAAAATTAGAATATTCGGAGCAGGATATTGGAGAGACGGAAGGAGTTTATACAATGCGAAAAATCAAATACACTAACCCATCAAAAGATATTCGGGATGCCATAAAGCAAGCGGAAATAATTGAGGATTTTTTGCCTCCTCCCGATCATTTGGTATTCAAGGAAGAAAACGTCAAAATCACCTTGGAACTCAGCAGTAAAAGCGTCCGCCTTTTTAAAAGATACGCCAAATCAAAAGGTTTTAAATATCAGCGCATGATTCGTAATCTTGTCGATCAATATGCCGATAAAGTTTTCTCGCATTAAATTTGATCGGGTTTTAATCGGCATCTCAAAACGTGATCATCGCCCTTACCACATTGTCCTTATAGCCAGCCGCAACCTCAAACGCCTCGGCAATCCTTTCCAAAGGGAAATGATGGGTCGCTAAATTACCAATTTTTAAGCGGCCCTGGTTCAGCAGGTCGATGCATTGCCGGGTTTCGCCGTTGCTGCGCCGGACATTCTGCACGAGCAACTCTCGCCTGCGCAGCGAATGCGCGTTAAAGGAAATACGGTCCTGCGCGGGAATGCCAATGATGAATACTCTGCCGCCGATGCGCGCGGTTTCCAGCGCTCCTTCAAACGATTGGGAACTGCCCGCGGCCTCGAAGGAAACGTCGACGCCGCGGCCGGTCGTCTGTTTTTGAATATAGTCTATTGGATCGTAATCGCGCACATTTACCGCGTGGTCGGCATGAAATTCGTTTTTTGCGTGTGTAAGCCGGAAATCATGCTCGTCGAAAATGAAACTTTCCCCCGCGCCATATTCCTTTGCAATGGCAAGCGTAAGCAAACCTATGGCGCCCGCCCCGAAAACGGCGATGGTCTCGTTTTTTTGTATATGGGCCAGTGCAACCGCGTGGCAGGCGACGCCCATGGGTTCAAGCAGGGCGGCTTCGTCGAAACTCAAGGAGTCGGGGATTTTAATAACCTGCTTTTCGTCAAAGGCGAGAAATTCCTGGAAAGCGCCGGGCAATCCGGGCATTCCTAAAAACTTGACATTAGGGCATCGGTTGAAATGTCCGGTTTTACAATGTTCGCATGTCATGCACGGAAGGCCCGGCTCCACGGCAACGCGGTCGCCCTCGTGAAAAGAAGACGCGCCCATTGTTTTCGCGATCTTCCCTGCGCATTCGTGGCCGAGGACCTGGGGAAAGGCACACACCTGGTTTCCGATCCTGCCATCCCGGTAATAATGCACGTCGGATGCGCACACGCCCACGGCCTTCATGGCAACCAAAACCTGCCCTTGACGGATTTCAGGCATGGGAGCTTCGACGATTTCAAAGTGATTGACGCCGGTGAGTTGTGCGGATTTCATGGCGGGTTCAGTCAAGTCCTACGGTATTTTTTCCGTCCATGACGACCAGCCCGGAAAAAAATTCGCCCGCTTCACCCGCGCATTTGAACGGACGCGGGCCTTTTCCGGCGCCCACGTAAAAACCCACCTGATAGACGACGTCTCCTGCAATGCCGTATTGCTCCTCCACCCGGACCGCTAGCATATCGAGGCGGCAGTTTTTCCAGTAGGGTGGGGCGTTGCGTTTTCCGGCGGGTAAATAAATAAGGCCTTTGGTCCGGCCCCATACGAATTGGAAAAGAAGGCTGTTTTCGATGCTGGCCCAGAACGAGGGACAACTGATTTCGCGGAACTTTTTCTGGGCCGGGGTAAACGATTCGCGCAGGGAGCCGCTGCAAAAGTCAATACGGTTTTTCGTCCAGAAATCATTGACAAGATACAATGGCGAAAGATAATGCTCCTCGACCTTATAGTCCTTTTCGGCGAAAATCCGGTCGAAAACCATCAGGCCGTCGTCGCCCCAGGTAAGTACCCGGATGTCCCTGCGCAGCAGCCGCTCCCCGTTTTTGTTATAGTAATGGATACGGCCCGACGAATCAAAGCCGTCTTTCTGAAAATAATCGTTGTGGAACACGACCTCCCAGTGCTTTATATGATCGGAAAGCGACGGGATCCCCAGCAGGTCGGCCTTATAGGGGACCACAAGATTGGGACTAGTGTGGACGTTAAGCCCGATGATGGGGTGGTTGCCGAGCGCCTTCCAGGATATGCTGCGCGTCATGCGCACGTTGCGGCGATAGCACACTTCCACGTACGGGTAAATATGCCGCGTTTCCACGGCGTTTTCAAGTTGACCGGAAGTAAAGAATCTGAATTCCTTCGGAAAAGGCAGCACGGCGAGCATGGCCAGTTCAAAGCCCACCTGGCTCTGGAAGAGAAGCTCCCATCCTTCGTGGACAGGCTCAAACCCGAAGACCCACGGACCGGAATTTTTTTCGGACGGGACCAGGACTTCGTCCATCCATGAGAGCAGCTTGATGGTGATGCTGTGCGCCCGCGGGTCATTGTTCCAGAGTCCCCAGGCAAGGGCGAAGGGCCGCGGCAGGAAAAAAGGCAGGTCCTGGCCGGCGGGCGCGTAAATCATGCCCGATGGCAGGCAGAAGCGAAGCAGAAGGTCGAAGGTTTTCTGGTGGTTCTTGCGGAACAGGCAGGAGGGGGGGTCGGCGTTGTTGAGCGAAAAGGCCGCCATCGAAAGCACGATCCACATGCCGTACGACATGATATCGGGATGGAAAAACCCGTGGTTTTCGGAGGTCATGTCGGGGAACAGGTTTTGGGTTGAGGAAAAATGGTCCACGGATTTTTCGAGGTATTCGCTATGGTCGGCCCCGTCCTGAATGCATGAGGCCACGTTGAGCGACCAGATCGCCAGGGCCCGCTGCCACTGCGCATGGTGCGGATGCGCCCCGTTCATGGCGATCGCCCAGGAAATGACGAGCGTGTCCAGGGCGTTTTCTTCGAGCTTGGTGTCGAGGCCGCAGCCGCTCGGCGGGTCAACGTCGATGAACCGGTCGGCCTCGAAGGCGAGCACCCGTTTGACTTTTTCCTGAAGCTCCTGTCCGATGAAGTCCTTTGCAAGATGCGCACAGAGACCCATCATCGCGGCCCACAGGCCGCTTCTCCAGTTTTCTCCCCAACGTTTTCTTTCAAGAAACGATTCGATATCAACCGAGCCCGAAAGATGGGTCTCGCACGCCCACCTTAGCCCGTTACGCACGATACGGACAATTTCGTCTTTCGGTTTTCCCGTGACTGAACCCAGCAGCTCAAATTCCTGCCCGTGCAGGTAGCTTGCCAGAATACAACAGATATGCACATGAGGGCAAATGACGTATTCGATGACGGGTGAAGACGAAGCAATCGATTCCATATTGAAGGAAAGGGGGTTTATCGCCCCGAAAATGCCGAGATCTTCGTCCAGATCATGCCAGGATTTTAAATAGTACCTGAGTCCGCGTGACAGAAGTTCGAAAACGGGGTGTGGATCTAATTTTTCGCTGAAATGTAACATTGTTTTCCGTACTCAGCGTTCGACCGGTCGTCCCATGGGATAAATGCAAATTTCCTTTACACCCGCGTCTCTTTGACATTTGTGCGCGAATTCGCGGGCGGTATTGGAATCATATAAAACCAGAAAACAATCGCCGAAAAAATGCGGGGGCCTGTCGCCTTTCAACCATTGTATATGTTTGTCAACCTGACGGTGGAGAAACGAAGGATCGTCTCCGCAGTATCCGATGCCGATGTATGCCATGTATGAAAAATAACTATTGGGCGTGTCAATTTATTCAATTTTTACAGGGGTGGGTGGATGCGGGACGCACCGTATCGCGGCCGGTTTATGAAAAGGCGCTTTCTTCAAAGGCCCGTTCGGTGCCGAAAATGGGGATTTTTACGTCAAGGTCGTGTTGCTTGAAAACAGGCTCTAGGCCGGGAGACGGATCCAGGATCGCCATGTAGCGACCGTTTTTCTTGAATTCGTTATGAAGCGAAAGGAGCGCATCTATTGCCACTGTGTCAACAGCCTGTACATCGGCCATTCTCAGTGCCAGCGGCATCCATCCCGCCCCCGCGATTTTCTTGAATTCTTCCTTAAACTTGGCGAGGGTCTCTTTGCAAACAAAGCCGTTTATGTCGATGACCGTGTAACGTGTTTTCGAAAACACGAATACATCAAGAAACATGGTTTCTTCGGGCGATTTTTGCTGGGGGCGGGCCGTTGCTTTTTGAGTCGCAACCGGCGGGACAATAGCTTCCGTTTTAAGCCGGCTGATGAGATGGGACACGGTTTTTAACGGGAGATTCAAGGCCGCGGCAATCCGATGGGGGTCAACATTCCGCTGTGCGTACCAGTAAAGGCGATGGTATGTGTCTTTGGGGAGTTGCGAAGATTTATGGTGCATAAATTATATTATTAATACCGTGGGGCTGTAGCTCAGCTGGGAGAGCGCTACGTTCGCAATGTAGAGGCCAAGAGTTCGATCCTCTTCAGCTCCACCATTTTTCTAAGTTTTTTGTCTGTCAAGACTGTTTTCCCCCTAAAAAATACGCCGCTAAAACAAACGCGCAATTTGAGACCCGAATTATGCGATCTTTTTGTCAATTTTTAATCCGTAAATCGGTTCGGAGTGTTTTAACACGACTTCCCTGGAAACCAGACATTCCTTTACATCGTCGCGGGACGGCAGATCGAACATGATGGTAAGAAGAACATTTTCCAGAACGCTTCGCAGGCCCCGCGCTCCGGTTTTTTTCACCCGGGCAGTCTTGACCACTTCACGAAGCGCGTCCTGGGAAAATGTCAGCCGGACGTCCTCCATGGCGAACAGTTTTTGAAATTGCCTGATCAAAGAGTTTTTCGGCTCCGTGAGGATTTTCAGAAGCGCTTCGTCATCGAGCTCGTGTAAACCGAACACCGCGGGAACGCGGCCGACGATTTCGGGGATCATACCGTATTTTATGAGGTCATCGGGTTCCACTTTACGAAGGATGTCCCCGATTTTCATGTTGTGTTTGCGCCGCAGTTCCGCGTTGAACCCCATGCGGCTCTGGCCGATCCTGGCTTCAATAATGTCTTCGATGCCCACAAACGCGCCGCCGCAGATAAACAAAATGTCTCGCGTATTGATTGGAATGAGCGTTTGTTCAGGGTGTTTTCGGCCGCCTTTGGGAGGGACGTTGGCAATGGTCCCTTCAAGGATCTTCAGCATCGCTTGTTGGACGCCTTCACCGGAAACATCCCGGGTGATTGACGGGTTCGGTGATTTTCTGGCGATCTTGTCGAATTCGTCAATGTAAATAATGCCTTTTTCCGCTTTTGTCACATCGTAGTTGGCGACCTGCAAAAGACGCACGAGCATGTTTTCCACGTCTTCACCCACGTAACCGGCCTCGGTGTAGACCGTCGCGTCTACTATGGTAAAGGGCACCTTGAGCATCCGCGCTAATGTCTGGGCGATGAGCGTTTTTCCGGTGCCGGTGGGGCCGATAAGCAGGATGTTGCTCTTTTCGATCTCCACGCCGTCGTCAGCGACCAGCGTCCGGGACAGTATCCTCTTAAAATGGTTGTATGCGGCAACGCTGACCCCGATTTTCACCTCGTCCTGGCCGATGACATACTGGTCGATGAACAATTTCATTTCTTTGGGAGTAGGCAGCGTTCCCATCTGGAGGTCGCTATTGACCTTTGTCTTGTCTTCCCGAAGTATCTCGTTGCACATCTCGACGCATTCATCGCAGATATGCACCGATGGTCCCGTGATGAGCTTGCCCACCGTATCGGCGGACTTACCGCAGAAGGAACATTTAATTCCTGGGTATTTCGGTTTTTGGTTCATTGGTCTTGGTTTCTCTCCGGGTTAGGATCTCGTCAATAATGCCGTATGTTTTGGCTTCCTGTACATCCATGAAAAAATTCCTGTCCGTATCTTTACGGATAATGTCGATTTTCTGTCCGGTATGCTGCACCAGGATCTGGTTGATCGCCTCTTTGACCCGGATGATTTCCTTGGCGTGGATCGCCATGTCGGCAGCCTGGCCCCCCGCGCCGCCCGCAGGCTGGTGGAGCATGATCCGCGAATGGGGCAGCGCGTAGCGTTTGCCCTTCGCGCCCGCGGCAAGCAGGATCGCGCCCATGCTTGCGGCTTGACCGATACAAATAGTGCACACGTCGGGCCTGATGTACTGCATGGTGTCGTAGATAGCGAGGCCCGCCGATACCATGCCGCCAGGCGAATTTATGTAAATGGTTATGTCCTTGTCCGCGTCTTCGTATTCCAGGAAAATGAGCTGCGCCATGACCAGGTCGGCCATGGTTTCATCGATCTCGGTGGCAAGGAAAATGATGCGCTCCTTAAGAAGGCGCGAATAAATATCATACGAACGCTCTCCGCGTCCGGTTTGCTCGATGACCATTGGGACGAGTGCCATAGTGCCCTTACCTCTTTTCTTTCGGAATTGTGTCTTTAATTCAAATATACCATATCGTCCAAAAAAAGTAAATCCGCGCGGGACGCGTCCCGCGCGCCATGAAGAAGCGCGAGGCTTTACCCGGTTATTCGGCGGGCGGGATATATTCGCCGATGAGAAAATCGAGCGTCTTCTGTTCGCGTACATCGGCGCGGATCCTGTTGGTCGTTCCGTTCTGCCGGAACGCCTGCTTCACCTGGTCGAAGGGCTGGTTGTACATCGTCGCGATTTTTTCGATTTCCCTGTCGACCTCTTCCTGCGAGGCCTTTATTTTTTCCTTAGTGGAGATGAAATCGATGATGCGATACCGCTTGAGCGCCCGCACCGCGGAATCATGGTATTTTTGGGAGGCCTCCTGACGCGAAGGCAGTTGTTCACCCTCGCGGCGGTAGCGCGCCATTTCCTCAAGAAGATGGTCGATATAATCCTCCACCCTGGAAGGCGGGACATCGAACGGATTGTCCTTGACAAGAACGTCAATGGCCCTGGTATACGCCTCGTTTTTCGCGTGTTCAAGGTCCTGGCGTTCGAGGTCTTTTCTAACGTGTTCTTTAAGGTGGTCCAACGTTTCAAAATTTCCGATTTTCTTAATAAATTCATCAGTAAATTCAGGAAGCGACTTTTCGCTTACT
>Ga0182017_10000342_pt1 | contig 36232 bp, 32 predicted proteins | sample 712E3DmetaG_FD_120492 | JGI IMG/M metagenome (GOLD analysis project Ga0182017, IMG submission 120492) | Permafrost microbial communities from Stordalen Mire, Sweden - 712E3D metaG | ecosystem: Environmental > Terrestrial > Soil > Wetlands > Permafrost | place: Sweden: Stordalen | collected... | reverse complement strand
GCTCGCTGCCGCCTGCGCGCACTCCGCGAAACGCGCGCCCCGTCAATCCCCGCCCGACCCCCGCCCGCCAGCAATTCCCCTCCGTCCACGCACACTCAGCAAAAATCCCGGACGCTACTGCCCGTCAGGAAGCGGCAATCCGCGCCGCGCTGGTCGCCGAAATAGCCGGTTCTGGCCGCCTTTCGCGCCTCCTCCGCGCGCCCGCGCCCCGTTGGGTAGGCCGGCACGCTGGTGCCAGCCGTACGCTCGTGCGAGAATCCCGCCCCGTGCCCATCTTGTGAGGTTCCGCCATGACCACCGCCGCCGGCGTCGTCGTGACCAACGGCATCTACGAGCTGCAGGAGGACCTGGCCGCTTCGCCGTTCCACAGCCCCGACATGGCACCGGTCACGCGGGCGCGGCGCAAGTGGGGCATGAGGGACATCGCCGCCCTGTGGATTTCGATGTCCGCCTGCATCCCGACGTACATGCTGGCGTCGTCCCTGATCGACGGCGGCATGAACTGGTGGCAGGCCGTGGTGACCATCTCGCTGGGCAACGTGATCGTACTCATCCCGATGGTGCTCAACGCCCACGCCGGCACGCGCTACGGCATTCCCTTTCCGGTCTACTGCCGGGCGGCGTTCGGGCTGCGCGGCGCGAACGTCCCGGCCCTGTCGCGGGCGTTCGTCGCCTGCGGCTGGTTCGGCATCCAGACGTGGATCGGCGGCTGGGCGATCTTCAAGATTCTGGCGGTGTACTTTCCCGCGTGGGAGACGCTGCCGAAGCCGTTCCTGGGCATCAGCGCCCCGCAGCTCGCCTGCTTCCTGCTGTTCTGGGCGATCAACGTGCTCGTGATCTACCGGGGCATCGAGACCATCCGCTTCCTGCTGAACATCAAGGCGCCGTTGCTCATCGCCCTGGGCCTGCTGCTGCTGGCCTGGGCCCATCGCCAGGCCGGCGGCTTCGGCCCGATCCTCTCGCAGCCGTCCGCGTTTGTCCCCGGCGGCCCGAAGGCGGGGCAGTTCTGGGTCTTCTTCTTCCCGGCACTGACCGCCAACGTCGGCTTCTGGGCCACGCTGGCGCTGAACATCCCGGACTTCACGCGTTACGCCTACTCGCAACGCGACCAGGTGATCGGCCAGGCGCTCGGGTTGCCCACGACGATGGCCCTCTACTCCTTCATCGGCGTCGCCGTCACGTCCGCGACCATCGTGATCTATGGCCAGCCGATCTGGGACCCCGTCGTGCTGCTGGCCCGCATGACGAACCCCGCGGTGCTGGTGATCTCGATGTTCGCGCTGTGCCTGGCGACGCTCGCGACCAACATCGCCGCCAACGTCGTCAGCCCGGCCAACGATTTCGCCCACCTGTGGCCCAAACGCATTTCCTTCCGCACCGGCGGCCTGATCACCGGCGTCATCGGCATCCTGATCCAGCCCTGGCGGCTCGTCGCCGACCCATCCGGCTACATCTTCAAGTGGCTGGTCGCGTACTCCGGGCTGCTGGGCTCGGTCGGCGGCATTCTGATCGCCGACTACTACCTGATTCGTCGCGCGCGGCTCGATCTAGCGGGTCTGTATCGCGTCGACGGCCCGTACTGGTACTCCGGCGGCGTGAACCCGCTGGCCCTGATCGCGCTGCTGGCGGGTATCGCCCCCTGCGTGCCGGGTTTTCTGGCGACGGTAGCGGACGTGCCGGTTTTGCCGGTCTGGGTGGAGATGTACCACTACGCCTGGTTCATCAGCTTCGCCGTGTCGCTGGCGGTGTACGTGGTGCTGATGAGGGCCTTCCGTCGCGCGTAGCGCTTCGGCCAGGGGCCTAGAAGTAGGCCGCGTTTTCGTCGGGGGGGGCGTAGGGGTCGAAGATCTGCGGGAAGTTGAAGGTGACGTGGCCGTCCGCGAACAGCAGGTTGCCGTGGGCGCGGCCGTGGAAGTGCCACTGGGCCCGCGCGTCCTGCGGGTCGAGCATCGGGTTGAACACAGGCTCCTGGAACACGATCTTCTTCGGCGTGCGCTTGATTTCGGCCATGCGCAGGCCGCGGCAACTCGCAATGCCGAACGTCGGGACCAGGGAGGGCTGACCGGGCGTATCGATCTCGCGGCTGTCGCTGCAATACGTGTAGCTGGTGCCGTGCTCGACAAAGAACTTGCCGTACAGGTTGAAGTAGGCGTAGGCATCGCCGGCGTCGGCCGGACACTCGAACAGGTCGTTCCGCTTCCGCTCGACCTGCCACTTGTCGTCGATCGTGTTGTCCTCGACCGCGAAGTAGCGGTTCATGGGGCGCTGGCTCTCAGGAATCTGGCTGCCGAGCGACCCGTGCCAGTTGCTTCGCCCGATGTACCCCAGGCAGCCGTAAAACTGCGCGTCCGGGTACGTGTCGCGGTTGTCGTTGAGGTAGAACTGGACGGCCTGGCCGATGCTGCGCAGATTGGCCTGGCATTTGGCCTTCTTGGCCTGTGCCCGGGCCCCGGAGAGCGCCGGCAAGAGCAACGCCACGAGCAGCGCGATGATCGCGACCACGACGAGCAGCTCGATCAACGTGAAGGCACCGCGGCGACGCATAACATCTCCTGCGACATCGGGATTATTCCCGAGGCGCGGCTTGGCGACAAGCAAAAGCCGGTGCGACCAACGCGGGCCGCCCGCTACCGGCGCCACGTGTCGGCTGCGAGGCCGCGGATCACCTGCACGCGGTTGTTGCCCGAGTCGAGGATGAAAACGCGGTCGCCGGGCGCGACGACCGCGGCCCACGGATACGCGAGCTGCCCCGGCTTGCGGCCCGCGGTGCCCCACACGCCGAGGCTGTGGCCGGACGCGTCGAACCGCTGCACGCGATTGTTGCCGTACTCGGCGACGACGAACGTGCCGTCCGTCAGGCGGTCGAGGCCGTATGGGAAACGGAGTTCGCCGAGCGCCGCCCCGTCGCGGCCGAACGTGCCAAGCAATTCGCCGGCCGCCGTGAAATGACAGATGCGATGGTTGCACGCGTCGGCCACCCACAGCGTGCCGTCGTCGTCGAGCAACAGCGCCTGCGGTCGCTGGAGCTGGGCCGGTCCGGCCGCGCGTCCGCCGAAGCTGAACAGATACTCCCAGCTCGGCGAGAACTTGCTGATGCGGTCGTTGCCGCCGTACTCGGCGACGTAGATGTCGCCCGCGGGCGTGACAGCCACGTCCGTCGGCAGGATGAACTGCCCGGGCCCCTCGCCGCGCGACCCGAACTCCCCGATGTGCGTGCCGTCGGCGTCGAACACCGTCACATGCGAGTAATGCGTGTCCGCGGCGTAGATCTTCCCGTCCGGCCCGGCGCCGAGGCCGGTCGGCTTGCCGGCCTGCCACTCGGGCATCCGCCAGCCGAACGCGAACCGGCCGTCGCGCGTGAAGCACTGGATGCGCGCGGCCTTGTCGACGATGTATAGCCGATCATTCGCGCCCCGCACGGCCGCCCGTGGATAGCTGAACTCCCCCGGCCCCATGCCGGTCTCGCCAAACACGAACTCAAGCCCCGGCGCGTCCGCCCCGCTTTCGTCGCAGGCCGGCAGCCAGCAGAGCATCAGCAACGCCGCGGCGAGTACGAGCCGGCCGCCGCAGTCGTGGACAAGGCCGTGCCCCGTCCTACCCGCGTGTGCCCGGTCCCGAGCTGTCATCCCGTTGCGCTTTCGGCCACAGACGCGGCAGGGTGGCCGGTGGTTTCGCGCTGCCGCCGAACTTCTCTTTCGCGAGGCGAAGGGCCTTGAGCAGCTCGTCCCGGCTGATCGGCCGCTGCTGCTTGACCAGCACCTCGTCGTCGGGAGTCGTGATCACGAAGCCGGGCACCATCTTGATGCCCCACTTCTCGGCGAGCGGCCGGTCCCAGTCGAAATCCAGGACGGTGCAGATCAGGCTGCGCGTCTCGCCGACGACCTCGAGATCGCCGAGCATGTGCTCCTCGAACTCCGTGCAGTCCTTGAGATACCAGTTTCGGAAGTAGACGAAGGTGAGCTTGTGCTCCCGCTGTGCGACAGCGTGCGCGTCCTGATAGGTCGGGCCGTGCCAGCGAATCGACGTGACCCCCGGCCAGTGAACGCCTTCGCTGCACCCCGCGAGTAACGTCAACAGCGCCAAGCCAGCCGCGGCACCCGCCCGTGGCCGCGAAGCCGCCCGCCCGAGCCACCCGGGTCGAACCCTCGTCGCCCCGGGTGGCCGGCCGCGCTCCTGGTGTGTGTGCCGCTGACCCACGCGTCTACGGTTTCTCCACCGGCTTCTCCGGCCCGTGGCCGGTGTGCTTCGCCTTGTCCGCGTCCTTGTACTTCACGCCGCAGCCCCACGGCGTGGTCTCGGCCAGAGGCACGTCTTTGCCGGCGAGGACGGCGTTGAGCGCGTCGTCCACGTAAGTGCGGACCTCGCTCTCCGGCTTCTTGCCGAACTGGTCGTCGTGCAGGGCGCCGGCGTAGGCCAGCTTGCCCTTGTTGATAACGAAGATGTGCGGGGTCGTCTTGGCCCCGAGCGCCTTGCCGACCTTGCCGTCGTTGTCCATCAGGATCGTGAACGGCAACCCGGCGTCCTTGATGTACGTCTCGTTCTCCTCCGGCTTGCGCGAGAACGTGCTTTCGACGCCGAGCCAAACGACGCCCTTATCGGCGAACTTCTGCTGCAGCGCCTTGACGACCGGGACCGACTTGCGGCTCCACGGGCACTCCTGGTTCACCCAGTCGAGGACCAGGACCTTGTCCTTGTAGTCGGACAGCTTGTGCTTGGTGCCGGTGCAGTCGAGCAGCGTGAAGTCCGGCACCTCCTGCCCGACCTTGACCGCCGCGGGCTTCTCGGCCGGCTCTGCTGCGAGTTTCTTCTCCGGCTTGTCGTCGCCCGCAAAGGCGATCGTGACCGCAAGCAGGGCCGCGGACGCGGCAGCGACCCAGAATCGTGCGTTCGTCATTGCGCGAATCTCCCTTGCTAATCCCAACGGCTCGCGCTCAAATCCTTGGTGGATTCTATCCAGCACGGCCCGGAACGCCAAGACGGCCGCCAAGCCAAGGAGCATCGGCGCGATGGCGTCGCTCGAAACACTTCTGCCTGCGGAACTCGACCGAGCGCTGCCGTTGCTGCTCGGCAGCGCGGTCACCGGGCGCCTGGCAGATCCGGGACAGGTCGCTGCCTTTCGCGAGTACTTGGCCGAAGGCACGCTCGGGTGGGAAGGATGGCGCTGCGGTGCCGCCGAGACGCCGAGCGCGCTGTTACTCGCCGTGCTGCTCGCAGGCCGCACGACGATCATCATCACGCCCGCGCCCGGGCTGCCCGGGATCGTTCCCGACGACGAGTGGCAGGTGACGGTGGAAGGGCTGGCGCGTTTGCGGGAACGGAGCCTGCACTATGCGCAAGTTCTGCTGGAACCTGGGGCGGCGGGCCAGCGCGAGCTGCTGATGCGGGCCGGGTTCCGTCCGCTGGCGCCGCTGACGTACCTGGAGCGCGACGCCCTGTACCCGTGGGTGGACCCGCCCGCCCGCAATGAGGCGGAATGGGTCCAATATGATGCGCGCACATACGCTGACTTCGCCCGGGTCATTTCTGAAACGTACCGCGACAGCCGCGATTGCCCGGAGCTGAGCGGGTTACGCCCAATCGACGACGTCCTGCGGGCGCACCAGGCCGCCGGGCGTTTCGATCCGCGCCTATGGGAATTGGCGCGCTTGGCGGGCCAGGAAGCGGCGTGCCTGCTGCTCACGCGGCTGGCGCGTGATACGGTTCTGGACGTGGTGTACATGGGCGTGGTGCCGGCCTGGCGCCGGCGCGGGGTCGGCAGGCTGTTGCTGCGGCGTGCGCTGGAGCAGTGCCGCGCACGAAATGCGCGGCGGCTGACCGTCGTGGTCGACGCGCGTAACGTGCCGGCCGCGCGTTTGTACGAGCGTTTCGGGTTCGTGCGCGCGGCGCAACGGGACGCGTACGTGTACCGCTGGAGCTGACGTCGGGACGCGTGTGCGGAGCCCGGACGAGTCGCACCCGGTGGACAACCTGTGAGGACAAAGTTTTTTTTGCATCATCAACGTCTGACGCTGCGTGGCTTGCGCGCTTGTCATCACTTTTGCAGCGCCGGCGGCGTTGCGTAGTGCGCGAGGCTGTGTTATGATTCCGTCACGAAGTCGTGAGCGGGAGATCAGTTTTAGGCACGCTCGTTCGGCATCTTCTCAACGTCTGATTTGTGCGACATACTCGCGCCGTGAGGTGGACGGTGGAGCTTGCGCTAAGGGAGAAGGTCTGCGCCATCCGCGAACACGTAGCCGACCTGATTGGGGCCACGCGCTTTCGCACTTGGTTTGGCGAGACGGCGAGTTTTCGGCTCGAAGGCGACGTGCTCGACGTGCAGGTCGCCAACGAGTTCGTCGGGAACTGGATCAGCACGAATTTCATGACGCACCTGATCGAAGCGGGGCGCAAGGTCGTCGGGGCTGAGCCGCGCGTGGCGATCCGGGTGGTGAACGGGCGCGCCGCGCCCCAGGCGCCGCGGCCGGCGGACGGCGATTCGCCCCCGGCGGGGTGTCCCGCTCCGCGGGTAGCGCCACCGGGCCCGCCTCCAGCGGTTCGCACCAGACCGACGCTCCGCAGCGAGTTGGACGAGTTTGTCGTCGGACCATCGAACCAGCTTGCGTTCTCGGTGGTCTCGTCGGTCGCGCACGCTCCCGGCCAGGCCTTCAAGCACGTCGTCCTGCACGGCGGGTGCGGTCTCGGAAAGACGCACCTGCTCCAGGGGATCTGCAACGGCGTGAACCGCGCGCACCCCGGACTGGAGTGGCGGTACCTGTCCGGCGAGGAGTTCACCAACGAGTTCATCTACGCCGTCAAGACCGGACGCGTCGATGGCTTCCGCGCGCGGTTCCGGAACGTGGACCTGCTGGTCATCGACGACATCCACTTCCTCGCGAACAAGAAGGCGACGCAGGAGGAGTTCCTCCACACGTTTAACGCCATCGACGCCTCCGGCAAGACCGTCGTCCTCTCCTCCGACCGGCATCCCCGGAACATCGCGACCCTCTCCGAGCCCCTCATCGATCGCCTGATCGCGGCGATGGTGGTCGAGGTGTACCCGCCGGACTTCGCGACCCGGCGGGAGATCCTGCGGCGGCGGGCGGCGGCGATGCACTGTGCGCTGCCCAGCGAGGTGCTCGATTTCCTCGCGCACCGCATCACCCGCAACGTGCGCGAGCTCGAGGGGGCCCTCTTCAAGCTCGTGGCGGTGGCCTCGTTGACGAAGGAGCCGATCGGCGTCGATCTGGCACGCCGGACGGTCGAGGACTACGTGCCGGCCGCGCGCCCCCCCGAGGCGCCCGAGATCGAACGGCTCGTGGCCGCCCACTTCGGCGTTACCGGCGAGGCCCTCCGCTCGGACTCCCGGGACCGCTCCGTGACCCAGGCGCGGTCGATCGTCATGTACCTGCTTCGCAAGCACACCCGCCTCAGTTCCCCCGAAGTCGGCCGCCTACTGGGCAACAAGCAGCACTCCACCGTGCTGATGGCGGTGCAACGCGTCGAAAAGGCGCGCGATCACGGCGGCACGGCGCTCTGGAAGACGCCGGGCGGCGTGCGCGAGGTTCCCATGGCTGAGGTGCTCGACGAGCTTGAGCAACGCCTGCTGCGCCGGCGGGAGGCTGGCGCCGCCCCATCGTGAGCGAGCCCGATTCCAAGCGGGCGCCGGCTCGCACATTTCCCGTCGCCAGATGACCCATCGGCATATAAGATGTCCGTGCCGTTGTCCGGCGTGCGCGCGGACGGGCCGAGCACGCCATCGGGCCGGATCTTGGGAGAAGCCATGACGAGTCGAACGACATTACGGCGGCTGACGATGCTCGTGGCACTGACGGGCGTAGTGTTCGTCAACGGCTGCCTGGCGGGGTGGGAGCGGAATCTGGACATCCTCTTCGCTCCGGATGCGCTCGGCAACGCGCTGGTCGCCCCTTACAGCCCCGTCCGTCAGATCGTCGAATTCTTCGTGCGTTGGGTCTATGGATAGCCCCCATGGCGGCGCTGATCATCCGGCTTCCCGACGGGGCGACCCGCACGCTTCAGCTCACGGCGCGCCCGATCACGATCGGACGTTCGGCGAGCTGCGACGTTCAATTCCCCAGCGACGACGTTTCGCGCGAGCACGCCGAAATCTGGCTCGACGAGACGGGGCGCGTGCTGGTCAGCGACAAGGGTTCGAAGAACGGGACGCGCGTCGACCGCGGCGAGGCGTTTCGCAACGCGGTCCGGACTGCCAGCCAGAGCCTGCGGGTCGGCGAATACGAGATCGAGATCGTCGGCGGCGCACCGCCGTCCGAGCCGCGCACCGAGGTGCGGTTCCAGCATGACACAGCCGAGCGACCAGGCGAAACGAGCTTCTTCCCTTCGAGCCGCCGGCTCGAGATCGACCTGAACCAGCGCCGCCTGGAGCTGCTCATCGGCCTGGGCGAGCGGATCGGCGGGACCTTCGAGCGCAGCCAGTTGCTCGAGCAGGCGCTGGACGCGTGCTGCGAGGCACTCGGCTTCGAGCGCGGCCTGATCGCGCTCAAGGCGCCGCGCGGGGAAATCGAGTTGCCCGTGACCCGCAACGTCCGGCAGGACGAAACCGGCGCGTACACGGTCAGCCGCACGCTCATCAACAAGGCCCTGGTGCACGGGGAGTGCGCGGTGGTGAACGACCTGGCCGTGGACCTGGCCGGCCAGATCACCGAGAGCCTGGTGCGCTTCCCGATCCGCTCGGCCCTATGCGTGCCGATCCTGCACCGCGACGAGATCCTGGGCGTGATCTACGGGGATCGCGTGACGACGTCCGCCAAGTACGTGCCGGGCGACGTGGCGTTTCTGGCGGCGATCGCGCGGCAGGTCGGCGTCGGGGTGATGAACCTGCGGTTGCTCGCCAGGCACGTCGACCTGCAAAAAGTGCTCGAAGAGCTCAAGCAGGCTCGGACGATCCAGCAGGCGCTGTTCCCCGCCGGTCCGCTGCGCGCCGGCCGCTTTCAGTTTGCCGGGTACAACGAGCCGTCGTCGCACGTGGGCGGCGATTACTACGACTATTTCGCGCTGGACGGCGGACGCGTCGGCGTGACGATCGCGGACGTCACCGGGCATGGGCTGCCGGCCGCCCTGATGATGGCGAATTTCCAGGCTGCCGTGCACATCGGGTTGACCGCGGACATCCCGCTGCCGGAGTTGGCCGGGCACCTGAATCGGCTGGTGTGCGGAAACACGCAGAGCAACGTCTTCATCACCGCCATCGTCGGACGGCTCGACGTGGCACGCGGCATACTCGAGTTCGTCAACGCCGGGCATCCGGCGCCGCTCCTGCTCGATCGCGACCAGACGCGCACGCTGAGCGAAGGGATTTCGCTGCCGCTCGGCGTCGAGCCGGAGGAGCGTTTTCGTCTGCAGCAGCTTGAGGCCGGCACCGGACTCGAGGCGGCCCTGTTCTACACCGACGGGCTGATCGAGGCGGAGGACCCGGCGGGACAGATGCTCCAGGTCGCCCCCGTCCGCGCGGCGCTGGGGGCGCTGACCGACCGCACGCCGGACAATTTGCTGCGCACGGCATTGGCCGTCGTCAATCGCCACCTCGGGTCCGGGAAGAACCTGGACGACCTGACGCTGCTCGCGATGCACTGCGCGTCGGCCTGAGCCGTTCATACCCCCTGTGCTACAAGCGTTTGGAACATCCGCGCGCCGCGGGGCGCACGCGGCTCTACGGAAACACCGCGACGGGGACGCCGAGCGGGCGCACCGTGTCCGCAATCCGCCCCAGCTCCACCGCGCTGAGCGGATCGACGAACGCTTCGGCCGCATGGCGGGCGACGGTGTAGAGCTGCACCAATGCGATCCGCGCGCCGCCCGCCAGCAGCCCGCGCACGCGCTCGACGTAGGCGGCGATCTCGGGCGGCGGCGGGGGCTGGCCGTGCAGGCGCAGGAACATGGATTGCAGCACGATCGGCCGCACGCGGGCCGCGGCCAGAAGATTGTCGATGATCTGTTGCAGGCTGAGGCCCGCCCGGTTGACCTGGCGGAAGTACTCCTCGGTGCCGGCGTCCAGCTTCGCCCAGATCTCGCCGTTGTGCTGGTCGAGAACCCTGAGGGCGGCGACGACCGCAGGCTGCGCCAGCCCGGACGCGTTCGTGATCAGCACGAGCTTCACGTCGGCGAGCCCGTAGTCGTGTCGCACAGCGGCGGCGACGTTGACGGCTGCCGGGAACGCCGGCGAAAGCGTGGGCTCGCCGTCGCCCGAGAATGCGAGGTCGTTGAGGCGTTGGAACGCGGGCGGAATGCCGCGGAATCCCGGCTCGTCGAAGAGTTGGGCGCGCGTCGCCACGAGGTGGCGGAGTTCCGCTTCGAGCTGGGCGAGGTCGACCGGAGCTTCCGCCGCGGGTTCGCCCGACTCGCGCTCCACGGAGCAGTACGTGCAGTGGAAGCTGCACGATCCCGACGGGCAGAGATTGATGCCAATGCTCAAGCCCTGGCTGCGGCGCGAGATAACCGGATAGACGTACCGGAACTCCCGCCAGCGGCGGGGATGCGAGGCAAACGCGTTTTTGAGGGGCTCCAACATCGGTTTTGACCCGGGTCGCGCGCCGTGTTGTCTGCGGCGCGGGGCGACTCGCGCCCCTCGATTGTACGCGAATGGCGCGCGCGCCGCCGCGCGGATAGAAACCGCGCGCGATGCGGGGCAGCGCGCCGGACCGCGCTATAATTCGATCAGAGGACTGGAATAACTGCCGGGCCCGCAGGGTTATGGCGGATGGCAAATCTCCTCCACGCGTGTGGAGGAGTATTGGCAGGATGTTGCTCGGCTCGCCCGTCTTGCCAACAAGCGGCGTGCCCGCTCTTTGGCGACAAAGAGCGGGCCGCTCTCTTTTTGAGGGACCAATCCAAGGACGCGGGGGGCGGCCAGCGGCTGGGGCCTACTCGGCCAGCAGCCGCACGTGCTCTGGGACGCAGCGTGCGAGCACGCCGGCGTCGTAGCCGCCCTCCAGTGCGCTCAGCAGCCGGCCCTGTGCGTGCCGCTCCGCCAAGTCGACCAGCGTCTTCGTCATCCAGGCGAAAATCTCGTCGGAGAGGGACAGGTTGCCGAGCGGGTCGTCCTCGTGCGCGTCGAAGCCGGCGGAGACGAGGACCATCTGCGGGGCATAGCGGGCGACGGCCGGAATGATGCGGTCGGTAAACGCCGCACGGTACTCGTCGTCGGTGGCCCCGGGCAGAAAGGGGATGTTCATGGTATATCCGTGGCCGCGGCCGACGCCGGCCTCGTCCTCGAATCCCGTCCCCGGGTACATGTAGTTGGGATGGGCGTGCAGGCTGATGACGAGCACGGACGGGTCCGCGTCGAACGTGTGCTGCGTGCCGTTGCAGTGGTGCACGTCGAAATCGACGATCAACAGGCGGTCATACTTGAACTCCGCCTTGAGCACGCACGCCGCCAGCGCGATGTTGTTGAGGAGGCAGAAGCCCATCGAGCGGTCGGCTTCGGCGTGGTGGCCCGGGGGACGCACGGCGCAGAACGCGCGGCGCAGCTCGCCGCGGGCCACTTGGCGGGCGGCCGCGATCACGCCGCCGGCGGCTAGCCGGGCGATGTCGAAGCTCTCGGGGCAAATCGTGCTGTCGGGCACGTCGATGTAGGGGTAGCCCTGGCGGCACGCCGCGTCCAGGCGCGTCAGGTAGTCGTGCGTGTGGACGAGCTGGAGCGTGGCGTCGGCGGCCGGGGCGGGTTCGATCCGCTGGCAACTTCTCAGCAAGCCAGCCGAATCGAGGGCCTCCTGAATCACGCGCAGGCGGGCGGGGGACTCCGGGTGGCCCTCCCCCGTGGCGTGCCGGCGGAAACGTTCGTCGAGCAGGATTCCCGTGGTGGCCATACGCTCAGTGTAGCGGGCGATGCGGCCTTCGTCAGCAGCGCAACAAGTGCGCCACGTTCTGACCGCGGCGCGGGCCAGGCACAGGGCGCGCGTCTGATCAGCCGATGAAAGAGACGCTGGACGGGCGACTTGTGAGCGCCGAGGACCCTGCCGACGCCGGGTCCTGCTCTGTCAACTTTGCCACGGAGGATTTGTCATGCAGTTTGCGAAGCGTGTCGTGCCCTGGTCGTTGGCGTGTGTGCTGTCGCTGGCCATCGGGTGTGCACAGCAGACCCAGAAGAACGTCACCACGCAGCAGAAGAGCACGCCGCAGGCTGCGCACCGGAACGCGCGGTTGACCGCGGCCCCGAAGGTGCCGCAGAAGGCCGGCGGCACGGAGACATCGGAAAAGGCCAACCAGCAGATCATCGACCGCCTCCAGATCGCCGCGCAGATTCGCAAGGCGGCCACCGAGCAGGCCCAGCAGTCGGCCACTCAGAAACCTGTCGGCGGGGTGCGTCAGCCGGCGGCGGTGACCGCGCAGCGCGTGGCCAGGACCAGCATGATTCAGAAGGCGCCGCAGCCGACAACGCCGTCGCCGAACCCGTCCGCGACGGCGCGCCCGTCCAAGAACTAGCGTCCGGAGTCCCGAATCCGCCGGAGAATTCCGGTGGGGCGGACAAGCCGCCGCGCAGCCCCCGAATCAGAACAGGTCCAGCGGATCCACGTCCACCGTGAACCGCTGGACCTGCGGCGCGAGTTGCTTCTCGGCGGCGGCCTGGTGCAGCAGGCGCTGCACCGACGTGTCGCGCGGGCCGCGGACCAGCACCTGCCAGCGGAACATCTCGCGCAGCCGCGGCACCACGCATGGCTCGGCGGGATCGATGCGCAACGCTGCGTGAATCCGCCCGGCCTGGGTGCGCAGTCCCTCCGCCAACCGCTCGGCCGCCGCCCGCGCCCGGCCCGGACGGGCATCCGCACAAACCAGCCGTGCCAGCCGCGTGAAAGGCGGGTAGCCGAACCGGCGGCGCGCGTCGAGCTCGCTCTTCGCAAACGCCTCGTAGTCCAGCCGCAGCGCGTGCACGATGACCGGCGCTGGGCGCTGGGTCGTCTGCACGAGAGCCAGTGACGCGCCCTCGCGCCGGCCGGCGCGTCCGACCACCTGCACGATGAGCTGAAAGACACGCTCGCCGGCCCGAAAATCAGGGAGCGCGAGGGTGGCGTCCGCGTCGATGACGCCAACGAGCCGCACGCAGGGGAAATCCAGCCCCTTCGCGACCATCTGCGTACCGAGCATGATGTCCGCCGCACCGGCCTCGAAGCCTTGCAGCGCCGCCCGGTAATCCTCCCGTCGCCGCATCGTGTCGCTGTCGAGCCGCAGCAGGCGCGCCTCGGGAAACAGCCGCCGCAACTCCTCTTCCAGGCGCTGAATGGCCAGCCCCGTGCGCTCCAGGCGGCCGCCGCAGGAGTCATCGAGGCACCGGTCGCGGACCGGCGCCTGCAGGCCGCAGCGGTGGCACTTGAGCCGGCCCTCGCTCTGATGGTAGACGAGGTGACTGCCGCAGCGTTCGCACCGCACCGCCAGCCCGCAGCGCGTGCAGCGCAGGTACACGGCGTACCCGCGGCGATTGTGCAGCAGGATGCACTGCTGCTTAGCCTGCAAGGTGTGCTGAATCTGCATTTGCAGGTCCGGCGAAAGCAGGGCCGATGAGGAAGCGGTCTCGCGGTCGCCGCCGTGGATTTGGCCGACCTCGGGCAGCCGGGCCCCGGGCACGCGCTGTGGCAGGCGCAGGAGCTCAAAGTGCGCGCGCTTCTGCGCGTTCTGCCAGGTCTCCAACGCCGGCGTAGCGGAGCCGAGCACGACCGGGACGTGCTCGATCTGGCCGCGCTTGATGGCCACGTCGCGGGCATGATAGAACGGGGCGGCCAGGTTCTTGAAGCTGCCCTCCTGCTCCTCGTCGACCACGATCAGCCCCAGCCGTGGACACGGCGCGAACACCGCGGTCCGCGTGCCGATCACCACGTCGATCTGCCCGCCGGCGATGGCCGCCAGCGTGTCGCGGCGGACACGCACCGGGAGCTGGCTGTGCAGCACCGCGACGCGGGAGAAACGCCGGGCCAGGCGATCGACGATCTGCGTGGCCAGCGCGATCTCCGGGATCAGCAGGATGGCCTGCCGGCCCGCCTGCGCGACGGCGCGCATCGCGCGCACGTATACCTCCGTCTTGCCGCTGCCCGGCACGCCGAAGAGCAGGAAGACGCGAAACCGGCCCGCGTCGCCGAGCGCGCCGCAGACGCGCTCCAGCGCGGCCTGCTGCCCCGGGGTCAGCGCGAACCGGTCCTCGTGGCATTCCGCCGGCGCCGAATCCGCCTGCGCTGCCGACTCCGCGGCGCGCGGCGGGGCGGGCTCGCGGCGGACCGTGCATTCGACCAGGCCCTGCTGGCGGAGAGTGCGCAATGTGCCGGCGCGGACGCCGGCTTGTCGCAAAGCCGTGGCCTGCTCGATCTCGCCGGTGCCGACCGCCGCGAGCAATCCCGCTTGTCGCGTGGTCAGCTTCCGGTCCGGCGTGGCGCCCGTAACCCGCAGGTACGTGACGTTCCGCAGACGCGGCTGGCGGACCGACGCCGGCAGGAGTGCGGCGAAGGTCCTCCACGGCGAGCAAACGTAGTAATCACTGACCCATAACCCCAGCTCGACGAGTGTCGGCGACAGCCACGGCGGGCCGGCCTGGGCTTCGACCACCGCGCGACGCGTGTGGTCCCAGGCTTGCGGCGTCACGCGCACGCACAGCCCCTCCACGGTGCGGCGGCCCCGGCCGAAGGGGACGCGCAGGAGCGCTCCGGGGTGCGTGGCGTCCGCCAGGGCGTCCGGGACCGCATAGGAATAGAGGCGCGTGGCCGGGGCGTTGACGGCCACGTCCGCGACAGGATGCCGCCCGGGCTGACCTTCGGAAGGTACGAGCCAGAGTTGTCGTCCGGGCCGCTCGCTGGTCGCGTCTTCGGTCACTGGGCTGGGCCGCCGTGTGTTCGCCGGTAGTTGCGCCACCAGACCTTCCCATAAAGGACGATCCTCCGCAACGGGAGCGGAGGCGGGGGGCGTCGCGTGCGAGGAACTGCAAAGGGAGCGTCATGGCGGGACACGCTTCTGCCGATGCATCTTCCGGTGGGCCCTTCGCGGGATGGCGGCCGAAGCTGCGCAGTGTCGAAGGTGACGGCGATGCGGGAGACTGGGAAGCAACGGATTATCGTCGTGGATGACGACCGCGCCATGCGCGAGCTGCTGCGCCGGCAGTTGGTGCAGGCGGGTTATGACGTTGTCGCCTACGACGACGGGCGTGCGGCCCTGCAACTGATCGCGGGCTTGGGCAGCGGCATCATTCTGGCGGACTGGTCGATGCCCGGGATGGACGGGCTGGAGCTCTGCCGCGCCGTCCGCGAGCTGGAAGCGCTGCAGACCCTGCGCTCCGTGTACTTCATTCTGCTGACGGCCCACGGCAGCAAAGACCACGTGATCGAGGGGCTGGGCGCGGGGGCCAACGACTATCTCACCAAACCGTATCACTCGGGCGAGCTGCTGGCGCGCATCCACGTCGGCGCGCGCTTTCTGCGGCTCCAGGACGAGCTGCTACAACGCACGCTCGAGTATCACAAGGCCAACGCGCAGTTGGCCGTGCTCACGCAGAAGCTGGAGAAGTTGGCCAACACCGACGCCCTGACCGGGCTCGCCAACCGGCGGCGCCTGTTCGCACGGCTGGGGGAGACCTGGGAGCTTTCCACGCGGCGCAACTACCCGCTGAGCTGCATCATGCTCGACCTGGACCGGTTCAAGGGCATCAACGACACGCACGGCCACGACGCCGGTGACCGGGTCTTGTGCGACGCCGCGGAGATCGTCCGGAGCGCGGCCGCGCGGCCGGAGCTCTGCGCCCGCTTCGGCGGCGAGGAGTTCGTCGTGCTGTGCCCGGGCGCGCCGGCCGGCGAGGCGGTCGTGCTCGCGGAGACGATTCGTCAGGCCGTCGCCGCTCACGTGGCCGTGTACAACGGAACGCAGGTCGGCGTGACGATCAGTTGCGGCGTGGCCGAGCGGACCGCCGGCATGGCCGACGCGGACGCGCTGCTCCGGCAGGCGGACACGGCGCTCTACGCGGCCAAGGAGCGCGGCCGCAACCGGACGTACGTACTTGGCTGTGACGGGGCGACCCGCGCCGCGGAGTGCGGCGAGCCGGTCGGCAACGCGGCGCAGGACGGGGCCGTCGCGCATGGCACGGCTACCCACCAAGCTGCATCATGCTCAACCCGGGCCGCTTCAAGTGCATCAACGACACCCACGACCGCGACGCCAGGGACGTTCGGCGACTAACTTGCACGACCGGTCGGCGACGGTCTGGCCACACAGCAGAGGCGAACCAGCTTTCCCAGCTTGACGTAGATGTCTGGGGCGGGCAGGTTTCGCCGCACCGCATCCTCCAGCTCGGCCGCCACAGATCCGATCGGCTCGAATCCGTAGCCGGGGGCTTCGGCTTTCATGGCGCGGGCTTCCCGTTCGATCGTGGCCAGGTCGGCGTCCGCATAGGCCTGCTGTACTCGCTGCGCCCGAAGTCGCAGGTCACGGACAAACTGCTCAATCGCGCTGGCTATTCCAGGATGATCGATGGCCACGCTGCTGCAGAGCGGCTCCGGCCGCAAGCGGTCGATCAGGTCAGCGATGGCGTCGCGATCCGGCGGCTTGGTTAGATAATCATCGCACCCGGCCTGCAGGCAACGCTCCCGGTCGCCAGGGGCGGTCAAGCCCGTGACGGCGACGATCGGCTGCGCGTAGCGTTTGGCGCGCAGCGTGCGTGTGGTCGCGAACCCGTCCAGTACGGGCATCTCCATGTCCATAAGAACGACGTCAAAGTGCTGGGAGAGCGCCTTCTCGATAGCCTCCCGGCCGTTTTCGCAGGCGACGACGTCAGCGCTGACGCCCTTTAGCATCTGGGTCAAGAGGGTCCGGGCGGTGGGGCTGTCGTCCACCAGCAGCACCCGCACTCGCAGGGCCTGTGCAACAAATAGGGCGAGGTCGATCGGTTGCTGAAAACGCACATCGGCTTCGTACACCGAGCCCGTGCCCGAGATGTATCTGCAACGCACCACCTTGCCCGTGACGGAGTGCCAGTGGTTGTGCGTCGTGATCAAATGGACTTTGCACACCGAGTCCGGGTAGACAAGGTTGCCCACCAGAAAGGAGATCCCATCGGGCCCGATATTGCGGCCCGGCGCGACATAGCGCGCCGCGCCCCCATCGGCTAGCTGGAACTCGACGCGCAACGCCGGCACCCGGTAGGGATAGCGCTCCGGCCCGCCCTTGCCGGGATGGCGGGGCTGCGGCTCCTCGGCGTCGAGACTGTCGAGAATCCACCGCACCGTTGCGTTGTCCACCCGCAGGGCTCGCTGCGATTCCACCGCCGTTCCTCCGAAACGTCGTGTTCCCCAAGTGGCTTCTGCGGTGTTGCACCGACGCGAGCACCAGCCTTCGCCCCGGCGCATTCGGCGGGCTGCGTACTACCTGTCCCCGATGGCCTCGAACGCCGCGCCGACGTGGTAGTGCGTACCATCGAACGCGTATATGCTGACTATGCGGCAGTGCCAGGTCTGGCGGACCAAACCGGGCACTCTGAGCCCAATAGTGAGCGAGCCGCCGACCATCACCAGCGTGCGAATCTTGAACCCCACGCCGCGCACGCCCAGATCGACCACCTCGATGGGTACTTCTTCGCATGTCTCGCGCTCGCGCCCGACTCGGGCGACCGCTGGACAGTGGCACAACGGGAAGCGGCCCCCCCCCTCTGCCATGTGTTCCGGCCGGCCGCCGAAACGCTCGACGATCTCGGCCAGGACGGAGGGGGAAAGTAGGCGGTCGTGAACCAAGTTGTATCTCCGATTGCTGTGTGCCCCAGTAGCCCGCGGTTCGGATTACGGAGCTCGCAGCGTTAGTCCGATAAAAGTGCCCCTCGACAGACTCCTTGCCGACATCCGCGGAGACCAAGTTCAGGTCACCCACAAGAGGTTGCTCCTGGCGGCCGGCACCGCTATCCTGAGGATGGCGTGCCTTGAGACCGGGCGGCCCCGCTCTCCGAACCGGCAGGAGACCGCTTCAACTCATACAACGACGAACATTGTCGGCGCGCTCAAAAAAAGCGTGCCCTCTGTCTGGTTTGTGACGCAGCCGATCACAGGACTGGTTAATGGCGACCCTGGGTTCAATGGGTGTCATCGAGTTGCAGGGGCACTTGCTCTCGCGGGCGGACAGCCTGCGCGGGTACGTGGCGACGAAAATCCCCCCGCCATTAGGGAACCTGCTCTCCGCAGAAGATGTACTCCAAGAGACGTTCGTGGCGGCGTTCCAGAATATCGGGAGCTTTGTGCCAAACGGGCCCGATGCACTCGATCGTTGGCTGATCACGATTGCCAATCGAAAACTGATCGACGCGCTAAAGAGGGCGCATCGCATAAAGCGCGGTGGACTTGGCCCGGTTCAACCCGGTCAGCCGCGACGCAGCTCATCCTTGGCCGGTCTGCTGGCGCAGTTCGGCGCGGCGCGGCGCACGCCCAGCCGCGAGCTTTCGATGAGGGAGGCCGCGGACGCGATCCACGTAGCCTTGAGCGACCTTGGCGCTGACCGTCGCCGCGCCGTCCTGCTGCGATTTGTGGAAGGGCTGTCCCTGAAGGAAATCTCGCAGAAGATGGGCAAGTCCTACGCGGCAGTTAACAGTCTGTTGTTTCACGGGTTGCGCGAGCTGCGCACCAAGCTGGGACGTGCGACGCGGTTTTTCAGCGACGCACGCTCGGCAGACGCCGAAGCGACTCGGGCAAGCAAAGCCCCACCGCTGTAAGAGAGCCCTGTGGACGCAGCCAATTCGCGATCTGCGGAGACCGGCGGCGACGCGTCTGTCCGGGCTAGCCGGGTCCGGGCCGTTCTGCAACAGTTCCTGGGCATGGAGGTGAGTTCCTGGCCGAACGACGCGCTTCTCGCGGAGTGCTATCCGGAGCTCATGCCCGAGTTCGGCCAGCGGCTCCAGGTGCTGCGGACCATTCGGGCGGCCGCGGAGCAGGCCGCGTCCCGGGGCTCAACGCCTGAACCGACCGATTTGCTGGACGCCATCTGTCAGGATGACCTGCGCTTTCTGCGGGATGAGCTCGTCGATTACGAAGTGCTGGAGCGCGTGCAATACGGCGGCCAGGGCATCGTCTACAAGGGCGTGCAGCGCGCCACGAAGCGCATTGTGGCCATCAAGGTCCTCCTGGATGGTCCGCTGGCCACGCCGCGGCAGCGCCAGCGCTTTGCGCGGGAGGTCGAGCTCTGCTCACGCCTGCAGCACGTGAACATCGTGACGCTTTACGAAAGCGGGGTCATTCGCGGGCGAAACTACTGTGCGATGGAGTTTGTGGAAGGGCTGCCGATCGACGAGTACGTTCTACTGCACGCGCCCGCAGCGCAGCAGATCGTCCGTCTTTTTGTGACGGTCTGCCGGGCCATCAACTATGCCCACCAGCGTGGGATCATCCATCGCGACTTGAGCCCGGCGAATATCATGGTCGATCTGGAGAGCCAGCCTCACATTCTCGATTTCGGGCTGGCCAAGGACGCTTGGACGGATGGGGAACAGGGCCAGGCGATTTCCATGGCAGGGCAGGTCGTGGGTACGTTGCCGTATTTGAGCCCGGAGCAGGTCGGCGGTCTTGATGGCCAGGTCGATGTGCGCTCCGACATTTACTCGTTGGGCGCCGTGTTGTACCAGCTCCTGTCGGGCTCGCCGCTCTATCCGGACGCCGACAGCCCGTCGGCTTTGCGCGAGAGCATCCTGAACGCGGAACCGCTGCCGCTGCGGGCCGCAGCTCGGCGGTGCCGTGCCGAGGCTCCCCAGGCGCCCGATGGCCTGACCCGCGACACCGAGATGATCCTCTGCAAGGCGCTCGCGAAGGACAAAGAGCGTCGCTACCAGTCTGCGGCGGCGCTGGCCGACGACCTGGAACGCTATCTCGTCGGCGACGCGGTCGAAGCGCGTGCCCAAAGCCGATGGTACCTTCTGCGCAAGGCGATCCGTAGGCACCGACTGGTCTTCGGCGTTGCAGCCGCATTCCTTCTGGCGGTGGGGGCCGGCAGCGCTGCGGTGACCGCCCTCTGGATCGAGGCAGCGGCGCAGCGCGACAACGCGCGGCAGGCTACCCGGGTGGCGCATTCCATGTTCGACAAGGTGGTAACGGAGGTGGATAGCGCGATTCGTCCGTTGGCCGGCGGTATCGAGGTCCGGAACCGGCTCCTGGGATACGTGGCTGCCGAATTACCAAGCCTCGAGCGCTTGGTGGCATCGGACACCAAGCTGGTCAACGTCCTGGAGAAGCTGCACGAGTGCCAAGGGGATGTCGACGCCGCGCAAGGTCGGCGGCTTGAGGCTCAGCAGCACTATCGCACGTTCCTCGACATTGCGCTGCGCGAGCGCGACGCGGAGCCCAGCAGCCTTGAGGCCACGAGCGATCTGGTTCGCGCGCATCGCAAGTTGGCGTCTGTCGCCGACGACGCGGATGCGCACTTCGAACGCGCGATCGAGCTGGCTCAACGGCTAGTCGGCGAACAGCCGCACACAACGGAGTTCAGGTACGCCCTTTGCCAGACCCAGATCGAATTCGGACACCGCCTGTTTCTGGAGGGGGCCTACGAACGTGCCACCCAGCAAGTGGATGCCGGCATAGCGCTGGCCCAATCGCTCGACTCGGCCCAGCCCGCTGACGATCGCTGGGCCGCACTGATGGCGCTGGCGCAAGAGCGGGCGAGCGAGCTGCGCTTCAAGCTGGGCGACGGCCCGCGGGCCATCGCTGCGCTCGAGGAATGTCTGCGGCTGCGCCAGGGGCTCAGCGCGGCCCATCCTGCCGATGTGGACTGCCGTCACAAGATGTTGCGGGCCTCTCTCCGTTTGGGCAATGCCTACCGCGATGCGGGACGGCCCGAGGCGGCCCGGCAGCTATTCGAGCAAGCCGTGGCGGCGGGTGAGTACCTAACACTGGTAGACCCCGGTGTTTCGGATTGGAAACGCGATCTCATCGTTGCTCGCGAGGCGCTGGCAACGCTGCTTCTGAATGCAGGTGATTTTGAGCGTGCCCGCCCACACTGCGAAGCCGTGCTCGCTATGGCGAGCGAACTGAGGCAGAAGGACCCCACCAATGCTGTTTGGGCCGACCTCCTGGCAGCGGGGCACATGGGGCGCGCTGACCTGTTTCTCGCGGAGGGTGACCCCGGTGCTGCGCGCAGCGACTGCGAAGCGACCGTGGCCATCCGTGAGGAGTTGTGCGCACGCGATCCGCAGAATCCGACGCTTCAGTCCGACTTAGCGTTCGCGTATGACTGGCTGGGCAAGTGCTGCCGCAGGCTCGGGCAGGCTGCCGACGCCAAGGCCTACTACGAGCAGGCGTACGAACTCCGTCGGTCGCTTCAACGGGTGCAGCCGGACGTTTTCGAACGGAAGATGGACGTGATCCTCTCGCAAACCAAACTGGCGACCTGGCGTCTTGACCAAGGCACGGCGGAGGATGACGCTGCCGCTGCGCAGTTCCTACAGGAGGCCGAAGCAGGCCTATTGGCCCTCGATCGTGCGGGCAAGTTGGCCGGCCAGGAGAGCCGGTACGCGTCTTGGTTGCCGGCGATCCGCAAGAACCAGGCGCTGGTCGCGGAGCGGGCCAGGGAGCGGGGCCAGCGCAAAGCCGACAACATCGACCATGTTGCACATTCGGCCTCTGCGCCGAGCGGTCAATGAAGTTCCGCTAACTCGGGTTGGGGTGAGGACGATCATCAATCTCCACTGGCTCGTCCGTTCCCTCCTTGATTGGCGTAGGTTCGCTGGCCAGCGTAAACACATACGTCATCGCGGCGGCATTGGCGTAGGGCGCGCTGCCCGGCAGGGCAGCAATTGCCGCGAGACTGTAAACCAGATCGGGGTCCTCCGGATGTTCCGCGACCGCCGTGCCTTCGAGCAGCGGCGGCTCGGCAAACTCGCCGGGCAGGGGTTCCGCAACGTCTGCATGCTGGACCCACCAGAGCCCATCGGACGAGTCTACGACCGGCGTGCCTTGGGTCCAGACCGTCGTAACACCCTCGATCTTCCGGCGGCACCGGACTTCGTCGATGCGCCAGCCGACGGAGCCGGTATCCACAGCCTGTGCGGAGAGCGTGAGCTCAACCTCGAAAACGATCGTACTCCGGGGGTCGTCCGGTAATTCGCGAATGTAGTAAGCGATCTGCTGATTCGGTGGGAAGGTCGCTTGGGCAACGGCCGAGCCGCCGCAGAGAACGGCGAGCACCTGGATCGAAGCGAGCAGGTGATGAACGCGCATAATCTCTCCTTTCTTGGTCCGCCGGGGACCGCTAGCCTGGTGATCGGGCGCGCTAGGACGACCACACAGCGTGCCCCGGGCCAAACGCGCGCTTGTGTGGCCGTCCCGGCGCTATGGACAGGGAGGCGAATCGTTCTTTGCCCCGTTCGGCCCGGCGATCGTCGTCAGTCCGAACCCGCGTGCAGCCTTTGCCAGCCGCACGACGCCTCCATTCATCTAACGACAAGTAGGCCGCGCGCGCTCATGAGTTACGTGTTGAATCGTGGCCCTATGGTCCGCGGATGCGTAGTATTCCCGCCGCTGGCTGGAGGATGTCCGCCCCGACGTGAATCCCCGCCACGCTGGCTGCGCGGGTCGGGCAGAGCGTGGCGCAGGTGGTGGTGTTGCAGGGCCTTCACGGCGTCCCGATAAGGCGCCAGACGTGCTCTTGCGGGAAGCGGTCGTCTACAGGAACAGGGCCACGACCTCGGCAGCGGGGTTCTGTGCGACGGCGCGGACCTCATCCAGGCCGCGGTCGCGCGACACTTGACGATCCCGCACTGAATCCGACCGGACCGGCTACAATGTCACGATGCGAATCCTGATTACCAACGACGACGGCATCCTGGCGCCCGGCCTCGAGGCGCTGTACAGCGCGGTCGCGGACCTGGGACACGTGGACGTGGTGGCGCCGGACGACGCGCAGTCCGCCGCCGGGCATTCGATCTCGGTCTCCAAGCCGCTGCTGGTGCGGCGCGTACACGTCAACAACGTCTTTCACGGCTGGAGCGTCGCCGGGCGGCCAGCCGACTGCGTCAAGCTGGCGATGATTAAGCTGCTGGAGCAGCGGCCGGACCTCGTGCTCAGCGGCATCAACGCGGGCGCCAACACGGGCATCAACGTGCTGTACAGCGGCACGATCGCCGGGGCGGTCGAGGCCGCGGTGTTCGGGGTGCCGGCGGTCGCGTTCTCATTGCAGCTCTCCGACGAGCTGGATTTCCGCAAGGCGGCCCGCATCTCGCGCGTCGTGCTCGACCGCTTCCTGGCGGCGAATCCGGAGCCCGGGCTGTGCCTGAGCGTCAACATCCCGCCGCTGGACAAGGGCTGGCCGCGCGGTGTGCGCTGCTGCCGGCAGGCCCGGGTCACCTGGGACGAACACTACGAGGTGCGCACCGACCAGGATGGTCAGAAGATGTACTGGCTGAACGGCCGGCTGCCGGACCACGACGCCTCGCCGGACACCGATATCGCCGTGGTCCGCGAGGGCTATGTCGCCGTCACACCGCTGCGCGCGGACCTGACGGACGACGACCGGCTGCGTGCGGTCGCCGCGTGGACTTGGCCCACGTCGTTCGTCTGACCGAGCGTGGATGCACCGCCCCGAATTTACCGCGCGGCGCACGCACGAGCGCGGCTTTTCCGCAGCTCGTTCCACCCAGTGCGTTTGGCCAAGGTATACTATGCCTCCGGCTAAAGGATGTCGCTTGCGCAGGTTCCGGTGACCATCCCCGAGGACCGCGGGATGTCAGCCTCTGGCTTTCCACCGACAAGCGCCGGGCGCGGCGCGCAGATTCGCGACGTAATTGACGACTGCATGCGTCGTCGGGCGCACGGTGAGGCTTTGCGCGACGCCGATGTTCTGGCCGCACATCCCGGCCTCATGCCGGAGCTGGGCGAGGAGTTGGCCCGGGCAGCCGCGAGCGGGTCGTCGCACGTTTCGGGGCGCACGGCCAGTGCCGCGATGGATTCCGACGCCGAGTGTTTCGCTGGCGTCCGTCCCCCGGTCGTAGCGGACACCTTCCCCGGCTATGAGGTCATGCGCGAGCTGAGCCGCGGCGGCCAGGGGATCGTCTACCAGGCTATCCAAGCGCACACCAAACGCCTGGTCGCCATCAAGGTCTTGCGCGGCGGGGCCGGGGCGTCGAAGTCGGCGCGGTTGCGTTTTGAGCGTGAAGTTGAGCTTGTTGCCCGGCTCCAGCACCCGAACATCATCTCGATCTTCCATTCCGGCGTCACGGGCGACGACCGCCAGTTCTACGTGATGGATTACGTCCGCGGCGTGCCGCTGCAGCGCTACGTGCAGGAGAAGCAGCAGACGCTCGAGGACGCCCTGCGGCTGTTTGCGACGGTTTGCGATGCGGTGCAGCTCGCGCACCGGCACGGGATCATTCACCGCGACCTGAAACCGTCGAACATCCTCGTTGATCTGGACGGTAAGCCGCACGTTCTCGATTTCGGCTTGGCCAAGTGGGTGGCCACGCCGGTCGAGACCGCCATTTCCCTGACGGACGACGTGGTCGGGACGCTGCCGTACATGTCGCCGGAGCAGGCCGCCGGCGGCCCCGGCGCGCTCGACGTGCGCACCGACGTGTACTCGCTGGGGGTGCTGCTGTACGAGCTGCTGACCGGCGGCTTCCCGTACCCGGTGGCCGGTCGGACCGCGGACATCCTGCGCCACATCGCGGAGACGCCAGCGGTGCCGCCAAGTCGGCAATGGAACCGCGCGCGCGGGATCGCGCAGCGGAGCCGGCGACCCGTGCGACCGGGCGAATGCCCGCTGGACGCCGAAGTCCAGACCATCGTTCTACAGGCGCTCGCCAAGGAGCGCACGCGCCGCTACGCGAGCGCCGGCGAGTTGGCGGATGACGTCCGCCGCTACCTGGCCGGCGAGCCGATTCAGGCGCGCCGCGATAGCTTGACGTATCTCGCGTGGGCGCGCGCTCGCCGAGTACTGCGGCGGCAACCGCTGACCGCAACGGTCGGCGGCCTAGTGTTGGCCGCGTTGGCGACGCAGTACGTCGCCGTGCCGCTCGTCTATCGGTGGACGCCGTTGAACGACTACTACGAAGCGGCCCTGGCCACTATTCCGCCGGCCGGTCCGGCCCCGGATTTCGAGGATGTGCGCGTAATCGGGCTGACCGACCGAACCGACGTGGCGGAGCTCGCGCAGGCCGCGGGGTTGGCAGATGTCGACGCGGCAAACCGGCCAAGCCTGCGGCGGCTGCACGGCGCCCTGATGGCACGGTTGGCCACCAGCGGGCTGCGGGCGCTGGCGTGGGACATCTGCTTCGCGGCGCCGTCGGAGTTTGACGACGATCTGGCACGCGGCTTTCAAGCCGTGCGGGCGCATGGCGCGGACGTAATCGTGAGCGTCGCGGACTGGAAGCTCAGCGAAGCGGGGCTGCCGGCGCTCGCCCCGGCGATTCTGCCGCACGTCAAATGGGGTGCGACGACCGCGGACTTCTCGGGCGAGCGGCCCTGGTCGCTGGATTTGGTCGTCGAACGTCGCGACTGCGAGCCGATGCCGTCGCTGGCGTTGCTGGCGGTTGCGTCGTACCGCCAGCCGGGAGCGGACGCGCTCCTGCTGGTCGATTCGTCGCGCCAGACCATCGGCCTGCGCTTCTGGAAGCCGGCCCCCGCGGCCCCGCGGGCCAAGCAGTGGCTCGAGGGCGGAGGGGTTGTGCACCTGACCGGGCTCTGGGCGCTCCCGGCCGATGATGAGCAGTACGGCCTGCGCGCGGGCGACGTGATCGGACACTACTTTGTCACGATCCCGCCTGATGCAGTGCTAAGACGCGGCACGCTGGAGTATCAGGACGTATTCGCAGCGAGCGAGGCGCAGTTACGGCGTTGGCTGGCCGGCCGGATGGTCGTCGTCGCCGATTTGCGTCCGGACACCGACCGCTACCCGTACACGGACAGGCGGGTCGTGGCCGAGGCCTACGGCCAGGCGGCGGCGATCGAAGCGTTGCTGCGCAGCGCCGCGATTCGCACGCCGACGACCACGCACACGCGGACGATTGTCGGGTTGGCGGTGTTGGCTGGTGGCGGTGCCGGCCTGCTCTTGCACCGCTCACGCGCCAAAGGTATGACACTCCTAATCATCCTCGTCGCGGCGGTCGGCGTCGCATCGGTCGAGGCGTACCGGACGCATCAATACCTGGTGAATCCGTTGGTGCCGGCCTTCGCGTTGGTGGCAAGCGGCGTGTGCGTGGCGTTCGCCCGCCGACACGCCCAGGCCGGACAAGTGGGAACCGAAACAAGGGAGGCATCACCATGAAGCACTGTGCGATGGTCATGGCTGTGACCCTGGCGGGTTGTCTGACGGGGTGCCAATCGGCCGGAGCGCGACCTTGTGAAGCGCGCCGCCTGGAGGGCCCTGCGCGGCGCAGCACGACGGCGCGCGTTATCGACGTCCAGCCGCTGTTGCTCGGGCACACGTACCGGACCGACAAGGTGCTGCGGCTGGCGGATGTCGCCGGCCCGCAGCGCACCTGGCAGATCCTGGTGGGCCCCAACCTCAGCGGCGGGACAGCGACGATTTGCTACACGAACACCGAGCCGGACATCTTCGTTGAGAACGGCTGGGCCTATGTGGTCGTGGCGTCCACCGGACCGCCTCCAACGACCGGCAGTGACTGGGGCCAAGCGCGAACCAAACGCGTCTCAGGCACGGCTGCGGGCACGCGTTTCATCGTGCAGGAGCAAAACGGCGTTCACCGTGTGATCCTGTTGAGTGGGCCGCCGGATACGGTCCGCGTAATCCTGGACGGCGACCGGAAGACCGGGAGCGACCTCAAGGCGCCTCAGACGTTCTTCGAGGTCGGCCCGCAGGACAAGACGCTGCCCCCGCCGCAAACCATCGACGACCACAAGACCCCCGCGGTGAGCGAACTGGTCCAGCACGTCGAAACGGTCGCCGCGCTGGCGGGCGTGAAGTAGGGAAGTTAGGACCGCCAAGGCGCTTTGGCGGTTGTCCTTCGGGCCACGAGAGAGCGTTGTAGTACGGAGAACGCGCGGACTCATCGGCACGTCCGCGCGGAGCCCCCAGCGTATGCCGCCCGCTCGTTACAAGTCAGTTCTTTGACTCGGGCGGGATGATCGACACCAGCCGGCCGCGGAATTCGACCACCCCGTCGGCCAGGGCGAACAGGGTGTCATCGCGGCCGCGGCCGACGTTGCGCCCGGGCTTGAAGGGCGTGCCGCACTGGCGGACGATGATCGCGCCGACGCGGGCAAGTTGCCCGCCGCCGAGCTTCACGCCGCGGAACTGCGGATTGCTGTCGCGTCCGTTGCGCGTCGAGCCTTGACCTTTTTTGTGAGCCATAACGACCTACCTCTGCTGACGCAGCATTGTGGACAGCGCCGCGCGTGCCGCGGGGACAATCAGCGCATAACCCAACGGGTGTCGCCCCGCTCTGGGACGGCCTCGAAGCCCGTTTTGGGCGAGCCAGGGAGAGTATAGCGGATCTCGAGGGTTTTGCGAAGGGTGAAGTGCTTGGGATTGACCAGCACCTCGCGCTCCCGGCCGTCCGGCCCGGCGATCTTGCGCATTTCGGGCTGTTCGGGCTTGTAGACGGGGTTGCGGACGAGCTGGGTCTCGCCGCTGAGTCCGGCGATGTAAACCGCGAAGTCATTTAGAGTTAGGTCAACCTGTCGCCAGATGGCCACCGACTCGCGGGCGTTGTCTTCCCCCGTCAGCAGTGCGCCCCAGGCCTTGACCGGATCGACCAAGTACGGGTGCGTGACGTGATGCCGCTCGGCAATCGCGTCGAACACCAACGGGGTGATGCCCATGTCCGTATCGAGCACGCGCAGGTCCGCGGTGACGATCTGGAATAGCGGCGCGAAGCGCTGGCTGCGCCCGGTGTTGTTGATCACCGTGTACACCACGTACCAGTACACCACGGGGCGATCTGAACCGGGGAGCTGCAACTCGATCCGCTTCGGGTCCAAGAACTTGATGTCGAGTTCCCACGAGAGCGGCGTAGCCGACGGCTGCGGCCCCGCGCCGACCTTCGTGTCAGCCGCAGGCGCGAACGCCAGCCACAGGACCCAAGGTGTCAACGCGTGAAACATGCGACGCTCCTAGCCGCGGTATTGATCGCGGATGATCTGGCTCGCGGGCCCGCCGGGGACATTCAACGCCCCCAGCGTCCGGGACGCAGCCTCGCGAATCGTCAGGTCGGCGTCGCTCTCGGCCGTGTCCACGATCTTCTTGATGGCGTCGGCCCCGAGCAAGTTGCCGCGGCGCTTGGCGGCCTCGGCCAGCGCCGTGAACATCTTCACCCGCGTGTCCAGCGGCTCGTTCGTGTCGAACGCCAGGGCCGCGATCGCTTCCTGTGCCTTCGTGGACCCGAGATACCCCAGGACCTCGACGATGGTCTGCCGCAGAGCGGCGTCTTTTGTCGCCAGCGACGTCAGCAACGCCGGCTCGGCGTCGGCCACGTTGAAGAGCGGGTTGTTCGTCATAGCCAGCAGCCGCAGGACTTCCGCAGCTTCCTGGGCGAGCTTGGCCCCGACCTCCGGCGTGACGGCTTTGGCGCCGACGGCCTGCGACACGGCCGCGACGGCCTTGGAGAGCTGGGCGGCGGCGGGTTGGTCGGAGACCTCGCCCAGGCGGTAATCCGCCCGGACCAGATCGCGAACCGTGTCCGCGGCACCCGGCTTGGTGACGAGGATCACAGGGGTGGAGCGGAAGCGGAATTCGGAGCGGAGCGCGGTCAGCGCATCGGTCAGCACCGGCTGCTGCATGTTGGAGGCGAGGCAGATCACGTCCAGGCCGGGCAACTGCGTCCGCACCTTCTCCAGGCCGGGATACAGTTGCGCATCGACCAGGACCTCGTACCCCTCCTCACGCAGGCCCGCCGCCACGACGTTCGCCGACGCCGCATCGGGATCGACCACCAGCGCGTTCCGCCCGCCGGCGTAGAGCATCAACGCTTCGGACAGCACCGGCATCAGGTTCTGGTAGTTCTGGAACGGCCGGTCGGGGCGGGCCAGCCCCAGCGTGAGGCCGGCGCGGACCCGCACCATGCGGTTTGCGAATGACAGCGCTTCGGCCAGCGGGAGGCGCCCGGACGCGTCGCCGACCAGGCTGGCCGGACCGGCCGTCTGCCGCAGGGCCTCGACGGCGCCCAGGGCGACCGCCGGGTCGGACGTATCCACCGCGCGGGCCAGGGTCATCAGGCAGTACTCAGCGCCCGCGGACTGTGCGAAGTACGCTGCCGGCGGGTAGTCCGGCGGGCGGGTCTGATCGGTCAGGCCGGCCGGGAGCTGGGCCTCACGGCGGAAGTTGGCCGCCAGCCACAGCGCCAGCGCGGGCTTCAAGCCCGGGTCCAGCCGCATGGCCTCCTCGCAGCAGCGCAAGGCCATGACCTCGTTGAAGATCGCGGTCGGGACCTCGATGTTCTGGAGGAGGTCGTCGCGCCAATACCACACGTTTGTGTTGTCCAGGCGCGGGTCGGCAGCCAGCGACGACTTGTCCGCGTAGTAGTCCTCGGCGAGCGCATAGAACGCCAGCGCCGCCGGCAGGTCGCGATCGAAGGCGGTGCCGCGGGCCTGGATGGCGTCCAGCGCGGCCGAGACGGCTGCGCGGACCGGCGACGTCGCGTTGGGGTCCTGTGCCAACTGCAGCAGGTACGGTACGGCCTGGAGGTATCCGATCTTCCCCAGGGCCGCGATGACATAGCCCTTCGTCACGTCGTCGTTGATGCGCAGCGCCATCACCAGCGGGTTCAGGCCGGGGTGGTCGATTTGCGGCAGGCAGCGGAGGATCGGCTGAAGCAGGTCCCGCTGCGTCGGGTCGCGCAGCGTCTGGACAATGAACGGAATCGCGTACTCACCCGAGTCCTTCAGCGCGTCGACCGCGTTCTCGAAGGCGCGCGGCGTGCCGCCGAGCCGCCCGATGTTCTCCTTGATGCGCGTGGGGTCGGCCTTGATGTCGCGCTCGCCGCGGTCGAGCTGCCGGAGGATTTCCTTGGCCACGTCGCCGACGACCGGGTCGTTGAGCAACTGGATGAGGATGTCGCGGCGCTTGGGGACGCGGTCGACGAACTCGAGCAGGGCGACGGAGTCGGCGTGGGAATCGAGCAGCTTGCGGAAGTTGGCGTAGGCGACGTCGAACCGGCCGAGCTGGCAGAAGTAGAAGCCGTCATCGGCCTCGTTCATCTGCTCGCGGCCGTCGGTGAGGAGTTGGGCGACCTCCTTGGCCTGCGGTCCGAGCGCAGCGCTCTTGAGGTCATCCTCGAAGAGCAGGACGGCGCCGCCGATCTTCGTCCTCCGCACCGTGTAATCGGAGAGCAGCGCGATACGGAAGGGCGAGGGTTTGAGTGCCAGCAGTTCGCCGAACGCGGCCTCGGATTTTTTCTGGTCGCGCACGAGGATCGCCTGCATGGCGGCTTCCCAGTGCTGCCAGGCCTCGGCGGCGGGGCCGGTGATGAAGCCCTGCGTGGACGGCCGGGCCTCGTCGGCCGCGCGGTTCGTCGGCACGAAAAACAGGCCGACGAAGAAGGCCCCAACGCATAGATACCCAGTGCGTTTCAACATAGCCACCTCCGCGTGGCAACCGGTCGGGCAGGGTTGCTGGGTTGCGGGACGACCACAAAATCAGGCCGCGATTATAGCGCCAGGGGGTACGCTGTCAAACCGCACGGACCGGTCCCGGACACGGCCTGGACCCCGCCCCGGGCCCGCCGCACGCCACAAGCGCACGGGTTTCGGTTGACCGTGCGGCGGGGCTCGTGCTAGCCTAGCTTTATGACGACGAGTGCTGCCGAGAGCGTGCCGGTCTGGACCGCCTGGCTGACACGTGTGCGGTTCGCGCTGGCGACCGCGGGCGTGTGGGCGGGCTTGCATTACCTCGCGGGCGGGCACGTGCTGCCGCCCGGCCTGGATCGGCCCCTCGTCCTGGCCGGGGCACCCCACGGGCTGGCCGCCGGCCTGCTGGTTATCGGCGTGCTCTGGATCGGAGCGGCCGTGGCGTGCCTGCTCGGCGGCGTGGGCGACGGCCGGCGGTCACTGATGATCCTCGGCGCGGCCCTGGCGCTGTGGGCCTGCGAGGGCGGCACGCGGGGCGGAACCATGGATGCCTGGCTCCTGCTGTGCCACGAACGCCCGGGCCCGCCGACCAGCGGGCCGTACTGGTGGCTGCTGGCGGACTACCTGTGCTACCTCGTCGCGATCGGCGGCGCCGCCGCCATCAGCGCGCTGTTCGCCGGCCAGGGTGGCCGCGGCGCGGCCTTGCGTCAGATGTTCGGCGGCGGGGCGTCCGGGCGTGTATCGGCCGATGGCCCGCTAGCGTTGCTGGTGACGACGCTCGTGACCGGCGTCGCGGTGTTCTTCCTGACCGGTCCGCCCGAGGGCGCCACGCTGCGCGGCCAAGTGTATTTCGCCGTCGGGCTGGGCTCCGTCGCGGGCGTGTACGCGGCCCGGAAGCTGGTGAAAACGAGCAACCCGATCTGGTACTGGCCCGCGCCGTTCCTTGTCGGCATCGTGGGTCTCGTCGGCGCGGCGCTGAATCCGGCCCTGATGTTGCCTGCCGCGTATCGCCAGCTCGACACGATCCCGGCCTGGGGGCTGGCCCGCCCACTGCCGGTCGAGATGGTCGGCGTCGGGCTGCTGGCGTGTCTGTGGATGCTGCGCGGCACGGCGGCGAGCCGCGAGTAGAGTCAGTCATGCGTTTTCGGCGGCCCAAACGGCTCGAGGACTTGTGGGAGGAGTTGCGGGCGCGGATGATCGCCGAGACGTCCGTCTGGCTTACCGATGCCCTGGCGCATCCCGAGCGCGCCGTGCGAATTCCGACCATCATGGCGGACTCGGGCCGGTTCCCGCCGTCCCTGTCGCGTGCCTTCTGGGAGCCGTTGCTCGCGGAGTAGAGAAAAAACGGCGTCAGGAGCCGTTTCTACGAAAGGCGTCGCAAGAACGCCGGACCTTCGAGGAGGCAGCTCGTGAGCACAACCGGATTGAGTGCCCTGCCGGCGCTGACGCCGACCCCGCCCCAGCGCCTTATCTCCCTCGACGCGTTTCGCGGGATCACCATCGCCGGCATGATCCTGGTCAACAACCCCGGCAGTTGGAAGTACGTCTATGGGCCGCTGGAGCACGCCCCATGGAACGGCTGGACGCCCACCGACCTCGTGTTCCCCTTCTTCCTCTTCATCGTCGGCGTGGCGATGACGTTCTCGTTTAGCAGCCGGCTGGAGCAAGGCACTCGCCGCGTGACGTTGGTGGCGCAAGTCGCGCGCCGATCGGCGATCCTGATCCTGTTGGGGCTGATCATGACGGGCTATCCGGACCCCGTGCTCGTGCCGCCAGGCACTAACGCGCCCGCCGCGACCATGTTCAGCTTCCCCGCGCTGCGGGACATCGGCCCCTACGTTCTCTTCCTGGCGGGTCTGGTCCTGCTCTTCCTCGACCAGCCGGTGCTGCGCTTCCGTCCCTTGACGCCGGCGACCATTCGCAAGGCCATCGCCGGGGCCTTACTGGTGGGGGCGGTCGTCTACTTTGCCCTGGATTGGCACCACTTCGGCACTGTCACTGCTCCTAAGTTCGGCACGCAGCTCCGCGTGCCGGGCATCTTGCAGCGCATCGGCCTGTGCTACTTCTTCGCCTCGCTGGTCGTCATGTGGTGCGACGCCTGGGGCCGGGCAGCGATCGGGGCGCTGCTGCTGATCGGCTACTGGGCACTCGTGACGTACGTCCATCCGCCGGCCGGGTACGATGCACCGGTCAAGGACCTCGCGGGCCTGCTCCACGATTGGGTCGACACGCGGCTCCTCGGCATGCACATTTACAGCGAGCGACCCGACCCCGAGGGACTGCTCAGCACGCTGCCCGCGATCGCGACCGTGCTCGCCGGTGTGCTCACCGGCCAGTGGCTCCGGAGCCCGCGCGACAAGACCGACAAGCTCATCGGCCTGTTCGTCGCGGCCAACATCGTGCTCGTGCTCGGACTGTGGGTGAGCTGGGTGTTCCCGCTCAACAAGAAGATCTGGACCAGTTCCTACGTCCTCGCGACCGCCGGCGTCGCCTTGAACTTCCTCGCCCTTTGCTACTGGCTCATCGATATCAAGGGCCACCGCAAGTGGGCCTGGCCCTTCGTCGTCTTCGGCAGCAACGCGATCGTCGTCTACGTGGCGGCCAGCATGACGGCCAAGATACTGGTGCTCGTCCAGGTGGCCGGTGGCCAAACGACCGCGAAGGGTTGGCTCTACGAGCACGTGTGCGCAAGTTGGGCCGGGCCGCTGAACGGCTCGCTCGTCTACCCGATTCTCCTCAACTTGTTCTGGCTCATCCCGATGTACGTCCTGTACCGCCTGAAGATCTTCGTGAAGATCTGAGCCGTGGTACGCAGGCTGCCAGCCCGCCGCCCCCTGTGCTACCTCGCGTGCGGCTGCACGCTCCTCGCCGGCTGCGCCACTGCCGAACCCATGCGGCGTGCCCCAGTCGAGCTTAACCCCCGCTGGACCTACGACCACGATGGCATCATCCGCGGCGACACGGCAACCAGGCGGCTCGCCCTCGTTTTCACCGGCGGCGACTACGGCGAGGGCGGCCCGCGCATCCTCGACGTGCTCAACGCGCACGGCATCAAAGCCTCATTTTTCGTTACTGGGCAGTTCCTGGCCGATCCGCAGCGCCGGTCGCTCGTCCGCCGCATGGTCGCCGAGGGCCATTACGTCGGCCCGCACTCGGACGCGCACCTGCTCTACTGCGCCTGGGAAGACCGCCCGCGCACCCTGGTTACCCAGGACGCCTTCCGCCGCGACTTGCAGAAGAACATCGCCGACCTCCGCGGCTTGGGAGCGTTGCGCAGCAACGGGCCAATCTACTTCATCCCGCCCTACGAGTGGTTCAACGTAGACCAGGTCCGCTGGGCGCGCGACATGGGCGTCGTGCTCTTCAACTTCACGCCCGGCAGCGGCTCCAACCGCGATTGGATCCCGGAGGGCGAGCCCGGCTTCGTGCCGTCCACGACCATCCTCGGGGACATTCTCGCCTACGAGCAAAAGGACCCCCGCGGCCTCAACGGTTTCCTGCTCCTCCTGCACCTCGGCTCGCTCCGCCAAGACAAGATGCATCTCCAGCTCGAGCCGCTGGTTACCGAGCTGTCGCGCCGCGGCTACACGTTCACCCGCGTCGACGACCTGCTGCGGCCCTAGACGGCCACGATCTGCCTTGGCAGCCGCCCGCGTCCGCGCTATACTGCCCCCGTCTCCTTCGTGGGCAACCTGTGGCGTCGGGTCAGGAGGCGAGCATCATGTTCAGCATCATCCCCCGGAACATGGCGTTCTTCGATTTGTTCGACAAAGCCGCCGCCATCGCGGTGCGCGCGGCCGAGGCCTACGCCTTGCTCGGACATGACTACGCCAACCGCGAGGAGCACGTCGCCCGCATCCGCCAGTCCGAGCACGACGGCGACGAGGTCGCCCATCGCGCCTACGACCACCTCGATAAGAGCTTCATCACGCCGTTCGACCGCGAGGACATTGAGACCCTTATGACCCGCGTGGACGACGTGATCGACGAGATCGACGCCGCGGCCAAGCGCATGATGCTCTACCAGATCCCCGAGACGACGCCGGCTTTCACCAAGCAGACCGACGTGCTCCTCAAGGCCTGCCGGCTGATGGGCGAGGCCGTCTCCAAGCTGCGCGACCTGAAAAAACCCAACGGGCTGAACGACAAGCTCGTCGAGATCCACTTCCTCGAGAACGTCGGCGACGACATCAACCACGCCGCGCTCGCCGAGCTCTTCGAACGCGGCGGCGACCCGTTGCTCGTGATGAAGTGGAAGGAGATCTACGACATGACCGAGCGGGCCATCGACCGCTGTGAGGACATCGCCAACGTGATCCGCGGCATCATGGTCAAGAACGCCTGATCCACACACTCGATGGTCACCTACACCCTCCTCATCGTCGTCGTAGCCCTCGTGTTCGATTTCTTCAACGGGGTCAAGGATGCGGCCAACTCCGTCGCCACCATCGTCAGCACGCGCGTCCTCTCGCCGCGCAAAGCCGTGCTGTGGGCGGCGTTCTTCAATTTCGTCGCGGCGTTCGGCTTCGAGCAGAATGTGGCCCGCACGATCGGCACCGGGCTCGTGCAGCCGCACGTCGTCACACCGCACCTGGTGTTGGCGGCGCTGCTGGCGGCGATTCTCTGGACGGTGCTCTGCCTGCGGCGCGGCCTGCCCATCAGCGTCTCGCACGCGCTGATCGGCGCGCTCGCGGGGGCCGCACTCGTGCGCGGCGGGATGAACGCGCTCAATTGGAGCAACATCGGCGTCATCGCCGCCTTCATCGTCCTCTCGTCACTGATCGGTCTGGTGCTGGGAATGGGGATCATGGTTGCCACGCTCTGGATTTGCCGCCACAAGGCGCCGCGCAGCGTGGATCGCTCGTTCCGCATCATGCAACTCGTGTCCGCGGCGGCGTACAGCCTGGGCCACGGGCTCAACGACGCCCAGAAGACCATGGGCATCATCTTCGTACTCCTGCTCAGCCAGCCTGCCTTGCAGTCCTGGGCCACGCACGACGGCGACCCGACCTCCAAGCACCTGGCCTGGTGGATCATCCTGACCTGCCATGCCTCGATCTCCCTCGGCACCTACATGGGTGGCTGGAAGGTCGTCCACACCCTCGGCCACCGCGTCGCCCGCCTCCGCCCCGTCGACGGCTTCTGCGCCGAGACCGGCGGCGCCGTCACGCTGCTCGTGCTCTCGCACTTCGGCATCCCGGTCAGCACCACCCACACGATCACCGGCGCGATCTTCGGCGTCGGCTCGGTGCGGCGCTGGTCGGCGGTCCGCTGGAGCGTCGGCTACGAGATCGCCACGGCCTGGGTGCTCACGCTACCCGTCTCCGCGGCGCTCGCCGCGGCCCTCTTCGCCCTGATCTCGCGCTTCGTACAAACCTGACGGCCAGCCACCGTCCGTCGACGGCGTCGGGCCAAGTCATCTGGGAAATCTCACTTCGCGCGCCGTAGCCGACGGCCGCCGGCCAATCTACCATGACCGCCGGAAGCCTGGCGACGGGCCGGGCCACTGGGTCGAATCGAGGAGGCAGGCCATGTGGGTCGTCACCATACTTGTCCTACTGGCGGGCGGCTTGCTGGGCGCAGCGAACTTGATCGTCGCCCGGAAACCAGACGCGCAGGCGATGATCGAGAAGCTCAGGCCGTTTCATACGCATCCTGTTTATTTCTTGCGCTCGATCCAGCGGGTTCTGCAGAGCGACCGGATTCGCTCGGGGGTGAGGGCATTCCAGGCGGCGGAAGCTTCGGCCAGCAGGTTGTCGTAATCG
>Ga0182017_10000341_pt1 | contig 36248 bp, 27 predicted proteins | sample 712E3DmetaG_FD_120492 | JGI IMG/M metagenome (GOLD analysis project Ga0182017, IMG submission 120492) | Permafrost microbial communities from Stordalen Mire, Sweden - 712E3D metaG | ecosystem: Environmental > Terrestrial > Soil > Wetlands > Permafrost | place: Sweden: Stordalen | collected... | reverse complement strand
GTTCTGCGGTTCGGCCCGGGCGACCGAGCGAAGTCACCCGCGACGGTCGCTCAGGAACGGGGTTCGCCGGTGGCGACAACCCGTCTTTCCGGGTTTCGATCGGAGAATGCGGTTGCCCTGCGGGCGGGGTCTGCACGGCACGTAGGCGCGCCCCTGGCCGCGGCGACCGAACATTAGGCTAATGCCACGGGCCTGCCACGGACGGGTGAACTGCAACTGCGGCCCGGTTGTTGTGCGGCGGGCGTTGTGCTACGCTGCCGCAGTGGCGGCGCGGGCGAAGGCCCACAGGTCTCGGCAGCCTTGATCGGCCCCCAGGCACCGGCTGGGCGGTCGCAATCATGGGACGTTGTCGCCCGGATACATAGGCCGCAGCGACGGAGAGGTAGACAGATGACATTCGCGGCCGAGGGTTCCCGAGGTGGCTTGGCGTTGATGCGCCGACTCATCGATCGTTACTACTTACTTCTCATGGCGCTCCTGGCGCTCGGGACTCTGGTTCTGAATTACCGGGCCTGCTGCCAGGGCGGCATCTTTCCCGACTTCGAGGATCTTCGCGACGTGATCCGGTCTGGGTTCGACGGAACGCAGGCCACGCGGCGCGGCTCGCTGTCATATCCCATGTGGGGTTACGCCTGGGTGCTGCTCTTGACTGGCAGCAAACCGGCCCTCCTGCTCATGCAAAACGCGTTGATGCTGCTGGCCGCCGGCTACTGGGTGCGCGTGCTTTCCCGAACGGGTACGCTCGCCGCCGGCCAATTGACCGTCCTCAGGGCGTTACTGGCCATATCGGTGCCGTGGTTCGCGTTCCACTCGGTCAAGTTTGAGGGTGGCATCGCCGCCAGCTTCATGCTCCTGGGGACCGCGTTCTTGGCCGAGTCCCTGCACGGCGGACTGGTCTTGACCGGTCGCTTGCTGCTATCCGCCCTCATGTTCGGAATCAGTGCAAACTTCCGTTCGGATGGGTTGCTGGCGCCGCTCGTTTTTTCGCCACTCCTGCTGGTGGTGACGCGCTTCCGGCTGCGCGCAGTCATCGCTACACTCGTCTGGCTTGGCAGCTCAATCGCGCTCTTGATTCCCTGGGGCCTTTATACCAGGCACGTCACGGGGCACTTTCTCCTGACGTCCACCAATGGCGGGCTGGTCTCGGTGATCGGCTTCGGTACCAACCCGGGCAATCGCTGGGGCATCGCGATCGACGACGACGACCCCGTTGTCCGGGGATGGCTCGTCGAGCATTTCGGGCGCGATGAGCTCCCATGGAGTGTCGCCGGTGACCGGTACCTGAAGCGACGTTTCCGGCAGATGATCTGCGAGTCCCCGACCGAATACGCCCGCCGAATTGCGCTCGTGCTCGGCGAGCACGTCGTCCAGGGGATCTACCCCGGCGAATTCTACCGCTGCCTGGCCGAGTCGCCTGAGGATTCGGTGGAGCGCTACTTGGCCATGCGCCGGCAGGCAGTCCACCAGCCCCTGAGACTGGTGCGCGACGAACCCGGCCAGGTATCGATCGTGCTCCTGCAGCTCGCGTCGTCCCTGATGGGTAGGGGCGTAGTCCTGCTGTCCTTCATTCTGCTGCCAGCCGTGGCGGTGCACGCTGTGCGCCGGCGGAACGTGGTCCTTTTGCTGGTCCTGACTGCAATCGTGTACAGAGCTTTAGTGCTGGCGCTCCTCGCGTTTGCCGACGGGCGACTGACGACCGCCGCGTACCCGTTCCACCTCGTGAATCTAGTCGTCGGGCTGTTTCTGGTAGGCCAGGTCGCGGGTCGCCTGCTGCGGCGCCGGCGCGCGCTGTGACGCTCCATGGCTGCGACCGGGTGCGAAACCACGCACATGCGGCGGGCCGCAAGCTGCTGTCCGGTCGTGCCGCCCAGCTTGCTGTAGAGGCTGCTAGCCGATGAGACTTTCGATCGTCGTTCCCTTGCTGAATGAGCAGGACAACCTCGTTCCGCTGTACGAACAGGTCTCGGCCGTCCTCCGCGACCTCGGAGCCGAGTATGAGCTCATCTTCGTCGACGACGGCAGCACGGACGAGTCGGCCGCCCGGATCGCGGCGCTGCACGCGCGCGACTCGCGGGTGAAGCTCCTGTCCTTCTCCCGCAATTTCGGCCACCAGGCCGCGCTGAGCGCCGGGCTGGATCACGCCACCGGCGATGGCGTGATCTCGATGGACGCCGACCTCCAGCATCCCCCGGACGTGATTCCGCAACTGGTGGCGCGCTGGCGCGAGGGGTACGACGTTGTCTACACAGTCCGACAGAGCACGGACGCCGTTGGACTCGTGCTGCGTCTGGTGTCGGGCGCGTTCTACCGGGTGTTCCGCTGGCTGAGCCGGCTGGACCTGCCCGCGAACACCGCGGACTTCCGTTTGCTTGACCGCAAGGTAGTCCTGGCACTCCGTACTTTGCGCGAGCGGACGCGCTTCCTGCGCGGGCTGACCCGGTGGGTTGGCTATCGTTCCATCGGCGTTCCCTACCGCGCCCGGGCGCGCCTATCGGGAACCCGCAAGTACACGTACCGAAGCATGTTCCGGTTTGCGCTGGACGCCACGCTGTCCTTCTCGACCTTCCCACTGCGTCTGGCCGTTTACCTCGGCGCGCTCGAGGCCCTGCTCGGCATCTTGTATGCGATCTTCGCCTTCCTGTCCTGGCTGCTCGTGGGCAACGTCGTCCCCGGCTGGACCTCGGTCATCATCCTCGTGGCGATCGTCGGCGGCATCCAGTTGCTGCTCACCGGCATCATTGGTCTGTACATCGGAAAGATCTATGAGGAGACGAAGCGGCGACCCCTCTACATTGTCCGCGAGGCCGTCGGTTTCGACACCAGTGTTGAACAAACGACGCGCGGCGATCCGCTGCTGACGTTGCACCGGGATACAGAGCACGATGCGGCAACTCTGTGAGCTCTGCGGGCATGAGGGGGGCATGCGCCCATACTACCCAAGTCTACAGATTGTCCAGTGCCCACAATGCGCGCTGGTGTTTTACCAGGGCGACGCAGATGCCGCGAAGCTCTACGGCCAGGACTATTTCGCCGGACAGGAATACCGGGACTACCGCGCCGACCGAGCGATTCACCGGCGAAACTTCCGGCGGCGCATCCGCGACCTGCGGCGGCTGCGGCCCGGCGGCCGTCTGCTCGAGATCGGTTGTGCGTATGGGTTCTTTCTGGAGGCGGCGGCCGCACACTGGGAAGTCACTGGCCTCGACGTCGCTCCAGAGGCCGTGGCCCATGCCCGCGACGAACTGCGGCTCGACGCCCGGCAGGCGGAGTTTCTTGACCTGCCCGACGAGCCGGAGTCGTTTGACATCATCTGCATGTGGGACACGCTGGAGCACCTGCGCCGCCCGGTGCGCTGCATAGAGAAGGCGGCCCGCTGGCTGAAGCCTGGGGGAATCCTGGCGCTGACCACAAACGACGTAGACAGCCTTCTCGCGCGGGTACGGAAGCAAGAGTGGCGGCAAATTCACCCGCCCACGCACGTATTCTACTTTTCGCGCGCAACACTCGACCGGGCCGTTGCGCAGGCCGGCCTGCAGACCGTGCGGGTCTCGTATGCGGGCCAGTACCGCAGCTACAGCTCCATGATCTTCGGGCTGTTTGGGCGGAGCGGACAGGGAGAGTCCCGCCTGGGCCGGCTGCTGACCTTGGGCGGCAAGCTGAACTTTCCCGTCTACCTCAACACGTACGACATCCTCACGTATACTGCCCGCAAGCCCGCGTCGCCGACACGCCCAGGCGGTTAAGCTCGGCGCCAGGCGCGGCACGCGCGGCATGGCCACGTGCTCGTATGGCCAGGAGTGACCGCCCGATGGCGGAGCCGATCGACCAGCTTGATCCTACGACCGCAGCGCATCCCGGGCCGGCCTTGTCGGTCGTGGCCCCCTGCTACAACGAGGAAGAAGTCCTTCCGGAGTTCCACCGCCGCGTGTCCGCTGCGTGTCGCGCGGTCGTGGCGAGCTACGAAATCGTCCTGGTCGATGACGGTTCGACGGACGCGACGTGGTCGGTGCTGAGCCGGATTGCGAAGGACGACCCTTGCGTGGTGGCCGTGAAGCTATCGCGCAACCACGGCCAGGCGTTGGCGCTGGCGGCCGGCTTGAGCGTGTGCCGGGGCGAGCGCGTGCTGGTCATCGATGCGGACTTGCAGGATCCCCCGGAACTGCTGCCTGAGCTGCTCGCGCGGATGGACCGCGGGGCGGACGTGGTCTACGGGCAGCGGCGCCGGCGGGCCGGCGAGAATCCGCTCAAGGTCTGGGCCGCCGCGGTTTTCTACCGAGTTCTCAACCGCTTGAGCGACACGCCCGTGCCGGTCGATACGGGCGATTTTCGGCTGATCAGCCGCCGCGTGTGCGACGTGTTGCTGGCCATGCCCGAGCGGCACCGCTTCACCCGCGGCATGGTGAGTTGGATGGGGTTCCGCCAGGAGCCCTTGCTCTTCGATCGGGCCCCGCGTTTCGCCGGCCGGACGAAGTGGCCGTTCCGCAGACGCCGCCGCCTGGCGCGCGACGCCCTGATTGCTTGTTCGACCTGGCCGCCGAAGCTCGCCTACCTGCTCGGTCTCAGCGTCACACTCGCGGGGTCGGTACTCGCGCTGACCGCGCTGCTCGCCTGGGCGCTCGGACGGCCGGTCCCCGGCGCCGTCGGCATCCTCGGCGGCGTCGCCCTGCTCGGCGGCGTGCAACTGCTCGTGCTCGGCGTGCTCGGCGAATACCTCGGCCGCATCTACGAGCAGAGTCGCGGACGCCCCCTGTTCATCATCGAGGCCATTCAGGGTGGCCGCGCACAGCCGGGAGCAGTGAGAGAATGAGCGTCTCGATCCGCGGCGGGAGCCGAAGAACGGCCGTGCGGTCAGCGCCGGCGACGGTAGCCCACCAGGGCTCCGCCTGCGGCCATCAGCAGGAGCGTCCCGGGCTCCGGCACGACGGCTGAAGACGCATCTGCGATCTGACGCCCCACGCTGGTGTCGGCCTCGGCGACCAGGGTGCTCGTCAATTCCTGGGCGGCGGCCTGGTCCTGGCCGAGCACGGTGCGCAACAGTAACGGTGCCAGGTCACTCTGGGCGGTCGCGCCCGCCACGACGCTTTGCTGCTGTACCTGCTCGTCGATCGCGCTGGTGATCTGATCGATCAGCGACTTGGGGAACGCGCCCGACAGCAAGCCGTCGGGACTAATCCCGATGCTCGACAGTCCGGCCACGGCGCCGTCGACGAAAATGTTGCCCTTCGTCACGATGGGGCCGATGTCGAAGTTCGTGGTTTTGTCTTCGCGGGCCAGGACGCCGTCCAGCGTGAACGTCGAGTTCGTGTTGCTCGCGTTCAACGTCACGTCGTAGAACCCGAGCATATTCACCTGCAACGCGGCCTGCACGTTCATGGTCCCCTTCAACTCCGCGTCTTGCAGGCCGACGGTGCTTTTCAGGTCATAGCTCAGGTTGTTCGCGGTCAGGTCGGTCGTGCCGGAGAACAGCTTTTTGAATTGGGTGTAGCCGGCCGTCGCCTGAACGCCGCCCTGCAGCGTCAACGACCCGACGCCGCCAAAGTTCAGCACTTCCGGACGTCCTGTCGAGTCCGGCCCGAATGTGCGATCGAACTCCAGTCGGTAGCCCTTGCCGAATACCCCGTTCGGCACGATCCGCAATCGCCCGGCACGGCCACCGTTCACACGCGTCCCATCTCCGGTGGTAGTCACCGGGCTGCCGGACGGCGTCGCCGCCAGATCGAGGCCGCGGAAGATGTCCTGCCACAGACCGGCCTCTGCGCTCCACACCCCGAGCAAGGCCGTCACGACCAGCGCGCTCGCAGCGCTACGTCTCATGGCTATTCCTCACCTGAGCGGGTCGAACACAGATCGCCCGCACCGCTGGGGGCGTCGGACCGCGCGCGGCCCGTTTCACCGACGCCGGCTGCGCAGTCGGTCGCCGGACGACGGACACTGCCAGTAGGATACGCACCGGGCGCCTGGCTTTCAACCGGCCAGCCCCTGGCCGGGCCCGGTTCTTCTCCACCATCTTATCGGAGAAGGCCGGCCCCGCATTCACGTGGGCGTGGGCGCGGAGCCACGGTGCCGGCCGCGCACCCGACGCGCAACTTTTTCGCGTTTCCTGGCGCGGATTGTGCTCCGGCGGGCCGCGTGCGTCCCGGACGAGGGTATAATGCCTGCGGATGGTGCGGCTTGGGGGCCGGTCCCTCAGCGGACTGCTTGCTTTCCAAACCGCAGGCGCCTAACGGTGGGGGGCCGAGCGGGTCTGCTCTTGCGAGAGCGTCGCAGGAGGCCAACATTGAACTTGGATAGGGTGGCATCGATCGCGCTGTTGTTGCTCTTCGCGACCCGATACCGCTGCGCCGCCCAGGAACCCGCACCGGCCACGCAACCCACGACCCGGGCGGTGGCCACCACGCAGGAGAACCTCAGCGACCTGGTCAACCTCGTCGAGGACCCGAAGAACCCTCCGGAGGCCCGCCGCCGGGCCGCCCGGCTGTTGCTGATGCAGCCCTGGCCCGAGACGCCCCCACGCTTGGCGGCCATCCTCACCGGCCAGAACGTCGGTGCCAAGGTCGCCGTCGCGACCGCCCTCACCGAATTGCCCCAGTTCCTCGACGCCGCCTACGTGGACCCGTTGCTCGGCCTGTTGGCGGACACCGACGGCGACGTGCGCGCGGCCGGCGCACGGGCGCTGGCCGGATACCGGGATGGGGGGGTTGCTCCACGGCTGCGCCGCCAGGCGCTCGACCCGGACCTGCCGCAACGGACACGCCTGGGCGCCATCGCCGCGCTGGGGTTGATGACCCAGCGGGCCGCCATCGACGGGCTGGCCGAGTCGCTCGGAGACCGCGATGCCCTGATCGCCGCTGCCGCGCTGACGGCGTTCCAGCAGGCGACCGCTCTGGATTTCAAGGACGATCCGGCGGAGGCCCAGAAGTGGTGGGAGACGACCCGCAGCCTGACGGACGAAGACTGGCAGCGGCTCCAGATCGAGCGGCTCGTGCAACGGGACCGCGAGATGCGGGCGCGGCTGGATGCGGTTGAGGCTCGGCTCGCCAAGGTGCTCGAGTCCAATTTCCAGCGTGCGCCAGATGCCGAACGCGGGGCCCTGCTTACGGAGTACCTCTCGGACAACTCGACGACGATTCGCCTGCTCGGTCTGAAGCTGACGCAGCACCATCTGGACGAGGGCCGGTCCCCGGATACGCTCCCGAGCGAGCTAGTCGCGCGCATTCGCGACCTGATGAACAGCAACGAACCGCGTGAGCAGGCCGCCGCCGTGCAGACGGTGGCGCGTTTCCGCAATCCGCAGGACGCCGAGCAGTTTGTCACCATGCTCTCGACGGCCCGGAACCGCGCGGTGCGTCTGGCCCTGGTCAACGGCCTGGGCTACGTTGGGAACGGGGCGGCGGCCGAGGCGCTGCTGGGTGTCCTGGAGACGACAGATCCGGAGCTGGCCACCGAAGCCGTGGCGGCGTTGGGGCGGCTGGCGGAACGGGGCGAATTGCGTGGCGAGCCTCGCGCGCGGGCCGTTCCGGCCTTGGCCCGTGTTTTTGGCGAGGCGCCGCCGACGCAGGTTGCGCTGCGCGAACGCGTCCTATGGGCGATGGGCAACGTGGCAGACCCGAGCTTCGGCCCGGCTTTCGCGGCTGCGCTCGATCGGTCCGAGGCCGTCGCCGTGCGGATGGTCGCGGTCCGGGGAATCGCCGGCTTGGGCGACCCGAAGCTGGCCGATGCCCTCATTCCCGCGGTGAGCGACCCCGACGCGACCGTGCGCAAGGCCGCGATCGAGACGCTGACCACGCTTGGCTCCGGCGATCGGCACCTCCAGGCCCTGTGGACGCGCCTGGCCTCTCCGCCCGAGACTGACGAGGCCGTTCGGCAAGCGGCCTGGCGCGGCGCGCTGACGTTGCTGGAGAAACGCTCCCCGGCCGAGATCGAGGAATGGATCACACGCCTGCCCGGCGAGGGGCGCACGCACGCGCAGCGCACGCTCGACCTGCTCCAACGGCTGCTCAAGAGCGCCGAGACGTCCAACCCGCCCGACGTCGCACGCGTTACCAGCTTGCATGCCCGGATTGCCGCCCAGTACGCCCAGCTCGATCAACCCAGCGATGCACTAAGCGAGTACGGCAAGGCACTCGACGCCGCTCACGGCGAGCAAGAGACCACCCAGCGCATCGCCCTGGACATGCTGCGTTACGCGTTGGTGAGCGAGCGGTACGATTCCGCGGCGGCGCGAATTCTCGCCACTGTCACGCCCGCGCTTAGCCCCACGGCCCTATGGACCGCGGTCAAAGCCGAGATCGAGATGCGGCTGACCCCCGACGCGGTCGAGCGCGCCGTGGGCATGCTGGCTGCGGTCGAACAATACCCGCCATGTGAATGGCCGCCCGATGTTGCCCAGGAGCTGTCGCAGTTGCGGGAGCGGATCGGCAAACTGCGTGAGGCCGCCTCGAAACCGGCCGCCGAGTCGCGACCGACATCCGCCCCCACGACGCGGCGGAACGGAAAACCCCCGCAGGACAAAGAGTAGCCCCGCGCCCGTCCCGCGGCTATTTGGGCCGTGGCCCCAACTCGACCGGCGGGGCTTCCTGTTTGCCTGTTCGGGTCCGGTACTGCTCCGCCCGCAGCAGGATGCCGATCAGCTCGCCGCCGCTGATCAGGTGGTTTTCGTCCCCGCCTTCGGCAACATTGTGGAAGATGAGCTCGCGCCAGGCGTAGCGGCCGAGCCCGGTGAGATTCCAGTTTACGCCCGTGCGGATCTGGCACGCCCGGCAGACCATGAAGCCGACGTCCGCGCGCGTGACGTACCGCTGGGCCGCGTAGTTCCAGCCGCCACCGATGAGCTTCTCCGCCGTGAGTTTCTGCGTCAGCTCGTCGAACTCGCCGGAGAATGGCTCGCCCTTGGCCAGGATGTACGTGGCCCGATAAGCTGCCTCGGCGGTCACGAACGGCTGGTCGCTGATGTACTGCACGAGCTCGGCGTTCCCGGTGCGCGAAAGCGCGGGCTGGGTCGTCGCCTGTGGCGCCTGGCAGCCGACGAGCGCGAGCACGAGCAGCGCACCGAGCGTCTCAACGCCGAGGGCCCGAAGGCCAAAACAAGGCGTGCCCCTGTGTCTCGGTGCCCCTGTGGTCTGACTTGAGTGTACGCGCACGGCTAGAAGCTCCATGTGACGCCGGTGAGGACGAAGTGCCGCGTGTGCTGGTCCTGGTAAGCGCTGCCGGGGCAGAAGGTGCCCCAGCGGATGGTCCAGGACAGATCGGATGACAAGCGCCAGTTGATGAAGTAGTCCATTTCCCAGCCGACGTACCCGCTGAAGTTGTCCGCCGTCGGATCGCTGATCGCCGCCCGTGCCCGGTTCTTCGTGTACAGGAACCAGTTCGTGCCCAGTTCGAGTTGGCGGAAGAAGTCGTAGCGCTCCAGCGGCGTGAACGACCCGCCGACCTTCCAGACGTGGAGGTTGCTCACCGTCGGCGAAAGGGCGATTCCGGTGTCGCGGAACCCGAAGGCTGCGAAGCTCGTGTCCTTGCGACCGTTGGAGTTGCCGCCGTCGGCGTTCGTCGGGCTCCACTGCCGGTTCCCGTCGCCGCTGCCGAACATGTACTCACCGACCACCCGCGGGTGCAATGCCACGTCGAACAGCTTCTCGAGGCCGATGTCCCAGCCCCAGGCGTCGATGTAGTCCTTCCGCAGGAACTGGCCGTCGCCGTAGTCGTGCCCCGACTCGAGCACGCCCTCGATCCAGTAATTCAGGTTGTGGGCCAGCGAGCCATGCGAGCCGAACCCCAGATAGAAGCTGTCGCAGCGGTAATTCTGGAACGCGTCCTTCGGCCGCTCCTTCGTGTGGTCGTCGTTCCACACGGCGTAAACGAACGGCACGTGGTTTTGCAGCTTCTCGTACGACAACTGCACGCCGTAGAAATCCCGGTCGCTGTGGCTCTGGACCGGCGGGCTGCGATCAATGTTGTTGGGGTAGTTCAGGATCGACTTGCCGAGCAGGCCCTGCACGCGGAAATCGTACAGCTTCGCGTCGAGCAGCACGGCCTGCATGGGGAGATCGAGTGCATAGCCGGTGCCGAACATGACCTCCTGCCGGCCGATGCGGGCTTTGAGCTGTACCGGGTCGGAGGGCTTGTTCAGACGAAAGGCCTTGCCCACGTCGATCTGGTACCACGCCTGCTCGAAGTCCGGTCCGAACCAGTCTTCCTGCCGTTCAACCTCGTCGCCGGGGCGAAACCAGGTGTAGCGCAGGCGCATGCGGGCGAAAAGCTCGTGTGCGCCGTTGTCGATCGACGCCCGCGTCCAGATCGCTAGGCTCGGCCGCTGTCCGAAACGCGACCGCTGTTCGCCGTCGTCGTAATCGAACATGTAGTAGTCGACCCAGCCGCCCCACTGGAAGTCGAGCAGGGACTGCACCGGAGCCGTCTTGGCCTGCTCGGCATGGAGCTGGTCGTCCAGCAGCCGCTGCTGAAGGAAGAAACGCTCTTCGGCGTCGCCGCGCTGTTGACCCTGCGCCCGGGGGCCGCCGATTACGAGAGCCACCACCGCCGCGAACGCTATCTGGCTGACCCGCATGGCTTCGACTCGCTGCCGTCCGGCCGCGCCTTCGGCGCCCGGACCGCCTACCGCGCCTGGCTCCTCGGCTTCACCGCGCCGCCGATATGCGTGCCCGAGGTTCGCGGGTAGCATGGCCAGGAGTTTCGCCGCTGTCAACTGCGAGGGCCGTATGGGCCGCGAGCTGGAAGCCAAGTTCCGCGTCCCCACGCTGGAGCCCGTCCGCCAGCGGCTGCGTGCCCGGGGCGCAAAACCCGCCAGCCTCGTCCTCGAAACCAACCGCATCTTCGACACGCCTGATCGCCTGCTGCTGGGCGCCGATTGCGGGCTGCGCGTGCGGGAAGCCGCGGCCGTCGGGGCCGCGCCCGGTTCGCCAGCGTACAGCGCGACGCTGACCTATAAGGGACCGCGTTCGGCTAGCCAGCCGAAAGTCCGCGAAGAGCTTGAGACAGCCGTCGCCGACCCGGCGGAGTTGGTGGGGATCCTCCAGCGCCTCGGCTTCCACGAGGTTGTTTACTACGAGAAGCGCCGGGAAACCTGGCGGCCTGGCCCGTGCGAAATCGCCTTGGATGAGCTGCCGCGCCTGGGGAGCTGGATCGAGATCGAGGGACCGGACGCCGCGGCGATCGAGCACGCCCGCACGGACCTCGGGCTGGCCGACACGCCGGTCAGCGCCGAAACCTACGTCGAGCTGGCCGCAACCCACGGCGACGCCGACGCGGCTGGCTGCCGGCGACTCGTCTTCGGCACGGCGGGGGGGACGGTCTAGCCGCGGCCGTACCGCACGGTGTACCTCTCGCCCGTACGCAGGAGCAGCGCTTGACCCGCCACCGTCACGGAGATTTCCGCCTTCCGTTCCGGCCCGACAGTCAACACAACCTGTTCGCGATCAATCGCCACGTTCACGACCACGCCGCGCAGCACGAGGTTGAACCGCAAAGCTCTCCATTGCGTCGGCAGGCGTGGATTGATGCGTAGGCCCTTCTCTGACAGGCGTACCCCGCCGAACCCGCACACCGCTGCCAGCCAGGCTCCGCCGCAAGCTGTTCCGTGCAGGCCGGCATAGGTGTCCTTGCGGTCCGTGAGGCCCTCGTCGAGGTCCTCGCCGCACGTGATGATGAAGTTCTTGTACGCCTCGTCCAGGTCGCCGACCTCGGCCGCCATGATTGCGTTGATCGCGTAGCTCATCGACGAGACGTTCAGGCTCTTGGCTTTGTAGAACTCCCAGTTCGCCTTGAGCACGTCGGCCGGGAACTCGTCGCGGAACAGCACGAGCGCCATCACCACGTCCGGCTGGTTGAGCGCCTGGTACGGGGCCACCGTCGCCCACCAGCGTTTTCGCTCGTCCCGCAGGTCTGCGGGCATCGGCTTCAGCTTGAAGAACCCCTCACACTGCTCATACACCTTGGTTTCCGGGTCGAAGGGCAGCGTCAGCCGGTCCGCGATCTGCAGCCAGCGCTCCCCCTCGTCGGGCTTGAGCGCCAGCCGCCGAACGGTGGCGGCGTGGACCGCTGGATCGCGCTTCGCGAACTGCTCCAGCACCTGCGCCGCCCAGCGCAGATTCCACGTCGCCAGGTAGTTCGTGTAGAAGTTATTCGTGCTCTCGCAGTGCCCCTCGTCCGGCCCGGCGACGTCGCGAATGTCATACCGGTCGCGTGCCACATCGCAGACCGCCCGCGAAGCATAGAACCGCGCCGTTTCGACGAAAATATCGACGCCGCGCTCGTAGAGGTAGCGCTCGTCTCCAGTGGCCGCGTAATACTGCATCAGGGCGTACGCAATGTCGGCGCCGACGTGGATATTCGTGTGCACGAATCGCCACCACGGGCCGAGGCACTCCTCGCCGTACGGCCCGGCCTGCCACGCGAACTTGACGCCGTCATAACCGAGACTCCGCGCGATCTCGCGCCCCGGCCGCAAGCCCTCGTAGCGAAAATCCAGGCACGTCCGCGCCAGCTCCGGCCGCGTGAACGTGTAGAACGGCACGATGTACAGGTCCGTGTCGTAAAACGTGTTGCCCTGGTAGTACTCACCCGTCAGCAGCTTGACGGGGACGCTCAGGCGATCGCTGAAACGCGGGGCCGCCTGCAAGAGGTGGAACAGGCAGAAGCGCAGGCCGAGCTGCGCCGGATCGTCGCCCTCGATCTGCACGTCGCAGCGTTGCCACAACTCCGCCCACGCCGCCCGCTGCTCTTCGAGGGCCGCCTCCCAGCCCTGCTCAACCGCCGCGTCCAGCTCCGCGTCGAGGTCGGCGACGATGCGCTGCCGCAGGTCTTCCGAGCACGTCAGCACGACGTAGCGCTCCAGCGTGATCGTCTCGCCGCGTCGGGCGGACAACAGGTAGCGCGTGTAGATTCTGTCGTGCTCGGCGACGCCGGCCGGCTGCAAAACAGCCGCTCCTGGCTGCCTGCGCACAAGGTTTACCACCCCCAGCCGCACTTCGTGCTTCCGTGCCGGCGTTTGAGCCACGATGCGGCACCGCTCGGCCGGCTCCGCCCACAGCTCCGTCGCCGCAAATTGCCGCTCGCCCGTCGTGTTCGAGCGCACGCGCCCGTCGATCCCCGATTGCACGCGGATCGGCGTGTCCTCGTAATCCACCGGCGTCAGAAAATAGTGCATGAAGACGCGGTGCGGATGGACGAGCGACGCGAAGCGCTCCATCTCGATCCGCGTCGTGCGGCCCCACCCGTCGCGATACTCGAAGCTGTAGCGGTACACGCCGGTCGTCAGGTCGAGCACCTGGGCGAACGCGCTGATCCCGCCACGTGAGATCGAGACCTCGCGCTCGTCCAGAAAGACCTGCACGAAGAGCGGGCTGGGCAGGTTGGCGACCGCCGGGCTTTTGCCGGCGGTGTCGAAGTAGCGGGGATCCAGGTTCGCGCGGGGCGTGCCCGGCGGACGAATCAGCCCGAACATGTCCAGCTCGTCGAATACGCCGTTGATCAGCGTCACCGGGGCGTCGCCGTCGCGTTGTTCGGCTAGGTTGCCTTTCAAGCCGACGTAGCCGTTCGAGATCGTGCACACGCTGTTCCACTGCCCGAGCGTGTGCGGCGTATGCGTGGTGTTGACGACGCGCCAGGTGTCGAAGTCAGGCATCGGGTTGCTCCGCATCGCCGAACGACGATCGCCGATTGTACACCACCGGCCGAACGCCGGCGGCGTCGCATTGACGGCTGCCGGCTGCGCGCGGTGCAATGCCCCACGTGGACGCCTTGGTCTGGTTCTTCTTTGAATCCGCCGCCGCACTTGGCAGCGTGGTCGGTCTGGCGCTGTTCGTGCTGCTGGTCTACTGGCGCCGCACGGGCCGTGGGCGGCCACTGCTGATTGCGCTGGGCGCCGGTGCGTTCCTCCTGCTCGTGCAGGCGCTGGTCGTGACGCAGCGCGAGCACGCCGTCCGGTGGCTCGACCGAATCCAGGTCGACCTGGTGCGCTCGCGGAGCGACGCGCTGGCGGCCGCGCTCGCGCCCGATTTTGAGACCGACCAGCCCCGCGGCGCGGCGCTGAATCGCGAGGCTTTTCTGGACTACGTGCAGCGGTTCCAGCAGCGGCTGGCGGTGCGTTGGCTCGAACGCGCCGACCTGCGTCTGCACGACCGTGCTGGCGACCGCTTCGTCGTGTCCGCAGCCTATGTCGCCGAAGTCGTCGGGGAGCAGCTTGGGGGTGCATTTCGCTCACGCTGGTCGCTCACGTTTGCGCGGACGCCGGCGGGCTGGATGATCCTGCACCTCCACGCCGAGGACATCGAGGGCGTGCCGGTGCCCTCCTGGGACGACCTCACGGCGCGCTAAGCGGCGGCGGAGCGAGCGTCTCGTCAGAGTGGCTGGGCGACGCACCCGGCGCGTCCGGGGCCCCGAACCGGCTCTTCCCTACAGGCGCGTGTCGCGCTGAAACTCGTGTTCCTGGCGCTGGCGCTCGCGGGTGATGCGCTCGAGCATCTGGCGTTCGACGTACGAGAGGCTGTGAATTCCCTGCGCGGAGACCTTCTGCAGTATGCGATCGAGCTCCGCATCTTCCTTGGCACGCTCCGCCTGGCGTGTCTCCCAGCCGCCGGGATTGGGGTTGGGAGACACGAGCCCATCATCGTCGAAGCCCGGCGGTCGCCGCCGGCCGAAGAGCCGCGACCAGAGGCTGCCGCGCGACGCGTGGTCGCGGCCGTAATAGTGCGGGCCGAAGGACGGGTCTTCGACGATCAAGCCCTGGCGCGCAGCCTGCAGGCGTTGCCAGCAGGTGAAGCCGCCGAAGACGGCGATGAAGAACAGCATACCGCCCCCGCCGCCGCGGAGCCCCAGCAAACCGAAGATGACGCAGCCGACGAGCCCGACCTGGCAGGCGATGAGCGTGGCGCGCTGGAGGCCAAGGAACGGCCAGATGATGGCCTGGAAAAGCTGGCCGCCATCGAGGGGGTAGATTGGGAGCAGATTGAACGCCAGCAGCAGCAGGTTGACCTGATAAAGCACCCAGACAAACCCCAGCCAGTTGAGTTCCGGCAACAGCACTCCGCGGAACGGGTTCAGGAGGAGCAGGCCGACCTCGTGCGTTTGCGCGAGGACAATCAGCCCACTCACGACGCAAAAGCCGAGGTTCACGAGCGGGCCGCAGGCCACGGTGACGAACTGCGGCCAGGGCCGCATCGGGGCGTGCGCGTACGCCAGGCCGCCGAGCGGCCACATGAGGATGTTCTCCGCGTAGCCGCCGACCGATCGGGCTCCGAAGCAGTGCCCGAACTCGTGGGCCAGCACGATGCCGAACAACAGCCCCAGGAACACCAACTCGTGCTGCCACGACCCGGCCCCCGCCCGCACGGCGTCGAACACGCGGAACGCGATGTAAAGCAGGAAAAGGACGTGGACGCGGATGTCGATCCCGAACAGCCGCGCGACGCGAAACGACCCGCCGAGGAAGTTCATGCACCCACTCCTGCGCCGCGGACGAAGCGGTCGTAGTACAGCAGCGTGGCGACGGTCTTGCCGTCCGTGATCCGCCCCGTGCGAATTCCGTCGAGCGCTTCGGTCAGGGTCATCGGCAGCACGCGGATTTGCTCGCCGGAATCGTGCGCCGTGGGCCCGGGCACGAGGCCGGTGGCCAGGAACGCGTGCGTGTGCTCGGTCGTGATGCCCGGCGACGAATAGAGCGTCATGAGGGGCGTGACGTGGCCGGCGCGGTAGCCCGTCTCCTCAGCCAACTCGCGCGCCGCACACGCCGCTGGCTCTTCGCCGGGTTCGAGCGTGCCGGCGGGAACCTCGATCAGCTCCTGGCCGACGGCGTACCGCTGATTGTAGATCAGCACGATGCGGCCGTCGTCGAGTACGGGCAGGATGACGGCGACACCGGGATGAACCACGACCTCGTGCGTGTGCGTACACCCGTTGAACTCGAAGCGCCGGCGTATGACGCGGATGCGGCGGCCGTCAAAGACGGTCTCGTCGCGATAGGCGGTTGATGACATCGCGGTCACGGTTGCTCCGGGTGCCGTGCGCTCATCGGCCCACTGCGCAATTATATCGGTTGCGTGGCCCGCGGTGTGGAACGCGGCGGCGTGGCGGGCGTCCCCGCGTACATTCGCCCGAGCCCATGCGGGCGCGTTTCTTAACGCTGTTCGCTCCAACGGAAGACGCCGGCGCCGACGGCGAAACCGACCACGCCGACGAACAGGAGCACGCCGCAGGGCAGCGCCATCTCCGCCGGCGAGAAGCCGCGCCAGATCGCCCCCTCCAAGGCTAGGATCGCCCACTTGACCAGACTGACATCGCTGAGTGTCTGCATCCACGGCGGCATGAACGCCAGCGGGATCATGCCGCCGCCGAGCATCGCCAGCACGACGATGAGCGCCCAACTGATTCCGGACACCGCCTGCTCGGTCTTGCCGAGGACCGACAGGACCATCATCAGGCCGACGATCGCAACGGTGACGCACAGGATGGCCGCGAGCAGCAGCGGCAGCGACGCCGGTCGGACGCCAAACCCCAGGCGGGCGACGAACAGCAGGGCCACGATGAGACCGGCCGTGGTGAAGAAGCACGCGGCGGCCTTGCCCGCCAAAATGTGCCAGCGGGCGAACGGGGCGACGGTGAGGCGTGGCAGCGTGCCGCGTGTCCGTTCGACCAGGAGCGAGGCGGCGAACGTGGCCGCGCACGCCATCACGCCCCAGATGATGCCCTGTGGGAAACAGATGGCGAAGGAAGACGTCGGGTAGCGCGGGCGGCCCGCGGCGGTGGGGCGCGTCACTTGCGACGTCGTGATTTCTACGGGGCGCCAGCCGCCGAGGGCCGGCTGGGTGGTGCCGTCCGGTTGCGTGTCAGCGGCGGATTCCTGCGCCGCGAACATGTCGGGCAGGGCCTCGACACTCGTCAGCAGCGTTTCCAGCAGCGTCCGCTGGAGTCCGGACAGACCGGTAGATGAACGCACCGCTTCGAGCGATCGCCGGGCGTTGTCCCGCATTGCCTGGGCGTCCGTGAACAGGCGTTGCATGCGCTCGAACGCGCGGGCGGTGACGAGCCCTTCGATCATGCCGGCGGTCATCGCCTGGCCGGGGTCGGTGCCGATTTCCAGCCGCATGGGCGCGCCCCAGAACAGGCGCTGGCTGGCGTCGCCGAAGCCCGGCGGGATGACGACGTAGGCGCTGCGGACCCCGCGGCGCACGAGGTCGACGGCGGCGTCGCGGCTATCGACGAGGTCGAGCGCCAGGCTGGAGGTCTTTCGCAGGCTCGATACGAATTCGTCGCTGGCAGACGTGCGGTCCTCATTCACGATCGCGACCGGGATGGCCGAGGGTCCTTTGCTGGTTCCAGAAAAAAGGATGCCGAAGAAGACCGAGTATAGGAGCGGGAAGAAGAAGGTGAAGAAGAAGCCCACGCGATCCCGCAGGAGCAGGCGCAGGTCTTTGACCGCCAATGTCAGGATCGCCGACATCAGTCGCGCAGCCTCCGGCCCGTGAGCGTGAGGAACACGGACTCCAAGTCCGGCCGCTCGACCCGCACGCCCAGCACGTCCGGCTGATCGAGGGCCCGAACCAACTCGGCCTTCGGGTCGGCGGTCTCGATCCGCTCTTCACCCGTGGCCCGTTCGAGGATCACGGTTGGCGGGCGGTCGGTGCGCCGGAGCAGGCCCGCGACCGTGTCGAGCGCGAGCAGCCGCCCGTGGTCCATGATCGCGACGCGGTCGCACAGTCGCTGGGCTTCTTCCATGTAGTGGGTGGTATACACGACCGTTCGGCCCTCGCTTTTCAGCGTCTGCACGAACTCGAAGATCGCGTTGCGCGATTGCGGGTCGACCCCCGCGGTCGGCTCGTCGAGCAGGATCAGGGCCGGTTCGTGCACGAGGGCGACGGCGAGGTTGAGTCGGCGTTTCATGCCCCCGGAGTAGGTCGCCACGCGGTCGCGCCACCGCTCGGTCAGACCCACAAAATCGAGCAGGCGTGCGACGCGCTGGCGAAGCGTGCCGCCGCCGAGGCCGTACAGTCGGCCGAAGAAGCGTAGGTTCTCTTCGCCGGACAGCTCGTCGTAGAGCGCCAGCGCTTGTGGCGCCACGCCGATGCAGCGACGGACGTGCGGGTCGGCGGGCGAGCCGGCGCCGTCGAGCGTGACGGTGCCCGCGTCCGGGCGAAGCTGGCCGACGGCCAGGCTGATGGTCGTGGTTTTCCCCGCACCGTTGGGGCCGAGCAGGCCGAAGACCTCGCCGCGCTGAATCTCAAGCGAGAGGCCGTCCACCGCGACGACTGTCCCAAACGTCTTCCGCAGCCCAACGAGGCGAAGCATGGCTGGGCAGGCTACCGGCCACAACGTGCGTCGGTCAACCGCAAGCGCCGCGCGGCTTGGGGCTACGAGGCGCGCTACCGCGTCGCCAGCAGGATCAGCAGAATCAGGTTGAGGACGACGCTCAGGCCGGCCGCCGTCGCCAGGATGACCGCCGCAGTAGACGACACGCCCGTCGCGTTGACCGGCGTGCCCGTACGCTGGCGCCCGTCGTTGCTCGGAGGCTCGGCCTGGATCGCCTGTCCCGTCGAAAGCGTCTCGAGCGTCTCTTCATCGACGTGCGACTGGGCGTAGAGCGGCGGCTCGTGCCGGGCCAGCCGATCCAGGTCGATCAGCAGCTCACGGGCGCTCGGGTAGCGCTCCTCCCGGTCCTTGGCCATCAGCATCTCGATCATCACGCCGCAACCCGAACTCAGGTTCGTGTTCAGGTGGTCGGGTGGCGTGAGCGGCTCCTTGAGGTGCTTGTGCATCACCGCGGAGGGGGTCGGGCCCTCGAACGGCACGCGCCCGGTGACCATGTGATAGAAGGTCCCGCCGAGCGAGTACAGGTCCGCCCGGAGGTCGATGTCCACCTCCCCGCGGATCTGCTCGGGGCTGATGTAATACGGCGTGCCGTAGGCGCGGCCGGCCTCGGCCATCGCAGCGCCCAGGTCGGTGGTCTCGCGGGCCAGACCCATATCCGCGAGCTTGGCCACGCGCTCCTTGGTCAGCATGATGTTCTTCGGCTTCACGTCGCGGTGGATGAAGCCGCGCTCGTGTGCGTGGTGCAGTGCGTCGGCGATTTGGCGGATGATCTCCAACGCCTCAGCCTCGCTGTAGACCTTGCTGTTGGCCAGCTCGTCATAGACGGTGCAGCCCTCGACGTACTCCATCACGAAGAAGTGGAAGCCGTTGGCCTCGCCGACGTCGATGGCCTGCACGATGTTATTGTGGTTGAGGCGCGCCGCGGCCCGCCCTTCGCGGTAGAAGCGCTCGACGAACTCCGTGTTCTTGCTGAGGCGGCGCGGGAGGACTTTGATTGCCACAATACGGTCGAGGCTGATCTGCCGGGCGCGGTAGACGACGGCCATCGCGCCCGCCCCGCACTTGTTGAGCAATTGGTAGCCGGGAATCTGCTGGGCCGGGCGCCCGCCCGAGTCCTCGCTGGTCCCCTGGACGCGCAGGAGCTGTGTCCGGGTCAGGAAGCCCAAGTCCACCAGCACTTCGCCGATCGGCCGGCGGCCGGTGCCGCCGATCGGGCGGCCTTGCTGCTCCTTGGCCGTGCGAACTTCCTCGGCGGTGGCGAGTTGGCGCTCTACCACGGCACGGACGATTTGGCTATCTTCCAGACTGTCCGCCAACTGAGGTGCTCCTGTCGCGCGGCGTAACGCCGCGTGCGCGCAACCGCGAAGCAATTGATTCTAGGCGGTTGCGGGCTGCGATGCCAAGGGGGCGCCCGGCCGGACTCTGAGGGCCCCACATGGGTGCTGTGTCGGTCAGCTTTCTCGGACGGTGGTCAGCGGCCGCGGTCGTGACCATCCCGCTGGCGATAACCAGCGTCCTTGGCTTTGCTCCCGTCGTGCGCGCCCAGGGCGCGGTGACCGACGAAGCCGTCGACGACGCGATCCGCCAGGCCGTGCGCTGGATCAAGGAGCAGCGCAAGCCGGAAGGACATTGGGAGCTCAATAACACGGGCACGGACGATCGCTGGGCCGGCACGACCGCGCTGGCGCTCCTGGCGTTGCTTTACGCCGGGGAAGACCCGCGCGCGGACCTCATGAGCGATTCCCTGACCTGGCTCGCCGCTCAGAAACTGACCGGGACCTACGTCGTGGGGACGCGTGCGCACGTTCTGGCGCTGGTTCCCGGGCGCAAGTACACCACGGAGCTGAAGGGCGACTTGAAGTGGCTGTTGGACGCGGTCTACCAGCGCGGCTCGGAGAACCCAGGGTGCTACACGTACCAGTCGCCGGGAAAGGACGCCAAATCGGGCAATTGGGACAACTCGAACAGCCAGTTCGGCGTGCTGGGCGTGTGGATGGCGGCCGAAGCCGGCCTGGAGGTCCCTGCCTGGTACTGGGAAATCGTGGCGGAGCACTGGATCACCTGCCAGACGAAGGAAGGCGGCTGGGGCTACCTGCGGGACCAGCCCCCCACGGGCAGCATGACCGCCGCCGGCCTGACCGCCCTCTTCGTCGCGCTCGACCAACGGTACGCCGGCCGGCCGCAGGAGGCGGGCGGGTTAATCTCCGCCATCGACGCCGGCCTGACCTGGCTGGCCCGCAATTACAGCGCCGAGAACCCGGGCGGCGAGTCGCAGTGGCGCTATTACTACCTCTACGGCGTCGAGCGCGCCGGGCGCGCGAGCGGGCGCAAGCATTTCCGCGAGAAAGACTGGTTCCGCGAGGGGGCCGCGTATTTGCTCGACAATCAACGGCCGGACGGGGCCTGGCCGGGCAGCGGGACCATGACCGACCAGTGGAACACGTGCTTCGGGCTGATGTTCCTGTGTCACGGGCGCGCCCCGCTGCTGTTCAACAAGTTGGAGCACGGTTCGGATTGGAACAGCAAGCTGCGCGACGTGGCAGGTCTGACGCGGTACGTGGGCCACACCCTTGAACGGCTGCTGAACTGGCAGATTGTGCGGCTCGACGCCCCGCTGGAGGATCTCCTGGAAGCCCCGGTGCTGTACCTGCGGGGCGAGGCCGCCTGGACGTTCGAAGACACCGATGTGCAGGCCGTCCGCGAATACTGCCTGGCCGGCGGACTGTTCTTCGCGGTCGCGGGCGGCGAGGGCTTCCGCCAGTCGGTCGAGTCGCTCGCCCGGCGGGCGTTCCCGGATTTCCCGCTGCACCCGCTGCCGGACGACCACCCGCTCTTCAACGGCGACGTGTCCTTCCCGATCGACAAGCCGCCCCGCGTGCTGGAGGTCAACAACGGCCTGCGGACGCTGCTGCTGCTGTGTACGCACGACCTGGCGCCGGCGTGGAACCGCTACGCCGTGAAGGGCACGAGCGAGCAGGATTTCCAACTGGCCGCCAACGTATATCTATATGCGACGGACAAGACGCAGGTCCGTAGCCGCCTCCAGACTCCGTGCCTCCCGCTCCGCCAGACCAAGACCGAGCGCAAGATCGAAGTCGCCCGGCTCAAATACGGTGGCACCTGGGACGTCGAGCCGTTCGGGTGGACGCGGCTCGTGCGCTACATGAACAACGAGGCCGCCACGCAGTTGCTGGTCACGTCGGGCGTCGCGCTGGACTCCGACGCCCTCCAGGACTTCCACGTGGCGTACATCACCGGAACCGGCGCCTTCGAGCTCACCGGCGATGAGCTGAAGGGTCTGCGGCGGTTCTTCAGCGCCGGCGGAACCTTGCTCGCTGACGCCGCCGGCGGGTCGCGCGACTTCACCAAGTCCCTCGAAGATTACCTGCGCGACGTGCTCCAGGAAGAGCCGCGCCTGCTGCCGGCCGAGTCCCTCATCTATACCGGCCGCGGCATCAGCGGGACCGTCGACTTGTCCGGCGTGATGTACCGCCGGGCGGCGCTCGGCATGGGCAAGGGCCGGAAGTACCCCTTGCTGAAGGCGTTTGGCGAGCGCGGGCGGTTCCTGGCGCTCTATTCGCCGCTGGATCTGAGCACCGGCCTACTGGGGACGCCCGTGTACAATGTGCAAGGGTACGAGCCGGCGAGCGCCCTGAAGGTCATGCGGAACCTGCTCTTGTACGCCGACCTGTCGCGGACGGAGAAAGCGCGGCTGTACCGGGGTGAGACGGAGTAGCCCTGGCGCACCGGGGCGCACGCATGACACCACCTCACCCCGAAAGCACCGAGCCGCCGCGCGACCCCACCGCCCCACTCGAAGCTATCCTCGCCGTCCCCGACGCGCTGGCTGACGCGCCGGCGATCGAGTTCATTCCGACCGAAACGATCCCTGCCGCGCTGCCGCGCGGCACGCTCTCGCGCCAAATCTGGGTCCTGGCCCTGCCGATGCTCGGCGAGCAGGTCGGCAACTTCACCGTTGGCCTGGTCGACACCTGGCTCGCCGGGCACCTGAGCAAGGAGGCCACGGCCGCGGTGGGGACGGCCGCCTACGTCGGCTGGTTCGTGGGCTTGGCGCTCCTGTTGCTCAGCACGGGGGCCGCGGCTCTCGTGAGTCGCTCCTGCGGCGCGGGCGATCGCCCCACCGCGAATCGCGCCCTGAACCAGGCATTCCTGATCATGCTTGCGCTGGGCCTCGGTGCCAGCGTCGTGGCGTGGCTGATCGCCCCCTGGTTCGCAACGTTTCTCAGCCAGACCGAGCCGGCCCGCGACCTGTTCGTCATGTACCTGCGGATCGACGCGTTTGGCTACCTCGCCCTCGCCGTGCTCACCGTCGTCGGCACGGTCCTGCGCGCGTCCGGCGACACGCGCACGCCGATGGCCATCATGCTGCTGGTCAACGTCGTCAACGTCCTCGCCGCGTCGAGCCTGGTGTTCGGGTGGTTCGGGCCGTCCTCCGGCGTGCGCGGCATTGCCTTCGGGACGCTGACCGCCCGCTGCGTCGGGGGCGTACTGGCCTTGATTCTTGTGCTGTACGGCTGGCGCGAGCTGCGGCTCGCCTGGCACGCGCTGCGCGTGGACTGGGACATCATCTGGCGCATGCTGCGGATCGGGCTGCCCGGCGGCGGCGACGCGGCGCTCATGGCCACCTCGCAGTTGCTCTTCATCTGGATCATCGCGCACACCGCGTCGGGCGCCGCCGCCACCGCCAACTACGCCGCCCACATGATCGCGGTGCGCATGGAGGCGATCACCTACCTGCCGGCGATGGCGTGGATGACCGCCGCCGCCACGCTCGTCGGCCAGTACCTCGGCGCCCGCCAGCCGGACAAGGCCGCGCGGGCCGCCCACGTCGCCGTCCTGCAGGGCGCCCTGCTGACTACAGGCGTCGCCGTCGCGTTCTTCCTTCTGGCCGACCCCATCTTCACCACGTTCAGCGGCGACCCGGCGGTCCGGGCCGTTGGCGTCCCTGCGTTCCGCTTGCTCGCCTTCGCCCAGCCCTTCCTCTGTGCGGGCATCATCTACATCGGCGCCCTCCGCGGCGCCGGCGACACCCGCTACACCATGGCCATCTCGCTGATTGCCGGCCTGTGCGTCCGCGTGCCCGCCGCCTACCTCGGCGGCATCGTCCTCGGCGGCGGCCTGATCGGGGCCTGGTGCGGCATGTGGGCGGACAACCTCGTGCGCCTGCTGCTCGCCCTCGGCCGCTACCTCCACGGTGGGTGGAAGAGAATCAAGGTGTGAACACGTCCCGGGAGGACAGGCGGGGACTTGGCTTCCGGCCTGCCGGCGGAATCCGGCCTTCGCCCCCATCATTCCGCCGCCGGCAGGTCGCAAGCGGCCGCGCTACCCTACTTCGGCATGTAGCTCGCCACGAAAGTGGTCTGGCCGTTCTTCACCTGGACGATCAGGCAGGGTTTCTTCGCGTTGCGGTCCGGATCGATCGAGATCGTGCCGGTCACCCCGTGGAAGTCCTTCGTTTCCCCGATCGCCTTCGCGAGCGCCTTGCCCTCCAGGGACGGAGTCCGCCGCAGGGCGTCAAACAGGATCAGCGCCGCGTCGTAGCCCGTGGCGGCCATCCCGTCGGGCACTTCGCCCTTGAATTCTCCCTGAAAGCGTTTAATGAATTCCTGCACCTCGGGCCGTTGCTCATCCGGGGCGTAGTGGTTCGCGTAGTACGCCCCCTCGATCGCGGTCCCGCCGATCTTTGCCAGCTTGTCCGAGTCCCAGCCGTCGCCGCCCAGCAGCGGCACCGTGATCCCCAGCTTGCGGACCTGCAGCGCGATATTCGCCACGTCGGTGTAGTAGCCGGGCAGGAACAGCACGTCCGGCTGCGTGGCGCGGAGCGTGGTGAGCTGGGCGCTGTAATCCTGGTCGCCGCCGCTATAGGCCTGCTCGGTCGTGATGGTGCCGCCGAGCTCAGTGAAGGACTTCTTGAAGTAGTCGTTGAGGCCCTTGGAGTAGGCCTGCTGCTGGTCGTACAGCGTGGCCGCGGTCTGGGCTTTCAACTGCTCCCGGGCGAACCGCGCACACACCTCGCCCTGAAACGGGTCCGTGTAGCACACCCGAAACACCATGTCGCCCGTGCGCGTCACCGCCGGGTTCGTCGACGAGGGCGTGATCATCGGCACGCCGTATTGCTGACACACGCGCCCACCCGCGAGCGAGAGTGACGAGGCGACCTCGCCAAGCACGGCGACGACCTTGTCGCTCGTGATCAACCGGGTGACCGCCGTACCCGCCTCCTGTGGCTTGCCCTGGTCGTCATAGGTCTTGAGCTCGATCTTCCGCCCCATGATTCCGCCGGCGGCGTTGGCTTCCTTGACCGCCAGCCGGATGCCGGCGTCCGTAGACTGGCCGAACGTCGCCTCCGAGCCGGTCATCGAAGCGAAATGACCGATAAGGACCGGTTTTCCGCCGCCCGCCGCCTCATTCGCGGCCGAGCCAGTTGCGGCGGCGGGCCGCGTGGTGCCGCCCCCATCGGTCGGGGCCGGCTGCCGCTCGCAGCCGAGAAGCACGAATAGCGTGAGGCACAAGGCGCCCAGGACGACGCAACGCAATCGGTCCGCAGCAGGCATCGTAACTCCTCCTGAATTGCCGCTCCGAATACGCCGTCAGCCTGGGGCTGTCAAGTATCGTCTCCGACTCGACGTGTCGCGAGTTACGTCCCATGCGACGGCCTTGCGATCACGCCGCCCGCCCGCTATAAGGCAGGTTTCGGGGACGGATGGATGGTGTACCCATGCGGCTGACGGCAGAGCGGATGCCCAAGCTGGTGATAGCCCGCCGCGCGGGTAGACGATTTTGCAGCCCGTAACTACGTAAACGCCCATAGGAGGTCACGATGCCACAGGAAGAGCTCAGCGCCGCGGCCCGTACGTACAATCCTCCCGCCGCCTTCGCGAAGCAGGCCTACATCAAGTCGATGGACGAGTACAAGAAGATGTACGACAAGTCCATCAAGGACCCGGACGGCTTCTGGGGCGAAGTCGCCAGCGGCTTCTACTGGAAGCAGAAGTGGACCAAGGTCCGCGAGTACGAGTGGAAGGATAAGATCGCGATCAAGTGGTTCCAGGGCGGCAAGACCAACATCGCCTACAACTGCCTGGACCGCCACCTCGAGCAGCGCGGCAACCAGGTCGCCATCCTGTGGGAAGGCAACGAGCCCACCGAGGAAGCCAAGCTCACCTACCGCCAGCTCCACGCCGAGGTCTGCAAGTTCGCCAACGTGCTCAAGAAGTTCGGCGTCAAGAAGGGCGACCGCGTCTCGATCTACATGCCCATGGTCAAGGAGCTGGCAATCGCCATGCTGGCCTGTGCCCGCATCGGCGCGGTCCACTCCATCGTCTTCGGCGGCTTTTCCCCCGATTCACTCGCGGACCGCATCGTCGACTCCGCCTGCGGCACGCTCGTCACCACCGACGGCGTCTTCCGCGGCGCCAAGGCCGTCACCCTCAAGGCCAACGCCGACCAGGCCCTGGACCTGGCCGCCAAGCAGGGCGTGCACGTCAAGACCTGCATCGTTTACCGCCGCGTGGGCGACAAGATCACGACCGCCATGAAGACCGGCCGCGACCACTGGTGGCATGACCTCATGAAGGACGCCTCGGACAAGTGCGAGCCGGAGTGGCTGGACGCCGAGGATCCACTCTTCATCTTGTACACCTCCGGCTCGACCGGCAAGCCCAAGGGCGTGCTGCACACGGTGGGGGGCTACATGGTGTTCGTCGGCGTCTCGCACAAGTACATCTTCGACTACCACGACGGCGACATCTTCTGGTGCACCGCCGACATCGGCTGGGTCACCGGGCATTCGTATATCGTCTACGGCCCGCTGTGCAACGGGGCCACGAGCGTCATGTTCGAGGGCATTCCGACCTACCCGACCGCCAGCCGCTTCTGGGACATCGTGGACAAGCACAAGGTCACGCAGTTCTACACCGCCCCGACCGCGATCCGCGCCCTGATGCGCGAGGGCGAGAAGTGGGTCGAAGGCCACGACCTCTCGAGCCTCAAGCTGCTCGGCACGGTGGGCGAGCCGATCAATCCCGAAGCCTGGATGTGGTACCACCGGCACATCGGCCGCGAGCGCTGCCCGATTGTCGACACCTGGTGGCAGACGGAGACCGGCGGCATCCTGATTACCCCGCTCCCGGGCGCCATCCCCACCAAGCCCGGCTCTGCGACCCTGCCGTTCTTCGGCGTGCGGCCGGCGATCCTGGACGAACAGGGCCGCGTCGTAGAAGGCCCAGCGTCCGGGGCGCTCTTCATCACCGAGCCGTGGCCGGGAATCATGCGGACGGTCTATGGCCAGCACGAGCGTTTCAAAGAGATGTACTTCACGCGCGTACCGGGCTACTACTTCACCGGCGACGGCTGCCGGCGCGACGAGGACGGGTACTATTGGATCACCGGCCGCATCGACGACGTCATCAACGTGTCGGGTCACCGGCTGGGGACGGCGGAGGTCGAGAGCGCCCTGGTGTCGCACCCGGCGGTGGCGGAGGCGGCGGTGGTCGGCTATCCGCACGAGATCAAGGGGCAGGGCATTTACGCGTACGTGACGCTGAAGGTCGGGCAGGCGTATACCGACGAGCTGAAGAAGACGCTGATGGTGCACGTGGGCAAGGAGATCGGCCCGATCGCGCGTCCGGACGTGATCCATTGGGCCCCGGGTCTGCCCAAGACGCGCAGCGGCAAGATCATGCGCCGCATCCTCCGCAAGATCGCCGAGGGCCAGGCGGACCAAATTGGTGACGTAACCACGCTGGCCGATCCGAGCGTCGTGCAGAACCTGATCGATAACCGCTAGATCGCGTCCATCGTCACGCGGTGTGGCTAACACAAGCCGGCGTGGCCGTCGCCCCGTAAGGGCTGCGATCACACCGGCTTCGTTGTCACTGTGCGTCGCCGCCGAATCATGCGGCGCATGAAGGCGGCCGTGGCGCCGCCGGATGCAGGCTTAGCGGGGCGGCGGCGAGGAGGGAGGCGCACCGATCGGGAGCACGGTCTTCCCGGTGGCCTCGTTGATCACCTCGGCCATCGCCAGGTAGATCGCGCTCAGACCGCAGATGATGCCCTCGTACCCGGCGACCTTCCCGACCGATTGGGACAGCTCGCCGCTGGTCCAGTCGCGGGCGGCCAGCAGCCAGAAGAGCACGAACAGCGAGAAGAACACGAACTGCAGCGCCCTCGGCTTCTTGAGGGTGCCAAAGAACATGCAGAACGTGAACAGCCCCCACATGAACAGGTACCAGCCCATGAACGGAGTGGGCGACTTGCCGATCCAGCCGTACTTTGGCATGAGGATCAACGCCACCAGCGTCAGCCAGAACAGGCCGTACGAACAGAACGCCGTCAGGCCGAACGTGTTGCCCTTCCGGAATTCGAGAATGCCCGCGATAACCTGCGCGATCCCCCCGTAGAAGATGCCCATCGCCAGGATCATTCCGTCGATCTCGGAGAAAAACCCGGCGTTGTGAATGTTGAGGAGCACGGTGGTCATTCCGAACCCCATCAGACCAAGCGGGGCGGGGTTGGCGAGCTTGTTGTCCATCAGTGCATCTCCTTTCGGTACGGTTCCCGACGATTTGCGCAGCGCGCCACCCGCGCGCGCGGCGGAATTCTAGAGGGGGCTGCGGGCGATGACAAGCGACCGGCGAACGAGCCACAGTGCCGTGCGCCGTTGTCTCTCGCCGGGGAATCGAGTACCCTCCCCGCTTCGTTTGTCCCCGGCGCGGGCGCTCGTAGGGCCTGGGCCAACCGTGGAGAAAACTCATGGCCAAGCGGCGTTGCGACGTTACCAACTTGAACCTGGCGCCCGACGGCAAGAAGAAGATACTCTGGTCCGACCGCGACATGCCCGTCCTGGCGCTCATCCGCGAGCGTTTTGATAAGCATAAGCCGCTGAAGGGCGTGCACATGGGCTGCTGCATGCACGTCACCTCCGAAACCGCCAACCTCATGCGCACGCTGAAGGCCGGCGGCGCCGAGGTCGCCCTGTGCGCCTCGAACCCCCTCAGCACACAGGACGCCACCGCCGCCAGCATCGTCAAGGACTTCGGCGTTGCTGTTTACGCCCGCCGCGGCGAGAGCGTGCAGGTCTTCTACGACCACCTGCACGCCGTCATCGACACCAAGCCGCAGATCACGATGGACGACGGCGCGGACTTGGTGAACACACTACAAACGCAGCGGCAGAAGGACGCGAAGAACATCCTCGCCAGCATGGAAGAGACGACCACCGGCGTCATCCGCCTCCGCGCGATGGCCCGTGACGGCATCCTCAAATTCCCCGTCGTCGCCGTGAACGACGCCGCGACCAAGCACCTATTCGACAACCGCTACGGCACCGGCCAGAGCACCCTCGACGGCGTCGTCCGCGCTACCGACGTGCTCCTGGCTGGCAAGCACGTGGTCGTCGCCGGCTACGGCTGGTGCGGCCGCGGTGTGGCGATGCGGGCCCGCGGCGCCGGCGCGATCGTAACCGTCACTGAGGTGGACCCGCTTAAAGCCCTCGAAGCGGTCATGGACGGCTTCGACGTGCGTCCAATGAGCACGGCCGCCGAAATCGGCGAGGTCTTCATCACCGTCACCGGCGACAAGCACGTGCTCCGCGCCGAGCACTTCCGCCGCATGAAGAACGGCGCGATCGTCTGCAACAGCGGCCATTTCGACGTCGAGATCGACATTCCGGCGTTGCGCAAGATGTCACAGAAGGTCATCAAGGACGTGCGGCCACTGGTGACTGAGTTCCGGATCAGCCGGAACAAGAGCATTCACTTGCTCGCCGACGGTCGGCTCGTGAACCTCAGTGCCGCGACGGGCCACCCCGCGAGCGTCATGGACATGAGTTTCGCGACCCAGGCGCTGGCCGCCGAGTGGATCGTCAAGAAGGGCCGCAAGCTGTCGGTCGCGGTGCACGACGTGCCCAAGAGCATCGAGGATCAGGTCGCCAAGCTGAAGCTACAGGCGATGGGCGTAAACATCGACCGGCTTTCGCGCGAACAAGCGTTGTATCTGGAGTCGTCGGGCGAGGGCACGTAGGCCCCAGCGGTCAGCACGCCCGCGCGGCTGCCGCTACGCGCTCTCCTCCTCGTCGACGTCGAACAGCATCCGCCGCGTCCCCGCCAGCACGCGCCAGACGAAGATCCACACGCCGGCGGACGCCACGTGCGGCAGGATGAACCGCAGCGGCGGATAGGATTGGAGCAGGCTGGTGCTCGGGGCTCCGAGGGTTGGAGTCCCCGCGAAGGATGAGCCGAACACGTGGTCGGCCTGCCAGCAAACGACACCGAACAGCGGGGCCACGAAGAGCAGGATCGGCGTGATTTGCTGCCCCGCCATCGCCCCGCCCACGCCGCCCCCGACCGGATCGTGCAGCATCGCCAGCAGCAGCAGGCAGCCCGCAATCATGTCAAACGTGTAGTACGGCAGTGGGTCGTCAAGCCACGCGAACCCGAGCGCCATGAGTATCGCGATCGCCAGGCCGCCGATCGCACAGAACTTCCCGGGACCCTCGGCCTTGCCGCGCATCGCGACGCGGCAGCCCCAGGCGATCACGACTGCACCTCCGACCCGGGCCACGATCAGCAGGCTCGGGAGCAGCAGGAGCTTGAGGAACAGACAGCCCAGTGTCACCCAGATCATGTGCTCGAATCGCTGTGATTCCTCACCGGCAAACCAGTACTCCATCGTGTCCCGGTCAAAGGTACGTCCGCATTCGTTGCACCGCAGCCCGCGGTCCTCCGCGATTGGGTACCCACACCGCAGGCAGCGGTAGCGCGGCTTCCCGGCCGGTGTGCCCGCCGGTGCCCGTCCCGGTGCGACTCTGGCGGGCGTGACCGGGGTGGGCAGCGTAAGCTCGGGAAGCGCAGCTGGCGTGGGCGCCGCCGTTCCCGCTGCTTTCGCCGCCGAGCCGCTTTGGCCGACGGGCTTCGCCGCCGCGTGGCCGGGGGTTGGAGGCTTAGCCGCTGGGGCCGACGGAGTGGGCCGCGGCTCGCCCCGGGGCGCTGCGGGCGGGCCACTCTTCTTTGGCGGCGGAGGCCCTGGAGGGGGCGTCGCGCCGAGGCGCTCGAGTGCCTCGAGGTTCTCGTCCGCTTCGCGGCGCTTGTCCGGCATAACGGGCTCCCGTTTGAGACGTGCGGATTATAACGGGCCCCTTCCGTCCGCCATAACCCGTGCGCCGCTCGCCCGGCCCGGAGCCGCGCCCCGCAGAGCCCCTGCGCGGCTATACTACTGAGTGGGGACGATGGCACCTGCGAGATGGAAGGTGGTGGGCCATGATGGTGCGACCGAAACGTATTCTCTGGCCGACGGATTTCTCGCCCCTTTCCCTCTTCGGGGCGCGTTATGCCCGCGGGTTCACGGAGCTTTTCGAGGCCGAGTTGCACGTGGTCCACGTCATCCCGCCTTCGCTGGCGCCCGATTTCTCAATGACCTTGCCCACCGAGGTACCGCTGGCCTACACGAGCGACGAGCTGCTCGCGGCCGGCCGTTCGCGGCTGGAAGAGCTGGTGGCGCAGCAGTTCTCCAGCCTACCCCACGTCGTTTCCGACGCGCTCTGTGGCGGCCCCTGGTCAACGATCTGCAGTTACGCCGAGCGCGCCGCGATTGACCTGATTGTCGTGACCACGCACGGGCGAACGGGCCTGCGACACGTATTAATCGGCGGCACCGCCGAACGGATCGTGCAACATGCCCCCTGCCCGGTGCTGGTGGTCAAGAATCCCGAGAAGGACTTCGTCGTCGGTTGAGCGCGACACTCACAGTCACACAGCCGGCGGGGCTGGTCGCCGCCGTGGTCGTCGCCTGGGCGGGTGCGGCGGTCATGCGCCGGACGGCGCGCCGCGCCGGGTCGCCGCCCGCGGCCCGGCGGCCCGGGTTCTCCTTTGTCGAAAGTGCCGGTTTCGTGCTCGCACTCGCGGTGGCGACGCTGTTAGCCGGCGCGAACGGCCCGCTCGCGCAGTTCACGCTCGGATTGCTGGCGCTGGCGGCCGGCGCCTGGCTCGTGACGGAGTTGTACCGGCGTGAGGCGCTTGCGCCGCGCGCGCGCTGGCTGCTGGCCGGGACGCGCGGGTTGGCGTGGGCGGCGCTCCTGGTGCTGTTGGCACGCCCGGCGTGGACGCAGACGCTGCTGACGTGGGACAAGCCGGTGTTGGCCGTGCTGCTCGACCAGTCGCAGTCGATGTCGCTCGTCGACGCGCCGGGTCCGTCGCCGGCGGCGCCGGCGCGGGCCGCGCGCGCCAACGCGGCCTTCGCGGCCGCCAGCCGCGAGATCGCCCGCTTGTCCGAGCTTTATGATATTCGCCTCCGCGGCGTTGGCGCGCACTCCGAGCCTGTCTCAAGCTGGGAAATCACGCCGCAGGCCCCGCTCACCGGGCTGGCCGGTGCCTTGCGCGAGGCCCGCGAGTTTCGGTCGGTGGCCGCGCGGCCGCCCGTGGCCGTCCTGCTGGTCAGTGACGGTGCCGAGAACGTAGTTGACGCCGCTGCGCTGCGGCAGGCCGCGGCCGACTTGGCGCAGGAGGGGACCGCGCTGCTCGGCATCGGCGTCGGGCCGGAACCAGGTCGCGCGCCGCTCGTGGAACTGGACCCGCTCGTGGTTCCGCCGCGCGTGACCGCGCGCGACCTGCTCCGCGTCAGCGCCAGCGGCCGCGCGCAAGGCTGCCGCGGACAGGCCGTGCAAATGGAGGTCCTCTGGGACGAAAACGTGGCGGCGACGCGTGCGATCCCGGGTGAATCCGATACACAGCCGTTTGCGCCCGAGTTCGAGTTGGTGCCCCCCGGTCCGGGTGCGCACCGTCTGGCGGTCCGCGCCACGCTGCCGGCCGTCCTCGGCGGGCAGACCTTCATGACCGCGACGATCGTCGACGTAACCTCCGACCGCACGCGCGTTTTGTACCTCGAACGCGTGCCGCGGGCCGAGGCCGCGTTTGCGATGCGCGCGTGGCGCGCCGATCCACAGATTGAGGTGACCAGCCAGTTCCTGTTCGATCCTGGCCGCTCCGCCACCGATCCGCGCGGTCTCGCCGACCTTTTCGCGGCGCAGGACGTGATCGTTCTCGGCGATGTCGGAACCGCGCTGCCGGCCGCCGTCGTCGACGCCCTCGCGCAGGCTGTCACGCAGCGCGGCGCGGGTCTCTTACTCGCTGGGGGCCCCGCGCTGTTGAACGTGGGGCAATACGCCAAGACGCCGCTGGCGGATTTGTGCCCCACTCAGTGGGCCGATCGGGAGTTCGGCCTGCCGGACCGGCCGCGATTTCGGCCGACCGAAGCGGGCCTGCAGCACGCGGTACTCATGCCCGAGGCGGATGGACGGGGTCAGCCACCGGCGGCCGCGCTGGGCCAAGTCGGGGCCACCTGGCTGCGGTTGCCCACGCTGGACCGCGCCGCAGCGCTCGGTGGTGCGAAGCCAGCCGCCGTCGTCCTCGCCACGGACGATAACGGTCGGCCCTTGCTGGCCGCCCAGGAGGTCGGTCGCGGGCGCTGCCTCGTGGCGGCCTGGGAGGAAACCTGGCCGTGGGCGCTCGCCTCGGATGAGGGCCGCGTGCTGCACGAGCGGCTTTGGCGGCAGATGGCGGTCTGGTTGGCTAACCGACGCCCCTGTGCGTGGGTCGTGACCGATCAGCTTCAGTACGCGCTCGCCGCTCTGACGAGCGGCGAGCAACGGGTTCACGTGCGGGCGGGCGTAAGTGCGCTCGGCGCCCTGCCGGCCGGCTCGCGCTCAGGCAGTGAGCATGCGAGCTTGACCCTGGCGCGGACTGGTCCGCCGGACGACCGCCAGCCGCCGGTGGAGTTGCCGTTGAACCGCACGGGAGACGGATGGTCAGTCGAGATTCCCAACCTCACTGGCCAGGGGCGGGGATTGGTCCCGGCGGCCTATGTCCTTGAGTTCAGCGTGCCAGCGAGCGGCCGACCCGCCACATCCGAGCCGGCAGACCCGGATTTGGCGCGTGCCACCGGACTCACCGCCCGTGCGCGGTTTACCGTCGTCGCGGAGAATCTGGAGCAGCGCGCTCCGACGGCCAATCTAACCCTGCTCCGGACGGCCGCCGAGCAGACCGCAAGCTGTGGCGGTCGCTACGTTGACGTATCCGGGCTGGCGAATGCCTTGGCGGAATTGACGCGCACCGATCGTCGGGAGCGCGTCGCCCGGCCCGTGCGATATGACCTGCTCGAGAGCGCGCCGTGGACCTTGCTGGTCTGGCTCGCCTGTGCCGCCAGCCTCGAGTGGTTCCTGCGGAAACGGGCCGGGCTGACCTGACCCGGGACCCGAGACGGGGGTAGGGTTGGTGGTTGGCCGGACTCGCGGTATGCTCAGAACGTCGCGACATGCCGCCGCGACATCGGATACTGGTGCGCCCGGAGAATGGTCGGAGCGCCAGTACGCATTGGAGGCGTAGGTGCCATGGTTCGATGGCTGATCAACACGTGTCTGGTGGTCCTGTTGGTCGTTTGTCCCACCAGTTGTCGGCGCGCGCAGCCGGCAGCCGACCCAAACGCGCCCACGAGCGGCCCAGCGATCCCGGGCGCGGGGGCGACGCGCGGCACCGCGAAGTCGGCGGCCGCGTCGGAGATTCCTGACGTAGACGTCAGCAATCTGCCGGTCAAGCTGCAGGTGAAGATCGGGGCCGCGCGCCAGGCGTTGCGCAGCGCGCCCGACGACACCCAGAAGCTCCTCGACCTCGCGGCGCTGTACTACACGCAGGGCTTTCCCCAGGTGGCGGTGCCGGGCCTCCGCCGCGCCAGCGACCTCGAGCCGAACAACTTCGTATGGTTCTACTGTCTGGGCCGGGCGTACGACGAGGCCGGGGAGGCCGCGCCGGCGATCGCGGCCTACGAAAAGGCGCTGACCGTGCACCAGCAATATCTCAAGGAACATCCCCAAGAGGTGCAGATGGAATACCAGCCGGCGCACGTCCGCCTGGCAACTCTGCTGCTGGACAAGGAACCGGAACGGGCGGCGGAGCACTTGCGGCACGTGCTGGAGTTCGCGCCCGCCGATCCGACGGCGCTCGCCGGGCTGGGCCGGATCGCGCTCGCGGCGAAACGGTACGACGAGGCGGCCGAGCACTTCCGGCATGCGCTGGCGGGTGCGCCGCGCTACTTTCTGGCGCACGCAGGCCTGGCCGCGGCCCTCCAGGCACTGGGCAAGACCGAGGAGGCCGCCCGGCACGAGCAGCAGGCATCCGGCAATCAGCAATGGAGTCCCTTGGATGATCCGCTTGAGATGGTGATGCTGCGGAAAGGGCTGCGGCTGGATGTGATGCTGAGCGATGTCAGTGACTATGTCCAACGCGGTGCGTTTGACCGCGCGGAACGCGTTGTCCAACTGGCGCGCGAAGTGGACACCGAGGGCAAACGGACTCGCTACGCCCTGGGGCTGCTCCTGCTCGGGCGCGGGAAAGGCGCGGAGGCGGTCCGCGAACTCCGCAGTCTGGTCACCGAGTTCCCGGACTTCACGGCCGCCAAGTCTAACCTCGCCCTGGCTCTGGCAGCGACCGACCAGTTCGCCGATGCGGAGCGATTGCTGCGCGAGATTCTCGACCAGCACCCGACGGACACGCTGGCGCTCGACAACTTCTGTCAGCTCGCGATCCGCGAGAAGAAGCCGCAGGACGCGCTCGAGCCTCTGAATCGCGCCCTGGCCGCGGCGCCCGACGACGCCAACCTGCACATGTCCGTGGCCGACCTGCTGCTCAGCTTGGAGAAGCCGACGGAGGCGGCCGCAGCGGCCCGCAAGGCCGTCGAGCTGGCCCCGGACTCCATGGCCCTGCGCTACGCGCTTGGGTCTCTGCTCTATATCGTCGGGGACTTGGACGGGGCCGAGCGGGAATGGACGGAGATCCTGCGGACGTTTCCGGATCACATTCGGAGCCGCATGGGCGTGGTCACCGTGCTCATGAAACGCAAGGACTACGCGGGAGTCGACCGTGTATTGCGCGCGGGTCTCGAGCATAGACCGAACTCGGCGGAATTGCTCAACAGTCTGGCGTGGGTGCTCTGTACCTGCCCGGAGGACGGGAATCGAAAAGGCGAGGAAGCCGTGCGGCTCGCCGAGAAGGCGAACCTGCTCTCCGGTCGCACGAACGCCTCGTACCTCGACACACTCGCCGCGGCCTTCGCGGAAGTCGGCCGCTTTGACGACGCACGCAAGACGGCGGACGAGGCGATCCGCCAGGCCCAGATCGCGGGACGAGCCGATCTCGTGCAAAGCTCCGGGCAGCGCAAGGCGTTCTACGAGCGCAACAAACCGTACCGCGAAACCGAGTAGCTTCGCCGGCGACGTTCAGGTGCGGCGGCCTCAAAATGCGTACGTCGCCGGCCGGCGATTCGCCAGCACGTCCGTGTCGTTCGTGACTCGCTTGTCGACGGCGAGCCGCGTGTCGAGGCGGACAACTGACTGAGCGGACGACCCGGACGCCCAGCGCAGTCGATGCAGAAATTGCCCCGTCGGACCGACGACCGCGACTCCGGCCGTGTCCACCCATACGATGAACACGCGGCTTTCGCTCGCCCGAGCGCGGATGGCCCGCTCATCCACCTCGTTCCCCTGGACGACCACGACAAGCACGCCTTCCAACGCCCGCCGGCGAATGGCCGCGAAGGTGCGGGCTTCCTGAGCGCGCACCGCTGCGATCCGCACGGCACCGAGTTCATGCACCCAGTCCACGCTGCCGCCGACGATCAGTGCGTTTTCGATCTGCCGTACGGCGGACACAGGCGCGGACGCGTTTGGCCGTGCCAGCCAGAGTGTCGGCTCCGCTGAAGCGCGGCGCGCCGCTTGACGGACGGTCGCTCCCAGCTCGGTCGCATCTGATACGCATTCCGCTTAGTTTTTGCGCGCAGTTCGGCGCAAGTTAGGTATTGCGCCAAGGTCTCCGGTCGCGCATGCTTCGCCTGGCGTGGCAAGGAGGCCTCGGATGGATGTGCAAGCG
>Ga0182017_10000340_pt1 | contig 36261 bp, 32 predicted proteins | sample 712E3DmetaG_FD_120492 | JGI IMG/M metagenome (GOLD analysis project Ga0182017, IMG submission 120492) | Permafrost microbial communities from Stordalen Mire, Sweden - 712E3D metaG | ecosystem: Environmental > Terrestrial > Soil > Wetlands > Permafrost | place: Sweden: Stordalen | collected... | reverse complement strand
CAGGATACCCGTAGCGGCTGGATTGTCGGGACGGGTGGGTTAAGCGACGGCATGGGTCCAGCATGTTATAACAGGCTACGGATGGCATGAATGGGGTCAGGAGCGGAGGCGGCGGGCGGCCGATGGGGCATGTTATAACAGGATACCTGCGGCTCCGGACATTTTCCACTTGAGGAGTGGCCTCATAGCAATGTTATAACAGGGTACGCGGGGCCTGCGGGATTGATGGGGCGGAAGGGTTTAAGCGGCGGCCGTCATGCACAAGGCGAGGGCGGCGGCTCTGCCGTCCCGATGAGACAATCGGGACTCGGAAGACCTCGCAGGTGAATGAGGGATAGCACTGCAGCGCCGCGGCCGTGGCGCTCTGACGGCCGGCCACGTGGCTAGCGGCTTCCCACCGCCCCATTTGACACTGGAATCCCCTGATATAGCTTGATAGAATGGGAGTGGAATCCACAAGGGTCCTCCAGCGGAGGGACATACCGTGCGATTCGGGAAATTCAGCCTGCCGATGGCGATCATCCTGTTCCTCGCCATTGCGCTCGCTATCTTGGCGCGCCCCGCCCCGGCGGCGATGACGGAGGCGGAGAAGGCGGCTGCCCTGTCGGAGATTAAGGCGGCTCTTCCCGACGGATGGGAGATTGTCGCCACAAAGGATGCGATTCCCGACCGGTGGCGCAGCTACGACGGCCGCTCACTCCTGATCGAAGGGAAGAAGCCCGACGGCACCTTCCGCCTGTGGGCCGTGCCGGGCGACTGGATCGGCATCCGCGAGCCGGAAAAAGTCCTCCGCGACGGATGGTGGTTCCTGGGCCGGCATAAGGACCTCAAGCTGATCTTCGACCCCAACAACCGCCCGACCGCATTGGCCTTTTGGAAGAACACGCCCCGGGATAAAAGCTCGCTGGTCAATTCGGGATGGCGATGGTCTCAGAAAACCTTCCAGGGACGCTTCGACGAGGCCGACCGCACTGCCCAGAAGCTCATCGACGAATTCTGCAAGACCGAGGAAGACCGCGACATCGCCGTGCTTTCTCTCGTCCTGATGGGCGTGCCGGCGAAGAACGTCTACCTGAAACACGCCCTGGAAGGAAACGGCCTGGGGCGGGATGACGCGATCTCCGCGCTGAGCCTGTTCGGAGGCAAAGAGGCGGCTGCTGTGCTATGCAAGGTGCTGCAGGACCGGAATGCGTCGGAGCACGCGCGGGACGTTGCGGTCACGTGCCTTGAGTACACGGCCGAGCCGGAGAGCGCGCCGGCCCTGCTCGAGGCGCTCGACGACAAGGGCCTGCGACGGTGGGACGTCGCCCGCGCGCTCGTAAGGCTCCGCTGCACCGAGGCCGCGCCGAAGATCCTCAAGCTGATGCAGGAGGAAGAGGATACGAGCCCGTGGAAGGCCAGCTACGTATCATCGCTCGCCTCGCTCGGCCACAAGGAAGCAATCCCGGCGCTGAGGAAGCTGGCGAAGACCGAGAAGTTCACCACGGAATGGGCGATGGGGGAAGAGAAACGCCCGGAGCTCGAATACGCGGCCGAGGGGGCGCTCATGCGCCTGACCTCGCTATGGGGAGAACCGGCTCGGGGAGTCAGGTTGCTCCTGCTTCCGCCGGAGAAACCCCAGGTCGGCAAGGAGATCATGCTCACCGTGGTCGTGGAGAACGTGAGCGACAAGGAATTGAACATATTGGACTATCTGACGGGCACGCTCATCATCGACGGCCAACCACACGATGTCGGTCCCGGGATATGGGACGGGCCCGTCGATCTGGACATCGGCGCGGCATGGGTCTATGTCGGGTTCGATGTTTCGAAGTGGGTGCCGAAACCCGGCAAGTACCAGTTGCGGTACGAAACGGGCAAGGGGGTTTCGAACACCATCACGCTCGACGTCCGCCCATAAGGGCCGGCTGACCCGGCGCATGATGCCGAGGAGCTGCGCAAGGCGGGCGGGGCGAAGGAATAACGAGGTGATGGCTGGCTACGTGGAGAGCGGCTTCCCACTGGGTGCGTTGCGGCGGGTTGGCCAGCCAATGTGTGCAAGGCGGGGGCGAAGGAGTAGCGAGCCAACGCCAGCCCGTCCCTCCCGAAGACCTCGTCGGATGCGATTCTCTCTCACGGTTCAAGGACACGGGCGGACCAGTCCGCTGACGGGGTGCTCACAGGTTACTGACAACTTTGGAACATCTTTCGCACAGGTCGGGATGTTCGGAGTTTGAGCCGACGGACGAGCGCAAATTCCAGCAGCGGACGCATTTTTTGTGCTCGCTTTTCGAGACCTTGACGAAGAGGTCTTTCATCTCGACGCCCTGGACAGCCGTCTCAGGGATGGCGCACTCCACCGTCACGTCGGACGTCATGAGGCAGGTGGAGAGGGTGCCGCCGAAGCTCTGGAGGAACGCGGCGAGTTCGGGGTTCTCGGTGTAGAGGCGCACCGCGACTTCCATGCTCGAACCGATGAGCTTGGCCGCGCGCATCTTCTCGATCTCGCGCGCGACTTCCTCGCGCACCTTGATCAGCCGGGCGAAGCGCTCGTCGAGTCCCGCATCCACCCGCCCGGCATCCTCCTTGGGCCACGCCGCCAGGTGCACGGAGTCCAACTCTTCGCGGTCCCCGAGGTGCTCCCACACCTCGTGCGCGGTGTGCACGAGGACGGGTGCGACCAGTTTCACCAGGACGTTGAGGATGCGGTGCATCACGGTCTGGGCCGAGCGCCGCTGGAGCGACTTAGGCGCCTCGCAGTAGAGCCGGTCCTTCAGCACGTCCAGGTAAAACGAGCTCATCTGGACCACGCAGAAGTTGTAGACCTCCGAATGCACCTTGTGGAACTGGTATTCCTCGTAGGCGCGGGTGACGCGCTCGACCAGGTGCTCCAGTTCGCTGAGCGCCCAGCGGTCGATCTCGAGCATCTCCTTCGGACCGACCGAGTCGGCGCGCGGGTCGAACCCCGTGAGGTTCCCCAGGAGATACCGGAACGTGTTGCGGATGCGCCGGTATGCGTCGCCCGTCCGCTGGATGAGGTCCATGCTGACGTTGATGTCACTCTTGTAATCGACGGAGGAAAGCCACAGTCGCACGACGTCGGCGCCGAACTTCTTCACCGCGTCTTCCGCCATGATGAGGTTGCCGAGCGACTTCGACATCTTCTCGCCCTTTTCGTCCACCACGAACCCGTGGGTGACGACGGTGCGGAAGGGCGCGACGCCTTCCGTCGCGACGCCCGTCAGAAGCGAAACCTGGAACCACCCGCGATGCTGGTCGGTGCCCTCGAGATAAAGTTCGCACGGATAGCCGAGGTCGGGGTGTTTCTTGAGCACTGCGCGGTGCGACGAGCCGGACTCGAACCAGACGTCGAAGATGTCGTTTTCTTTCCTGAACTCCTTGCCGCCGCAGGACTTGCACGCAGCGCCCGGAGGAAGCAGTTCCTCCATTTTGCTGGTGAACCACGCGTCCGCGCCTCGCGCGGCGAAAATATCGCGGACATGCCGCACGGTTTCGCCGGTCAAAAGCACCTCGCCGCATTTTTCACAATAGAACGCCGGGATGGGCACACCCCAGCTCCGCTGCCGGCTGATGCACCAGTCCGGCCGCTCCTGCACCATGCTTCGGATGCGGATTTCGCCCCAGTCGGGCACCCAGTGGGTCTTGCGGATCGCATCGAGCGCGAGGCGGCGCAGTTCCCGGTGGTCCACCCGGATGAACCACTGCTCGGTCGCGCGGAAAATCACCGGACGCTTGCACCGCCAGCAGTGCGGATAACTGTGCCGGACGTTCACCGCATGCCACAGCGCGTGTTTCTCGCGGAGCATGGCGATGATTTTCGGATCGGCGTCGAACACCTGGACGCCTTCGAACACCCCGGCGGCCGCCGTGAACCGTCCGCGGGGATCCACCGGCGAAAGGACCTCGAGCCCGGCCGCCGCGCCCGTGTAGAAGTCCTCGAGACCATGTCCCGGCGCCGTGTGGACGCAGCCAGTGCCGTCGGTCAGCGTGACGTAGTTGGCGAGCACCACCGGACTGGTGCGGTCGAGGAATGCGTGGCGGTATGCGAGTCCGGCAAGACGGCTTCCCTTCACGCGGCCGAGGACCTTGAAGTCGCGCACCCCGCGAAGGCCGAGGACCCTCTCGACGAAGTCGCTCGCCATGACGAGGGCGCGCGCCGTGTTCGTGTCGGGGTCCTCGAAACTCACGAGCGAGTAATGGAAATCCGGGTGGACGGCGATGGCGAGGTTTGCCGGCAACGTCCAGGGAGTGGTGGTCCAGACAAGCCACGAGGCGTCTAGCGGGACGCCCGACGCGCCAAAGGCCCGGGCGAGCGCCTCGCGGTCCGACGCCGGAAACGCCACATAGACCGACGGACCCTCGACGTCCTCGTACTCGATCTCCGCCTCGGCCAGGGCCGTCTCGCAATGAATGCACCAGTGGATGGGCCGGAGCGCCCGGTAGACGTATCCCTTCTCCACCAGTTCGGCGAACACGTCGAGGACGCCCGCCTCGTAATCGTGGCTCAGCGTCAGGTATGGGCGGTCCCAGTCCCCGGTGACGCCGAGCGACTTGAACTGCTCGCGCTGGATGTCCACGTATTTGAGCGCGTAGTCGTGACAGAGCTTTCGGATTTCCTCGCGGGGCTTGGAGCGCGCGCTCGGCCCCAGTTCCTGCATCACGCGGTTCTCGATGGGAAGCCCGTGACAGTCCCACCCCGGAACGTAGGGGCTGTCGAAGCCGCGCATTGTCCGGTAGCGCACCACCACGTCCTTGAGGATCTTGTTGAGCCCGGTGCCGATGTGGACGTCGCCGTTGGCGTAGGGGGGGCCGTCGTGCAGCACCCATTTCGCCGCCCCCGCACGCAGCTTCCTCATCCGGGCGTAAAGGTCTTTCTTCGCCCAGACGTTCCTGATTTGCGGCTCATTCCGGACGAGGTCCGCCTTCATGCTGAAGGGCGTCTGGGGAAGGTTGATGGTGCTCTTGTAACGGTTTTTGGCATCATCGGACATGGTTCACCCGCAATTGGTTGGAGACTGTTTCATAACCCCCGCCTGCCTGTAAAGAGCTGTCATTCCGAGTCCCGATTCCATCGGGACGAGGAATCTTGCGCCGTCAGGGACAGGCGCGGCCAGCCCGGGCCAGATTCCTCGTCCCGCAAGCCGGGACTCGGAATGACACCTTCAGGCACACGATGGGGGTTATGAAACAGTCTCTTGACGGGAAAATAGCTTTTTCTTGCCGGGAATTCAAGAGGAAAGTATACTACCGGGTTCGCAAGGAAGAAGAAGAACACTGACGGATCCCGATGAATCGGGACCAACGGCACAAAGAAGACAAAGGTCCCCCTCACCCTGACCCTCTCCCCCTGAAGCGGGAGAGGGGAAACACAGAGCGCCCCACGAGGGGGGCGCACTACAACGGAAGAAGCAGCCTCCCTCACCCCGACCCTCTCCCGGAGGGAGAGGGAGAACCAGGAGTGCCAAAGAGAAAGGAAGCATTGATGCACGCACAACGTGAAACCGCAATTTCTTCGACGAAGAAACTGTGCATCCTCGTGCTGCTGGTCATGCTCACGGCCGGGTTCTCGGCCGCCGCCGAGCGTCCCGCGGCAAAGAACGTCATCCTCATGATCTCCGACGGCGCCGGGTTCAACACGTTCATCGCGGCGAGCTACTATCAGCACGGCGAACTCGGGAAACAGGTTGTGGACGGCTTCCCGGCCAAGTTCGCCTGCACCACCACCACGCTCGAGGACGACGGCACCCCGCAGCAGTACGACCCTCAAGCCCGGTGGGGCGATTTCGGATGGGTAATGAAGCACGGTCTTACGAATTCCGCGGCGGCGGCCACGGCGCTCTACACCGGCAGAAAGGTCAAGGGGGCGCCGATCGCCATGGAATCCAGGAAACCCCTGATCACCATCGGCGAGATCGCGAAGGCCCGGGGCAAGTCGGTGGGGGACGTCACGACGGTGTATTTTTCCGATGCCACGCCGGGGGCTCTTGCCGCCCACAGTATCTCCAGGGTCAACCGCGCCGAGATCGCCAACGAGATGATCAACGGGGACACGCTGGACGTGCTGATGGGATGCGGGAGTCAGGAGTATGACCAGAACGGCAAGGAGCGTCCGGCGGACGCGCGAAAGAATTACCAGCGCGTCGGCGGCAAAGAGACGCTGGACGCGCTCAAGGCCGGCACGGCGGGCGGCAGAAGTCCGTGGACCTTCATTCAGACCAAGGCCGATTTCGAGAAACTTGCCGAGGACCCCGCGCCTCCACGCCGCGTCATGGGTCTGCCGCAGTGCGGCGACACCCTTCAGGACGACCGCGACGGCGACCGCAACGCGGACCCGTTCGTGGTGCCGCTCAACACGACCGTTCCGTCGCTCGCAACGATGGCGCGCGGAGCCCTCAACGTCCTCAGCCGGAACCCCAGGGGATTTTTCCTGATGCTTGAGGGAGGCGCCGTGGACCAGGCCAATCACGACAACCACGCCGGCCGCATGATCGAAGAGCAGGTCGACTTCATGAACGCCGTGGAAGCGGTGGTTCAGTGGGTCGACGCCCACAGCAGTTGGGATGAGACGCTGGTCATCATCACCGCCGACCATGAGACCGGCTTTGTGTGGGGACCGAACGCCGGAGCGGCGACCGACGCACACCCCGTCTCGTGGGACCCCATCCAGAACCACGGCAAAGGCAATATGCCGGGCTGCAAGTATTTCTCCAAGGACCACACGGGGGCGCTGGTGCCGCTCTTCGCGAAGGGCCGGGGGTCGGAACTCTTCGACCGGCTGGTCAAAGGCGCCGACCCGGTCTACGGACGGTACGTGGACAACACCGACGTGTTCAAGGTGATGAACGCCGAGATGGGAACCGGGGACCTCGAAACCCCCGCGGCGGCGGGAACAACCCCCTCGGCCGCGACGCAACCCGAGCCCGTGTTGAGCAGGTAGGACTGATTACATCTCCCCGCGGCGCGGCACCAGGCACAGCATGGAGAAGGTCGTCTTGCCGGCGTTTTTGAACTGGTGCATCTCGCGCGCGGGAACGAAGACCACGCTTCCCCGCTTGAGTTGCTTTTTCCCTTTCTGGGAGACCGCCAATCCCCGACCCTGCAGCACGAAGATCTCGTGCTCCCAGTTGTGCTTGTGCCAGGGGGTCGAGGCGCCCGGCTTGAGGATGAACCGCCTCATCACGAAGGCGGGAACTTTTTCCGCCGGGCCGATGAGCACCTGCTTGGAGACGCCGGGCGCTATCTTGCCCATCGCCACTGCGGGAACGTCCTTCATCTGTTTCACTTTCACGGTACGGTTCCTTTCAGCGGACAAGTGGCTCGCCCCGAAGAAACTGACAGAAACAGACTCTCTCACCCCTACCTCTCCCGGAGGGAGAGGGGAAATACAGAGCGCCCCCCAGGTGGGCGCAATACATTGCGACAACTACATCTCTAACCCCGACCCTCCCGGAGGGAGAGGGAGCGAAGGGCGCCTCTGCGGGCAAGTCTTCAACAGAGCATTGGAGGCCCTTAGACCTTCATTTTCTCGATGACGCGCTGGACGATGCGGGTGAGCTTCGGCTCGGCCTCGGCGGCCGTCCGGATGATGCGGGCGATGTCCACCGGTTGCAGCTCGCCCGGGACGCACCGGTCGGTGATGCACGCCAGGCCCAGGCACCGCACGCCGCACTGCCGGGCGACCAGGACCTCGGGCACCGTGCTCATGCCGACCACGTCCGCCCCGATCGCGCGCAGCCACACGTACTCCGCGCGAGTCTCCAGGTTCGGCCCCGGAACCGACGCATACACCCCTTTCCGCACCGTCACCCCTTCCGCCTTCGCCGCCTTTTCGGCCAGCGCGATCAGATCGCGGTCGTACGGGTCGAGCATGTCCAGGAAGGGGTTCCCGAAGACCGTTTCGTCCAGGCCGATGAGCGGGTTGTCCCCGAGGAGGTTGATGTGGTCCTCGATGAGGAAGAGGTCGCCGGGCGCGTGCTCCTCGCGCATGCCCCCGCAGGCGTTCGACACGATCAGCACCTTCATTCCGAGGCGATGCATCACCCAGACCGGAAGGGCGATCTCGCGCATGGTGTAGCCCTGGTACTTGTGGAAGCGGCCGGCCATGGCGCAGACGTTCCTGCCCCCGAGGCGTCCGAAGACGTATTCGGCCTTGTGCGTGGTGACCGTCGCGGTGGGGAAGTGGGGAATGTCGGCGTACCGGACGCGCCGGGGGTTGCGGATTTCGCCGGCCAGGGCGTCCAGTCCCGTCCCCAGGATGATGCCGACCTCGGGGGTCACGTCGAGTCTCTTCTTCACGGCCGCTGCGGCTTCGTCGATCTGCCCGGCATAGTCGTTCATGGGTCTCCTTGGAAAAGAGGTTTCACCAGGCGGCTCAGGTCCCAAACCGCGGCACGGCCTCCGGCGGGGATGCCCTCCGCTCTCACGGCAACAGTGCCTTGCGGACCGTCTCGACGTCGGCGCCGCGGACGAGGACCTTTTTGTCGCGCGAGGTCTCCCCGGCGACGATGCTCACGCGCGATGAGGCGACGCCCAGCGTCTTCGCGACGAGCGCGCAGACGGCCTTGTTGGCCTTGCCCTTCTCGGGTGCGGCCGAGACCGAAAGTTTGAGGGCCCCGGCGTGTTCGCCCAGCACACGGTCGCGCGATGCGGCGGCGCTTACCCTCACCGGGATAACAACGCCCTCGGGATGTAACTCCATGTTGATCATCTGTTCGAAATGAAACCGTAGAAGTTATTTTCCCAGTTCTCGCGAGCGTTTGGCCGCCTCGCGGATGGCCTGGACGAGGACCTGCCCCACGTTCCTGCCGTCAAGCAGGCGGAGGGCCGCCTCGGTGGTTCCGCCCGGGCTGGTGACTTCCTTCCGGAGCGTCTTGGGGGTTTCGGAAGACGCCAGACACAGTTTCGCCGCGCCGAGCGCCGTCTGCTTGACCAGTTCGGTGGTGACGCCCGCCGGCAGACCCTCGGCCAGTCCCGCGGCCTCCATGGCTTCCATCAGGAAGAAGAAGTAGGCGGGACCCGTGCCTGAAACCGCCGTCACCGCGTCCATGTGCTTTTCCTCGAGCTCCAGCACCTCGCCGACGGCGCCCAGGATCGCTTTGGCAATCTGGAGGTGCTCCTGCTCCGCCCATGCGCCGCGACTGACCACGGCCATGCCGGCCCCCACATGTGCGGGGAGGTTGGGCATCGCGCGGACGACCGGGGGATGGTTGGGCAGGAACGACTCGACGAACGACGTGCTTATCCCCGCACAGATGCTGATGACGAGTTGCCGCCGGAGGACCATCTTCCCTATTTCGCCCAGGACGCCTCCCACGACATCGGGCGTCACCGCCAGCAGCACGACGTCGGCAAATCGGACGACCTCCGGGTTGTCGGAGGTGTGGCGGATGCCGAAAGTGCTGGCGAGGTGTGTTCGCCGCTCCAGACTGATGTCGCTGACGATCAGCCGTTCCGGCTCGACGAGGTAGCTCTTGACGAGCCCCCCGACGAACGCCATGGCCATGTTCCCCGCCCCGATGAACCCGATTCGCTTTTCCGCCAAGATCGACATGCCTACCCTCGATGGCTCGTGAAAGAACAGAGGACGAAGGTCCAGCTCACGATGATCCGCCCAAGCGGTGGAGGATAGCATTCCACGCGACGCAACGCAAGACGCTTATTACTCCTTGACAGGCTGTCGTGCCGGAACTACACTGAAAGTCCATTCCGGCGAAAATTCCATAGCAAGGCGCGGCGGCGCCGGTGATACCGGCCGGGGCGGTGTACGCGCGCAAGAAAAGGAGATACCATGGCAGGCGAAGTCAAATCGCTGAACTACATCGACGGCAAATGGGGTTGGCCGAAGGGCGCCAAGGAGATCAAGTCCGTCAATCCCGCCGACACCCGCGACGTGATCTGCACCATACCGGATTCCCCGGCCGAGGAAGTTGACCGCGCCGTCGCGGCGGCAAGAAAAGCGTTCACCGGCTGGCGTCGCACGCCCGCGCCGGGGCGTGCCGACATTATCCGCCGCGCCAGCGCGCTGATGACCGAACGGAAGCAGAAACTCGGAGAGCTGGTGACGCGCGAGTGCGGCAAGCCCATTGGCGAAGGCTTAGGGGAAGCGCAGGAAGCCATAGACATGGCGGACCTGGCGGCGGGCGAGGGGTTCCGGCTTTACGGCGACACCGCTCCCTCGAAGGTGCCCAACAAGCTCTGCATGACCGTGCGCGAGCCGGTCGGCGTCTGCGGACTCATCACGCCCTGGAACTTTCCCATCGCAATACCCTCGTGGAAAGTGCTCCACGGTCTGATCTGCGGCAACACGCTGGTCTTGAAACCGGCTTCGGACACGCCGAAGTGCGGCGAGGAATTCGTTCGGGCGCTCGTGGACGCCGGACTCCCGCCAGGGGTGCTCAACCTTGTCCAGGGACGCGGATCGATCGTCGGGGAAGCCATGTCCCACCACCGGGGAATCCAACTGCTCTCGCTCACCGGCTCCACCGAGATGGGCAGACGCATCGCCGTCATCGGCGGGGAGACGGGCAAGAAAGTCTCGCTGGAGTGCGGCGGGAAGAATGCGGAGATCGTGATGGACGACGCCGACCTCGATCTTGCCCTCGAGGGGGCGCTGTGGGGGGCGTTCGGCACGGCGGGACAGCGATGCACCGCCACCAGCCGGCTGATCGTGCAGGCGGGCGTTCACGACAAATTCGCCGATATGCTCGTCAAGGGGGCGTCCAGGCTGAAACTCGGCCCGGGACTCCAGGCGACCACCGACGTCGGGCCGCTGGTCAACGAAGGACAACTCAAGACGGTGCTGGAGTACATTCGGATCGGCAAGGAAGAAGACAAGGCCGAACTTGTCCTGGGCGGTCGTCGCACGACCCAAGGCGCCCTGCAGTACGGATGGTTCGTCGAGCCGACCATCTTCAAGGGCGTCACCCGCACCATGCGGATATTCCAGGAAGAGATCTTCGGCCCCGTCCTCGCCGTTACGAAGGTGGCAACCCTTGAAGAGGCGATCGAAGCGGCCAACGACAGTGAGTACGGCCTCAGCGCCTCGATATACACCCGTGACATCAACCACGCCATGCTGGCGACGCGCGAGATAGAGGCAGGACTGGTCTACGTCAACGCCCCCACAATCGGTGCAGAGGTCCACATGCCGTTCGGCGGGGTCAAGGGAACCGGCAACGGCCACCGTGAAGCCGGGAAGACCGGGCTGGACATATTCTCCGAATGGAAGACCATCTACATCGACTATAGCGACAAGCTCCAGCGGGTCCACCTGGGATAACCCCAATATAGGCGGCAGGACAGGGTCTGCGCGGCGCATGGCAATCACGGAAAAGCGCTGCAGGCGCATCATATCGCGCGCCTGCGGCGCTTTTTCCGTTTCTATGCGAAGAGCGCCGAGCCGATGCGGACCATGGTCGCCCCTTCCTCGATCGCCACCTCGAAATCCCGGCTCATCCCCATCGAGAGCTCCGACATCGCGTCTTCGGGGAGGTTGCGTCCGAGGGTCCCGGCCAGCTCGCGCAGACTCGCGAAGATCGGCCGAACCTTCTCCGGATCGTCCGTGACCGGCGCCAGGGTCATGAGTCCGCGGAGCTTCACCGCCGGCAACTTCGAGGCGGCCTCCGCCAGCGACGCCGCCTCGCCCGGTGCGACCCCGTGTTTCGTCTCCTCGCCGCTCGCGTTGACCTCGATGAACACGGTCACGTCGAGTCCCGCCTCCGCGGCCCGCCGGCTCAGCGCCTCCGCCAAGTCCGCTGAATCGAGAGAATGAAGAATGTTCGAATATGGGAGGAGGTGCTTGACCTTGTTCCGCTGAAGGTGTCCGATCATATGCCAGCGGAGCCCTCGGGTGGACCCGGGACCCCGCTCGCCGCGACGGGGCGCGAGGTCTTCCAGGAGCGCCGCTTTCCCGGCCAGTTCCTGGACGCGGTTCTCGCCGAAATCGGCGACGCCGAGCGACCTCAGAAGCCGCACCGTCTCCGCGTCCACCGTCTTGGTCACGGCCACGAGTCTGGCGCCGTCGCCTGAGCGTCCAGAGCGTTCCCAGGCGGCCTTCATCCGGATCCGGACGCCCGCCAGATTCCGTGCGATACGCTCCGCATCGACCGTCACGCATGCCCCTCCCGGGCGGTCTAATTTCGTCGTAACCCGCTAAAGGTAACAAACTTGCTGCTGGAGTCAACCGGCAAGGGGCATTTTGTTACACTCCGGGGAAAATCGGTCTTGACACTATTGGCCGGACCCCTATACTTTAGCGTTTCATGGCCTATGAGAAGCCGGGGCCGCTGCACGTTGAACGTCCCGATTCCAACGGGATTCCGGCCGCAAAGCGGGCATGGAGGTTGCACCAATGATCGGCGTAGGCGTGGTCGGCATCGGATTCATGGGAAAAATGCACTTCGCATGCCACCAGGAAAGCGGCAAGGCCAAGGTGGTGGCCCTGTGCGATATCGATGAAAAGAAGCTCCGCGGGGACTGGTCGAGCATCGGCGGCAACATCGACGACCCCTCCGCTCGAAACGTCGACCTCAAGGGCATCCGCACCTACGCGAAGCTCGAGGACCTCCTGGCCGACCGCTCGGTGGACCTGGTGGACATCACCCTGCCGACGTATCTGCATGCCGCCAACGTGATCAAGGCCCTCCGGGCCGGCAAGCACGTCCTGTGCGAAAAACCCATCGCGCTCACAATCGACGAAGCGGCCGAGATGGTGCGCGTGGCGCGCTCGGCGAAGGGCAAGTTCATGGTGGCCCACTGCATCCGGTGGTGGCCCGAATACGCCGTCACCCGCGACCTACTCACCGCCAAGCAATACGGACGCGTCTACAGTGCCGTCTTCCGCCGCATCAGCGCGACGCCGACCTGGGGCTGGAACAACTGGCTTCAGGACCACACCAAGAGCGGCGGGGCCTGCGTCGACCTCCACGTCCACGACATCGATTACATCAACTACCTCTTCGGCCTGCCGCAGGCGGTGACCTCGACGGGCGTCACGAAGACCTCGGGCGGCGTCGACCACATGGTCACCGCCTACCACTTTGAGACCGAGAACGTCATGGTGAGCGCCGAGGGCGACTGGACCGGACACCCGGCGACGCCGTTCGAAATGTCCTTCCAGATCACCTGCGAGACGGCGACGATCGCTTACAGTTCCGCCCGTGAGAAAACCCTGGCCGTCTATCCCAGGGGCGGGGGAGTGGAGTACCCGGACTTCAAGCCCGGGGACGGGTACCACAACGAAATCAATTACTTCCTCGATTGCATTGAGAAGAATACGACCCCGACGGTGGTGACTCCGGCCGAGGCCCAGGAGGCGCTTGCCGTGGCCCTGGCCGAGATCCAGTCCGTGGAGAGCGGCAAGACCGTGGCCATCGCGAAGTAGCGCGTCCGTACCGGGGGGATACCGTCATCGTCAGCACGTCGCAGTCGGAGCCGGACGGCGTCCGAGAGTTCCTCAAGGGACTCTCTCCCGAGGAGCGGACGCTGTTGGTTATCCGCGATGAGCTTTACGCCGGGTCGTGGGATGAGATGCTTCAGGACCTGGAGGGGCGTCTGGGGGCCAAGCCCTACGTCTTCAAGCTGGCGACTCGGATCGAGGACGACGTCCTCCGGATCCGGAAAATGCGTGATTTCGAGAATCAACACAATCTCAACCTTAAGGACCCTGTCTGACTGGAGATAAGATGCGGAAGTCGTCTCTGACGGTGATATTGCTGGCGGCGATGATCGTCCTTTGGGGATGTCAGGGAAGCCAGGGGGCCATGGGCTCAGGCCCCGTCCGCCCCGCTGCCGCCCCCGTGAAAGTGGCCACGAACATGGACGCGGAAGGCGGATACCGCCTCCACGACCAGGACGTCGAGGACCTGGGACTCGAGATCGTCTGGACCCAGAAGCTCTACGTCAATGAGAAGCTCGTCGACGCCTACGTCCTCGGCGACCTCATCATCATGGAGACCAACGCCCTGCATCTCTACGGGGTGGACCGCAACACCGGCATCACCAAGTGGATGGTGGAACTGCCCAGTCGTTGCGACTTCCGCGGCTGCGAGGACGAAGACCAGGTCTACGTCCCCTGTCGCAACACCCTCGTCGCCATCGACAAGCGCGGGTTCATCACGTGGCGGAAGTTCCTGAAGTTCGCACCCGCCGGAAGTCCCGTCGCCGATGACATGCACGTCTACCTTCCCTGCTTCGACGGCGCCGTCCGCGCATTCCTCAAGGACGCGGGATACTTCGCCTGGCAGTATACCACCAACGGGATCGTGGAAGCCAAGCCCGCCGTCGGGAGCAAACTGGTCTACGCCGGCGGCACCGACGGCTGGGTCTATGCGATGTCCACCGAGAAGCTCGACCTCTCCTGGAAGTTCCAGACCTACGGGCCCATTCGCGCGGACGTCGTCTTCAACAAGCGCCGCGTCTTCGTCTCTTCGACCGACGGATCTCTCTACAACCTCGTCGACATGCCTCAGACCACCCGCGAGCAGCAGCTCGACTGGAACCGTCCTTACGCCACCGGGGCTCCCATCGAAAAGCCCCCCTACGTCACCGACGCCATGGTGCTCGTCGTCAACAAGAACAACGTCTGTCACGCCGTGGACCGCCGCAACGGCACGCCCCTCTGGATCCTTCCCGACGTGGACAAGGTCCTGACCGTGGGACGTCTCAACACCTACCTTCTGCGGGGCGGCTCCAATATCGTCGCCGTCGACAACAAGACCGGTGTCGTGCACTGGATGCGCAACATCCGTCCGGGCGCCTTCGCTTTCTTCCTGGTCAACCCCATGGACGACAAGATCTACCTCGTGAAAGCGGACGGCGAGACCCAGGCGATACGGGAACAGAGACTGACCACTGGCGCACCGGCGCCCGCTCCGGCTCCGAAACCGGCAACCACTCCGGCGCCCGCTCCGGCTCCGGAAGCGACGCCGGCACCGGCACCGGCTCCCGAAGCAACACCGGCACCGGCTCCGGAAGCGACACCGGCACCAACACCGGCTCCCGAAGCAACACCGGCTCCGGCTCCGGAAGCGACACCGGCACCAACACCGGCCCCGGAAGCAGCACCGGCGCCCGCTCCGGCGCCATAGGCTCTCTGACGCCGTCACGGATTCGCCGGGTCCCCTGGAACGCCGGAACGCCCGAGGTCTCTCGGCCACACCCGGACCATCCCTGTATCCTCGGAGATCGCGCATGGCAGATGTCAGGATTGAGCGGGCACTGGTCAGCGTCTACGACAAGACGGGGCTCGTCGCCTTCGTCCAGGGTCTGATCGCGCTCGGCGTCGAGATCATCTCCACCGGCGGAACGCGCAAACTCCTCCTCGAAAGCGGCGTCCGCGCCCTCGACGTCAGCGAATACACCGGGTACCCCGAGATGATGGACGGACGCGTCAAGACGCTCCACCCGCGCGTGCACGGGGGGCTTCTCGCCGTCCGCGACAACCCCGAACACCTCAAGGCCATGAAGGACAACCAGATCAAGCGCATCGACATGGTCGTGGTGAACCTCTATCCCTTCGAAGCCACCATCGCCAAGCCGGGCGTCACGCTGGGCGAGGCCATCGAGCAGATCGACATCGGCGGCCCCAGCATGATCCGCTCCTCCGCCAAGAACCACGCCTGGGTCACCGTGGTCACCAGTCCCTCCCAGTACGTCCGGGTGCTCGCGGAGATGAAGAAGAACGGGGGCGCCACGACGCTCGAAACCCGTTCCGAACTCGCCCGCGAGGTCTTCCGCCTCACCAGTCACTACGACCGTGCCATCGCAAACTACCTCGAAACCCAGTCCGGCGCCCCGGGCAAGCACCCGGCCGTCCTCGACCTCGCATTCTCCAAGGTCGCCGAACTCCGCTACGGCGAAAACCCGCACCTGACCGCCGCCTTCTACCGTGACAAGGCCTGTGACGAGCCCGGCGTCGGCAGCGCCAAGGTCGTCGCGGGCGGCGCACTCTCCTACAACAACTACCTCGACGCCGACGCCGCCTTCGAAATCGTCAAGGAATTCGACCGCCCGGCCGCCAGCGTCATCAAGCACACCAACCCGTGCGGCATGGCCGTCGCCGACACCCTCAAAGACGCATTCCTCGCCGCCTACAGCGGCGACCCGGTTTCCGCATTCGGCGACATCATCGGTCTCAACCGTCCGCTCGACCTCGACACCGCCCACGCCATCCTCACGCCCAAGAACAAGCCCGAGGGCGTGGTCGTCAAGGTGGACATCATCATCGCACCGGGGTTCGACCCGAAGGCCGTCGAGCTCATCCGCACGGCCCGCAAGTGGGGGGCGCTCACCCTCTTCCTCGAGACCGGCCCTCTCACCGGTTCCTACAAGAACCGCGGGATGAACATGCGCACCGTCACCGGGGGGTGTCTCGTCCAGGACCGCAACTTCGCCACCTGGGTCGAAAAGGACCTCAAGGTCGTCAGCCGGCGCATCCCCACCGCCAAGGAAATGAAGGACCTCTACTTCGCGTGGATCGTCGCCAAGCACGTCAAGTCCAACACCATACTCCTGGCCAAGGACGAGACCGTGGTGGGTGTGGGGGCCGGACAGATGAGCCGCGTCGACTCCGCCATGATCGCCGTCTACAAGGCCGGCTCCCGCGCCAAGGGAAGCGTCTGCGCCTCCGACGCATTCTTCCCCTATCCCGACGGCGTCGAGATGGTCTCGAAGGCAGGCGTCACCGCCATCGTCCAGCCCGGCGGCTCCAAGGGCGACGAAGGCGCCATTGCGATGGCCGACAAGTACGACACCGCAATGCTCTTCACCGGCATGCGACATTTCCGCCATTAAGATTCCCTCGGCGTCGGACGGGACGAGCATGACCCGGGTCAAGATCTGCGGGATCACGAGAGCCGAAGACGCACAGGCCGCCGCGAGCGCCGGGGCCGACGCCATCGGCTTCGTCTTCGCCCCCAGCCCCCGTCGCGTCCGGCCCCGCCGCGCGCGCGACATCGCGCGGTCCCTGGATCCCGGGCCATGTGTCCTCGTCGGCGTCTTCGTCGATGAAACCCCCGACCGCATGACCGAAATCGCCCGGGAGGTCGGACTCCACGTCCTCCAGGTCCACGGGACCGAATCCCCCGCATTCGTCCAGGAAATGCTTTCCCGCGGCTTCGACGTGGTCAAATCGTTCCGTCTGGGCGCGGACGCGGATAGCCCCGCAATGCTCAAGGATTTTCGTCCGACGGCCTTCCTTCTGGACGCCTATGTCCCCGGGAAACCCGGGGGGACCGGAAAGACCTTCGACTGGCGCCTGGCGCTCGACGCCCGGCGCTTCGGGCGCATCATCCTCTCGGGCGGACTCGGCGTCGATAACGTCCGCGAGGCCATCCGCGTCGCCTCTCCTTATGGCGTCGACGCGTCGAGCCGCCTCGAGACGCGCCCCGGGGTGAAGGACCATCGGCTCGTGAAGGAATTTATCGACCTCGTGAAGTCGGCCTCGCCCGCGGAATCCGTCCACGCCGCCGACGCCGCAACCTGGCCCCGCTGAGAGCCTCAAAAACCTTGACAAATCCCCCCGGCCGATTACACTGTTCTTCCGGCAACGACGCGCGCGCGCATCAGCCGGTGACCTTTGCCCCCTCACAGGAGACTCCGATGAAATACGATATCAAGGACATCCGGCTCGCCGAGGCCGGCAAGAAGCGCATTCTCTGGGCCAACACGGACATGCCCGTGCTCGAACTCGTCCGCAGGCGTTTCGCCGCGGAAAAGCCCCTCCGGGGTCTCCGTCTCTCCGCCTGTCTCCACATCACCGCCGAGACCGCCAACCTCGCCCGCACCCTCCAGGCCGCGGGCGCTAGCGTCGTCCTCTGCGGCTCCAATCCCCTCTCCACCCAGGACGACGTCGCCGCGAGCCTCGTCAAGGACTTCGGCATCCCCGTCTTCGCCGTACGAGGTGAAGACCACAAGACCTATTACCGTCACATCGTCGCCGCGCTCGACCATTCCCCTCACCTCACCATGGACGACGGGGCCGACCTCGTCAGCATGATTCACACCAAGTACCGCAAACTCGCCCGTCGGATCCTCGGCAGCATGGAGGAGACGACCACCGGCGTCATCCGTCTGCGGGCGCTCGAAAAGCAGCACGCTCTCCTTATCCCCGTCATTGCCGTCAACGACGCCCAGACCAAGTACCTCTTCGACAACCGCTACGGCACCGGGCAGTCCACCATCGACGGGATCGTCCGCGCCACCGGCATCCTCCTGGCCGGAAAGCGGATCGTGACCGCCGGCTACGGCTGGTGCGGCCGCGGCTTCGCCATGCGCGCGCGAGGCATGGGCGCCAACGTCATCGTCACCGAGATCAATCCCCTCAAGGCCCTCGAAGCCACCATGGACGGTTTCACCGTCATGCCCATGGCCGAAGCCGCCGCCGTCGGAGATGTCTTCGTCACGCTCACCGGCGACATCCACGTCATCGACGCCAAACACTTCCGCCGCATGAAGGACGGCGCCATCGTCGCCAACAGCGGTCACTTCAACGTCGAGATCAACATCCCCGCCCTCAAGAAGATGTCCAGGAAGGTCGTCAAGGGCGTGCGGAACTCCGTCGACCAGTACACCCTCAGGAACGGCCGGCGTATCTTCCTCCTCGCCGAAGGCCGCCTCGTCAACCTCGCCGCCGCCGAGGGGCACCCCGCAAGCGTCATGGACATGTCCTTCGCCACCCAGGCCCTCGCCACCGAATACTGTGCCAGGAGCCGCGGAAAGCTCGGCATCCGGGTACACAATGTCCCCGGCCGGGTCGTCGACTGGGTCGCCCGCCTCAAGCTCAAGGCCATGGGCATCCGGGTCGACACCCTCACCCGCGAGCAGAAGAAATACCTCGCCAGCTGGGAAATCGGAACCTGATCGACTCACCCGGGATTCCGGCCCGAACGCGCGCGCCGAAAAATCCCGGCACGTTCGCCGCCCGGCCCTGTGTTGCTGGACGAGGAACCCTTCGTCAGGAGAACTCGCTCCCATGTCCGACGTCGCCCCGTTCCAAGGCACCCGCTACAACCCGGAGAAGGTCCCCGACCTCTCGAAGGTCGTGGCCCCTCCCTACGACGTCATCGACGAAGCCCACCGTGCCCGGCTCGCCGTAAGCGACGAGCACAACGTCGTCCGGCTTATCCTTCCCACCGATGAGCCGGGCATGGACCGCTACACGCACGCCGCCGAACTCCTCCGACGCTGGCTGTCCGATCGCGTGCTCCTCCGCGACCCGGCGCCGGGCATCTACGTCGTCCGCCAGGAATGGACGAGCGGACTTGAGTCTATCGAGCGGACGGGCTTCATCGCCGCCGTCCGCCTCGAGCCGTTTGGTGTTGGACACATCTACCCGCACGAGAACACCCTCTCCGCGCCCAAGGAAGACCGTCTCGCGCTCCTCAAGACGACCCGCGCCAACCTCAGCCAGGTCCTCGCGCTCTTCCCCGACGAACAAAAGGACGTGGACTCGTGGCTTTCCCGCGTGATCGCCTCGCCCCCGCTCGCCCAGGCAACCGACGATGCCGGTGTCGTCACGCGCCTCTGGCGCGAATGTCGCGACCGCCGCATCGCCCAACTCACCGAGTTCCTGGCCGAGCGCCCGCTCTTCATCGCCGACGGACACCACCGCTACGAAACCGCTCTCGCCTACCAGCGATTCTGCGCCGAAAACTCGGGTCCCCTCGCTCCCAATGCGCCCGAAAACTCTGTCATGATGCTCTGCGTCGCCATCAACAATAGCGGTCTCGTTACCCTCCCGACGCACAGGCTTCTTCCCGGCGACACAGTAAGCCCGGACACCCTGATTCCGCGCCTCTCCAAGGATTTTGATGTCCACCCAATTGCAACGTTTTCACGCAAAGCGGGGGAGTTGGACGGAATCCTCACATCCGACGCAACCCCAAACCTGATGATACTTTACGTAGGAAAGAACCGTCCGCCTCTCCGGGTCAGCCCAAGGAAGCCCCTTGCGGTTCTTGCCCGCATGTCGGACCGTAGCCAAGCTTGGCGTACGCTCGATGTGAGTATTTTACAATATGCGATTCTTGAGGGATTACTCGGGCTCACCCTTGAGCGCGTAACTCATGGCGCCAGAATCGGTTACGTCCACCAGGCCGACGAGGCCGCTCGGCGGGTCGATAGTGGCGAATTCGCCGCGGCGTTCCTGCTGCGTCCGACCCCCGTCAGCGCCGTGGCCGCCGTCGCCTCAACCCTCGAAAAGATGCCTCCAAAGAGCACCTTCTTCTATCCTAAAGCCCTTACGGGCATGGTGATACGGCAACTACAAAGTCCATGATCGGCACGTCCGCGCACCTTTCCACAACCATAAACCAATGTCGCAACAAGGGCATAGGGCGCAATACCACCGGAAGAACCGCAAATAGCTTTGACCCTCTCCCACCCCCCTCTATAATTCACACGGGGAACCTGCATGTGGCGGGTCCTCCTTCATATCAGGGGACCTTTACCAACGCACCGAAAGGGGGTGATTTGAATGTGCAAGAGAAAGGGCTTTACTCTGATTGAGCTGCTGGTGGTTATTGCTATTATTGGTATCCTGGCGGGGTTCCTGCTTCCCGCACTCGCAAAGGCTCAGGAAGCCGCGCGTCGAGCATCCTGCATGAATAGCGTCCGACAGGTTGGTCTGGCGTTCATTCAGTGGGCAGGGGACCACGACGACAGCTTCCCAGAGACGGTCGATGCGTCCGGGGCGCTGCAAGCCGGTCTCGACCAGACCGGGGCTCTGAACAATGCCGCAGGGCCTGGCCGCTCGGCGTTTGCTCAGCTGCTCAAGAATGGATACATAACGACCACCAAGGTGTTCATCTGCCCCAGTTCGAAGGACCGGAATGCTTCGGATACGGCCACCTTCCCCACTGACTTCAAGAACGCTACGCTGCAGAGTCTGATCTTCACGCAGACTCAGTGTTCTTACGGGTGGGACATTACCAAGAAGCACACGGCTGACGCGACTGCGGCTATCCTCGCCGACAAGCCTAGAACGGCGGACGGCACGGCTGCGGGTCAGGCGGGTAATGTGGACAACAATAGCAAGAATCACAATGAGGAAGGGCAGAACGTGTTCTACAACGATGGTCACGTCAAGTGGGGAACCACGCCCAAGCCGGATTCCGGGAGCGATCCCGACATTTATCTGGTGGGTGGCGATACGGTGAACCCTTGGCCGGCGTCCACTTGGGACTCCAAGATCGTCCCGTAGAAAACGGCACAGTCAGAGCGAAGCGGTCCCGGCAAAGACCGGGACCGCTTCTTTTTTTGTACGCCCCCGGCGTTCGGGACCGTCTCCCTTCTTTCATACGCTCAGGATGCGCCGTCGGATTCGCCTTGACTCACCCGTAAATTCGCCCATCATTAGGAACGGCTGAAGGAGGAAAGAAGCATGGCCGATCCGAATACCCAACCGTCGCCGACACCGCCGCCGCTGCGTACGTCGGCAGGGAATACCGCCTGGGACGTCCTGATAGTCCTCGGCGGTATCGTGCTTGGCCTGGCCCTTCTCGCAGCGTTTATGCTCCCGGTACGGGCAGGGGGGGGATACGCCCCCCGCGCAGCGTGCATGAACAACGCCCGGCAGATCGGCCTGGCAATGTTCCAGTACGCCGACGACCACAACGACTACTACCCGCCTCTTGTCGACGTGGAGGGGAAGAAGTGTCCCGTCGTGTTCACGGAGAACGGCGAACTGCGCCGGGATTTGGAGGCCCTGCGCCACCATTCCCGGTCCGCCTTCGCTGTCCTCCTCAAGGAAGGCTACCTTACCACGACCAAGGTCTTCATCTGTCCGAATTCCAAGGATCGGCTGCCTCCGGCTTCGTTCCCAACGGACTTCAAGACGGCCAACCTCAGGGATCTCCTTCTCGGCGAGAACAACTGTTCCTACGGCTGGGACCCCACCAAGATGCACACGGCCGACGCAATGTGTGCCATCGTCGCCGACAAACCCAGGAAGACGCCTGGTCCCGAAGGAACCGTAGACAACAACAGCGAAAATCACAAAGACGAAGGGCAGAACATCTTCTATAACGACGGCCATGTGAGGTGGGCGACCACGCCCAAGCCCGATGCGGGCAGCGACCCGGACATCTACACGGGTTCCACCGAACCCGGCAAGGAGTACTGGAAGTCCGCCTCGGACGCGAAGATCATTCGCTGAGCAGGGGTCGGATGAGGTGGAGACGCCCCGGCCTTCAGGACCGTCTCCGTGTTGCGAGGGAGCCGCCGACTCCCTCTCGGCGCCATGCAAAGGAGGCAAGCCATGGCCACGCGCAGGGGATTCACTCTCATTGAACTGATCGTGATGGTCGTCGTTTTGCTGGTACTCCTTGGGTTCCTCTTCGGGTATGCCGTGCGCGCCGCCCGGGAGAAGGCACGCCGTTTGCATTGCTCTAACTCTCAATGTCAGATCAGTCTTGCCATGATCCAGTACGCCGGCGACCACGACGATGCGTTCATGCCCCTAGTGGATGCGGCCGGAAACGAAGTCCCGGCTGTGGCCAAGGACGGAACGCTCTCGACGCTCCCAGCACGGTCCGCTTTTGCCGTCCTTCTGAAGCAGGGATATCTCACCACAAATATCGTATTCATCTGCCCGGCGTCCGCCGACAGGATTCCGGCGCATTTCCCGACCGACTACAAGAACGCCGCGCTCAAAGACCTCGTCCTCCAGGAGTCCGAATGTTCCTACGGTTGGGACCCAACCAAGAACCACACGGCGGACGCGACCTGCGCCATCCTCGCGGACAAACCGTCGAAGGACGTGTCGAAGGTCAACGAAGGAACACCCGCCAATAACAGCGACAACCACGGGAAAGCGGGGCAGACCGTCTCCTATAACACTGGTATTTGGAAGTGGAGCGCCACGCCCAAGCCCGAGGCCGGTGACGACCCCGACATCTACACCGGCTCCACCGCACCCGGCAAGGAGTATTGGAAGTCCACCTGGGACGCCAAGATCATCCGGTAGGCGCGCAAGACTTGCGGAGAAGTGCTATGGATTCGGGCGAAATCGTCGACTATCTCGCCGAACTCGCCGAAAAACTCAGCGTCGAGGTCCGCTGGGAAGGACTCATCGGCGACGGGGGGATCTGCGAGCTCCGCGGCAAGCGCTACCTCTTCGTCGACCGTTCGCTCGAGCTCGCCGGACAACTCGACGTCATGGCCGACGCACTCTGCATGGAGCCGCTCGACGACGTCTACGTCCTTCCCGAGGTCCGCGACATCCTCGACCACGCCCGCGCCGCAAGAAAAGCCCGCGATGAGCGTCAGTCCCGGTAGAGTTTGTGCGTGCGGATGTATTCCGCGACGGCGGGCGGCACAAGTCCCGAGATGCTCTCTCCCGCGCGGACGCGTCGCCGGATCTCCGTCGACGAAACATCCACCGGCGGAATCTCCGTCGCCGCCGACTTGAGTTTCCTCACCATCCCCGCCGGAAGATGGGGCTTCAGTTCATCCAGCCGGTCCAGCACGAACCCCGGCCTCGTCACCGGCACCAGCGTGCACAGTCGCGATAGTTTCCGCACGTCGTGCCAGAGATGAAGTTCGAACGCCTGGTCCGCCCCCATCAGAAAGAAAATCTCCGTCCCCTCGCCCAGGCGCGTCAGTTCCGCCGCAACCGTGTCCACCGTGTAGCTCGGCCCCGTCCGCCCGAGCTCCGCGTCCGACACCTCGAAACCCGCAATGCCGTCAATCGCCAGTCTCACCATCTCCAGGCGATGCCGGGCGTCGGTGAGCGGCGCGCTCTGCTTGTGGGGCGGCACCCGCGCCGGGACAAAAAGCACCCGGTCGAGCGCAAGCCTGGTCCGGCACTCCCTCGCCACGTGCAGGTGCCCGTTATGGATGGGGTCGAACGACCCGCCCAGAATCCCCTCCCGCATGTCGCCCTCCGGGGGTATAATCACCTTGTCGGCTGGAACCGCGCCAAGCCCGACGCGCGCGATTGTAGTGAAAGGGGCCCATCGTGTCAAAAGCAAACGCTCGACCTGCATGGCTCGCGACATGCGCCGCCGCTCTTTCGCTCGCCGCGGTGCTTTCCCTGGTCGCGTGCGCGTCGGCCGCCGAGGAAAAACCCATACCTGAGCCCCCCAAAGTTCCCCGCGATATCCAGTACGCCGATGACGACTCAACCGAGGGACCGACCCAATCGCCCATCACCCCCCGCACCGAGCCTGTCCCGCCCGACGCCGTCAAAGGCTTCCTCGTGCTCTCGAGCGGCGATCGCGTCGAAGGGGCCATCCACCTCACGCGCGACGCCGTCCTCAAGTTCTACCACGCCGAGAAGAAAACCCTTCTCAGCCTCCGGCTGAGCGAGCTCACGCACATCGAGCAGGAGCCCACCGTCGAGCGCATGGAGAAAGAGTGGCGGTGGCTCGAAAACGCCAACGACCAAAAGGTCTACACCGGCAAGGAATACCCCGTGCGGGAACTCGAAACCGTCCTCCACACAAAGGACGGCCGCACCCTCAGGGGCGAGCTGACCGCGCTCCTTTTCGTCGTCAACGACAATGGCCAGCAGCGCTTCGTCCTCCACCGCCGGCAAAAGGGCGACCCCGGACAGAAGCTCTCCGACCTCCTCTACGTGAAGCTCGTGGACTTCCGCCAGGTCGCGAAAAAGACCGACAACAAGGAAGAGCCCCCGAAAACCCAATAGCGCCCTCCGTGGGCGCCCTCACGACCGATTTTGTTTGAAATGCCCTCCACGTGTGGTACCATTCACCTCTCAAGACAGGCCGATTTTCATGACCGGAGCCGTCCATGCGATGCATCTACTTCGACTGCTCTAACGGCGCCTCGGGCGACATGATCGTCGCCGCGCTCCTGGACGCCGGTCTCCCGCTCCAGACGCTCCGCCGCGAACTCAGACGCCTCAACCTCCCCGGCTACCGCATCAAGGCCGCGAAGGTTGCGCGTCGAGGCATCGCCGGCACCCAATTCGACGTCGTCGTCCATGCCCGCCGGCATGAGCACCGCCGCCTCAAGGACGTCCTCGACATCGTCCGCCGGAGCACGCTCAGCGACCGCGTCCAAGGCGACGTCGAGCGCATCTTCCGCCGCCTCGCCCGCGCCGAAGCCTCCGTCCACGGCACCACCCCCGACAGAATCGCCTTCCACGAAGTGGGGGCGGTGGATTCCATCGTCGACGTGGTCGCCGCCGCGGTCGCACTCGAACAGCTCGACGTCACCGAGATCGCCGTCAGTCCCTTTGCCGTCGGAAGCGGCACCGTCGTGTGTCAGCACGGCCGGTTCCCCGTCCCGGCGCCCGCCGTCGTCGAACTCCTCAAGGGTTTTCCCGTCGTCCCGGGCGAGCTCGAAATGGAACTCACCACCCCCACGGGCGCCGCGGTCCTCACCACGCTCGGCGGACATTTCGGCAAAATGCCCCCCCAGACCATCGAGTCCGTCGGGTACGGGGCAGGGGCCAGGGACCCCGCGGAAATGCCCAACCTCCTGCGCGTCATCATCGGCGAGAAACTCTCCCCCGCGCAGTCCGACCGCATGTGGGTGCTCGAAACCAACATCGATGACATGCCCGCCGAGCTTTTCGAGGTGCTGTTTGAAAAACTCTTCGCGGCGGGGGTAATGGACGTCTTCACCACCGCCATCCAGATGAAAAAAGGCCGGCCCGCGGTCAAGCTCTCGGTCATCGCCCCCGGCGAAGTCCGCTCCCGCGCAGAGGAAATCATCTTCCGCGAAACCACCACCTTCGGCATCCGTGCATACGAGGTGGAGCGTCGGAAGCTCGAGCGCCAGTCGGTGCAGGTGCGCACCCGCTTCGGCCCCGTCCGCGTCAAGCTCGGCCGCATGCACGGTGAACTCCTGACGGCTTCCCCGGAGTACGAAGACTGTCGGCGTGCCGCCGCTCGGAGCGGCGAACCCCTCAGGGAAGTCTACGAGGAGGCCAGGCGCGCCGCACACCTCCTCGCGTCCTCCATCCAGGCGACGGGTCCCACGGGTCGAAGCGGGACAGGTTCCCGCAGGCGGAAAAAACGATGACCCTCCTCGCCCAGGAGTCCGGCATCCTTCCGGAACACTGGTGGATCTGGGCGCTCTTCCTCGCCGCCCTCATCCTTCTCATGATCATTCCCCGCCGGCTCGCCCGACGCTCCCGGGTTCTCGACGACCCCGCCCGCGGACCCTCCCCGCACGAGTCCCTCCGTCGGAGCATGGACCAGTTGCTCGTCGAACTCCAGGAAACCTCCCGCGAAATCAACGCCACCATCGACACCAAGATGATCGCGCTCAACCGTCTCATCGAAGAGGCGGACCACCGCATCGAGACCCTGCGGGAGCTGCGTCGGCCGGGCGGCGCCGCCGGAACCCCCGCCTCGCCCGCCCGCGAGGAGTTGCCCCTCTCCGCCGAGGCCCTCAAGCGCCGCGAGTTGGAACGCGAAATCTATCGCCTCGCCGACGAAGGAAAGACCGAGCTCGAAATCGCACGCATCACCCGGACGCCCAGGGGCGAGGTGGAACTGGTCCTCAGCCTGCGCCGCACCGCCCGGGACGAACCCACGCCGCGCAATGGCGCTTCGTAGCCGTCTCTTGACGCCTTGTGCCACGGACAGCCTGCCGGGGTTGCCTTTGGTCCTTGTGCCGCGGGTCCCGATTCATCGGGACGGCCCGTGTCTTGTTCTGACTTGCTTCTTCACCCCTCTCCCGCTTCAGGGGGAGAGGGCAGGGTGAGGGGGCTGCTTCTTCTTTGTGCCGCGGGTCCCGACCCATCGGGGCCGATGATACTGGAATCTCGTTGGGGAGCACCGAAGTTGACCACCGTTCTCATCGTCATCCTGTCCATCATCTTCCTGCTCTGGGTCGTGCGGTTCGTCGACTGCCTCAAGCTCCGCCACCAGGATCCGTTCCTGACGGCCGACCCCGCCGCCGCGGTGCCCAGTCCCGCGCCGTTCGTCTCCGTCCTCGTCCCCGCGCGCAACGAATCCGTCAACATCCGCCGCACCCTCGGCGCGCTTCTCTCCCAGAACTACCCGGCCTTCGAGGTCATCGTCGCCGACGACCGTTCCGAGGACGACACGCCCCGCATCCTCCGCGAGTTCGCCGACAGGGACCCACGTGTCCGGCTTCTGGAATTCCACGACCTCCCCGCCGGGTGGACCGGAAAAAACCACGTCCTCTGGGAGTCCGCCCGCCACGCCCGCGGTGAGATCCTCCTCTTCCTCGACGCCGACACCACGCTCGACCCCGGCGCTCTCTCCGTCCTCGCTTCCTACTTCATCGAGAACCGTCTCGACATGCTCTCCCCGCTCATCCGGAGCGAACACGGCTTCTTCTGGGAGCAGGTCCTCGGCCCTATCGCCGTCACCGCGCTCATGCTCCGGTTCCCCCTGCAGAAGGTCAACGACCCCAAATCCCCCGTGGCGTTCGCCGCCGGCCAGGCCCTCATGATCCGCGCGGACGTCTACCACGCCGTCGGCGGCCACCGGAGCATCCGCTCCTTCCTGCTCGAAGACATGGCGCTCGCACGGCTCGTCAAAAATCGCGGCTACCGCCTCCGCCTCGTCTACGGCTTCAACCTCGCCGTGACGCAGATGTTCTCCTCGCTGGGCCGCTTCTACACGGGCTGGACTCGCATCTTCTACTGCGCCCTCCAGGGGAACGTCCTGAGACTCTTCGCCGGCGCGCTCTTCCTCGTCATCTTCTCGCTCATGCCCTACGCCACGCTCGCCTTCGCCGGCCTTCGCCTCGCCCTCGGGTCCGGCGACTCGCGGACCGTCCTCCTCCTCGTCATGAGCCTTGTCCAGATCGCCGTCATGATGTCGCTGATGGCATGGCTGATCCGCATGGGGCGCGGCACTACCCGCTACATCGTCCTGCATCTCCCGGCCTGCCTCATCGTCACCGCCATTTTCTTCTCCGCCATCGCCGTGCACTTCTCCAAGAGCATCACGTGGAAAGGCATGGCCTACGACGTCCACGCGGAAAAACTCGACCTCCTTCCCGATGTGCCGGAACCTCCGCAGCGGGAAAAGCCGGAAGCTCGATAACCCCGTCCATTGGCTTTTGGGGTGCCACGGCCGGCTTGTCCAGCCGTGCGCTCATGCAAAGGGTAGTCCCGAGGGCCGTAAGAATTGACCACGCTTTTCATCGTCGTGGGGTTGCTTGTCCTGGCGGTCTGGATCGGGCGTCACCGCCAGGTCGCGCGGACGCTCCGCGAGGAGCCGAGTCTCGCGGCTGACCCCGCCGCTCCCCCGCCGAGCCCGGCGCCCCTCGTCTCCGTCCTCATCCCGGCCCGCAATGAATCCGCCAACATCTCCCGCGCCTTGGGCGCCCTTCTCTCCCAGAACTACCCCGCCTTCGAGGTCATCGTCGCCGACGACCGCTCCGACGACGACACGCCCCGCATCCTCCGCGACTTCGCCGCAAAGGACCCGCGCCTCCGGCTCGTCGAGATCCGCGAACTCCCCGGGGGCTGGACCGGCAAGAACCACGCCCTCCGCCAGGCCGCCGCCGTCGCCCGAGGCGACCTCCTCCTCTTCCTCGACGCCGACGTCGCACTCGACCCCGGCGCTCTCTCCGTCATCACATCGTACTTCCTCGCCAAGCGCCTCGACATGTTCAGCCTCATCCTTCGGCTCGACAGCCGGAGCTTCTGGGAGAAGGCCTTGCGCGTGCTCGCCGGGACCGTCCTCCTCTTCCGCTTCCCGCTCCGCCGGGTCAACGACCCCGGCTCGTCCAGCGCCTTCGCCAACGGCCAGCTCATCATGATGCGCTCCACGGTCTATCGCGCCGTCGGCGGACACGAGCGCGTCAAGTCCGTCCTTCTCGAAGACATCGCCCTCGCGCGTCTCGTCAAGAGCGAAGGACACCGCCTCGGATTGGCCTACGGGTTCAACGTGGCGGCCGCCCGCATGTACTCTTCCCTGGGCGACTTCGCCCGGGGATGGACCCGCATCTTCTATAGCGCCCTGGACCAGAGCCCGGCGAGGCTCCTTGCCGTCGCACTGTTCGTGAGCGTCTTCAACCTGTTTCCGTATTTCGCGCTCATCTTCTCGGGCGTTGTCCTCGCGACCCGGGGCGTGACCGCCCCGCCCCTCGCTCTCCTGGGCGTCGCCCTCGCCCAGATCGCGCTTGTCCTCCGAATCATGGTGAGGCTCCACCGCGTCTCCCGCTGCGAAATCGCCTACGCACTCCTGCATCTTCCCGCGACCGTCATTCTCCTCGCAGTCCTCCTCCGGGCCGCCTCCCGGCGCTTCTCCCCGGCCGGAATCAAGTGGAAGGGCGTCCGATACGATACCCGCCATAGACCCTGACCCCGAAGGGTTCAAGTGATTTGGCCTAGGGCATCGCCTGGGATTCAAGGGGGGAGGGGGCTGGCGTGTAAGGTGCGGATTCTTCCCCCCGCCCCTTGGGGGAGAGGGGTGGCTGCTGCTGCTTTTCCCCTCTCCTCCTTCAGGGGGAGGGCAGGGCTTGCCCGCCAGCTTGTCCGTCCCGATGTGTCGGGACGAAGGAGAAAGCCTTGGCGACGGCGGGTGAGGGGGCGTTCCCTGGGCCATAGACCTTGTGAATCCATCGCCCCTCACGATGGCTTCAGAAGGATTCTTCTTCCGCAAACTGCCGGTCCACACGCTTCTTCATCGTCGTCCAGTCGCACTCGATCGCGCGCTCCGGACACACCCGCTCGCAGTGGTAGCAATAGACGCACCGCCACGCGAACTTCGGCAGGGGACCCAGGCGGATGTTCGCGGTGGGGCAACTCTTCACGCAGATGCCGCACTCCGTGCACTTCCCGGCGTTGATGCGCTTTCGCGGCGAAACGAAGAACAGCGCCGGTCGCGTCAACAGCACCGACAGGCGATGAAACCGGCCCCGCTCCCGCTCGAAGACCGGCACCAGCCCGCGCTCACCCGACCGGATCCTCTCCCGTCGTCCCAAGAGTCCCAGTCCGAACGCCTCGGCCGCGGCAAGCTCCCCTTCGTCCGGGTGCCCCAATTGCCGGTTCGTCCCGACGAACGGGGGATAGGTGTCGAACCCGAGGCACTGGAAGGCGTCCACCAGCGTCACGCCCTTCCGTGAAAGCATCTTCTGCATCTGGGGGAATGCGTCCCCGGCGTGCCCTCCCTCGCTCAGGAATCCGAACGCAAGTTTCCCCTCCATCCCGCGCAGGTCCCGGATGAACCACGCGACGTTGAAAGGCAGCTTGAAGTAGAACACGGGCGCGCCAAGTCCGAGAAAATCGTACTCCGCCAGTCGAGCGGGATCCGTCTTTTCCAGCTTCAGCAGATCGACCCGCGCCCCGGCCCGTTCGAGTCCGCGTGCAATGGCCCCGGCGACCTTCTCCGTGTTCCCCGTCTGCGAAAAATAGACGATCGCGACCCGCGGCTTTCCCGCCGAGATCCCGGTCACCGGGTTCGTCTCCTGCTCGCCGACACCCCGCTTCGATTTCTCACCCACTCTTCCGGCTCCTCTCGTCCAGCCATCTCGCCATCTCCTCATAGATGGCCTTCGGCTTCTCTTCAAATTCGAGGGTATGCTCGGCGTCCGGATGCACCGTCACCTCTTTCGGACGCGAGCCGAAGCGGTCGAAAAGCCTGCGGACCCTGTCGTTGTCGACGATACGATCGCGCCCGGCGAGCATCATCAAGAGAGGCGTCCTGAGCCGCTCCGCGTTTCGGCGGACAAAGCGCTCCAGCTTCCGCGTCTCGCGAAGGAACCGCGCCGTGCATCGCCCCAGCGACAGCTCGTCCCGTTCAATCCACGCAATGCGGTCCGGATTCGCGGTAAAAAGCCGGGCGTCCGCGAGCGGGACGTCGAAGAGCTTTCGCGGATTCACCAGGCACGCCGCGGCCGTTCCGAGCTTCGCCGCGAAACTCATGTCCGCTTTCGCCGCGAGTCCGGGCGTCACCAGGACCAGCGAATCCGCGAGATCCGGGTGAAGGATGCACCCGGCGCACGCCAGGCGCGCGCCCCACGAAATCGCTTCGAGGTGGACGGGAACGCCCCCGAGTCGCCGGCGGACGGACCCCACAAACTCCGCCAGGTCATCCACCAGCACCCGCCAGTCGCTCACGTCCCCGCGGAAGGCCTTGTTGAGCCCGGCCCCGCGCCGGTCCGGAAAAACCACCTCATACCCCGCCGACGCAAGTTGCCCGCACGACCCCGTATACCATCCGGAATGACTCCGGATGCCGTGCACCGCGACAACTACGCCCCGAGGCGTCCGGACCTCCCAGTGCCGCCAGGCGAGCTCCGCACCGTCCCGCATCGAAAGCGTCCGCATCCGTCCTTCCGCCTCTCCGTTCACGTCTCACCCGTCATCCGATCTCGAGCCTCTCCACGGTGTCCGTCTCCAACTCCGCCCGACGCACCGTCACTCCGAGGCCCGGCCCCCGAAGCCTTCTCGCCCGTCCGCCCCGCCCGAAGGTGATGTCTTCCTCCGTCAACCGGCGCCTCAAAAGATGCCGGTCGTAGCTCCCTTCCAGGTACAGGAGATCGCGCACCGAGCACGCCACCGCCCGGCCCGCCGCCGACAGGATCGACGTCTCCCCCGGGTGGCATCCCAGTTGGATCCCCATCCGGTTGTCGATGGCGAGCCGCGCGAGCCGCAAGAGCGGGATCATCCCGCCGTTCTTCGAGATGCGAAGGTTGAACGCGTCGCACAGCTTCCCGTCGATCGCCAGCTGTGCGTCCCGCTCGCTCACCAGCGACTCGTCCAGCATCACCGGGATGGGACACTTGTGCCGGATCTCCGCAAGCGACATCGCCTCCGCCGGACTCACCGGCTGCTCCACCCACGAGACGCCCGATTTCTCGAGCCGCCTCATGATCTTCGGCACGTCCGCGCACGGCCACGATCCGTTCGCGTCCACCCGCACGTCCATCCCTCGTCCCAGCCACCGGCGCATCCGCGCCACGAACTCCGCCTCCCGCTCCACCTCCGGGCCCACCTTCAGCTTCACGTCGCGGAACCCGTAGAGCCGCCGTCCGACCGCGCTCAAACCCGACGACCCCATCGACATCACCACGCCGTACCGCACCTCGTCGCGGGCGTGTGCAATGGAAACAAGGTCGGGAAGGAATTCGATGAGCCGGGCAAGGGGAACGTCAAAGACGCGTCCGGCGGCGTCCAGCAGTGCAAGTTCCAGCCCGGAGCGTGCCGCGCATTGGGGCCTGAGCGGGTCCGGGCCGAACCCCAGCTCACCCGCAAGTTCCGCGGCTTCCGCAAAGCTCCCGCACCGCGCCCCCAGCAGACCCTCACCCGCCGGGCGCAGAGTTTCGAAACACGTCCGGGGCGTTTCCCCCGTCACGTATTCGCGCGGAACCCCTTCGCCGAAACCCGAAACCCCGTCCTCCGTCGTCACCTCGACGACGATGCTGTCCGACTCCATCCGCTCGAGCGTGGCGGTCCTCAGCGTCGTCCGCAGTCCCGCCCGGACGTGCCGAACCGTCACGCGCTCGATCTTCATGGCTGGTCCTGGAAGGTGAAGTCGTCGTCCGTCAGTCCCACGTTCAGCTGCAGGTCCCGCCAGCCGTAGTCCTCCACCATGCGTCCGCCGGCGTCATAAAACACCGTGTGCACCGGAAGGAGGGTCTGCAGGTCGAACCAGATGACCATCTTCGAGACGTCGACGTCCAGCAGCTTCGGTTCGAGCATCACCTCGAAGCACTGCACCTTGTGGCCGGCCTCCGCCGCCGGCGGCGACGCCTTGACCCACCCCAGGTTCAGCTTCTTCGCCCGCCCGTAGATGTCCACGATCTTCTTCATCAGGTTATTGTACCCGGCGACGTCCGGCGGGTACCGCCCGTACATCCGGACGATCGTGGAGTCAAGGGAGAACCTCAGCGTCTTCTTGACGGTGAGGATCCTCACCACCCCCTCCGGACGCACCAGGATCTTGTTGTCGTTGGACCCGGCCACGTAGATCAGCTGCCGCCCCTTGTACCGCTCTCCGATCCACTCCAGCCGCAGCGATTGCGGCTCGAACCGATCGTAAAAGTCTATCTCTTCCTCCGGCTTCAGCGCGTCCCCCACCATCTCCGTCCGGAAGAGCACACAGTGGAAATCCCTCGCCACCAGCACCTTGCCGAATGCAATGTCCAGGAACTGCTCGAAGCGCCGCGTCCCCTCGTCGCGGCGGGGGGGGTCCGGCTTGACCGGAACAACAGGCGTCGGCTCGCCCCCGCGGGGCTCCTCTCCGATGCACCCCATGCCCGCGAAAGCAATCAGCGCCAGGAAAATCGCCGGGGCCGCCTGCCGCAGACACGACCGCTCCGGTTGAGGCCACGACCTCAAGATCACCATGGTTTCTCCGCTATTCTTTTCCCGTGCGCAGGTCGAAGTGCTTGTCCGTGTATTTCGGATTGATCTCCACGTCCGTGTAGCTGTATTCCTCAAACGCGTTCCGCTCCCAGTCGTAACACTTCAGATACGCCGGGTAGTTGAATTCCTCGTCGATCAGCAGTTCGACCTTCCAGCAATAGTACTGCGGCTTCTGCGGCATGTATCGGAAGAACTTGTAGCACGGGCGGCCCGCATAGGTGGTCTTTCCCTTGTACTTGGAACGGACGTCGGGGGCGGCGATCTTGAACTGCCGGGCCAGTCCCGCCATCATCCGTCCCAGTCCCGCCTCCAGCACCGTGTGTCTCGAGTACTTGAGCGCCTCCGCCGAATCCGGCACGATGTCCACCGTCAACCATCCCATCGGTCCGCCCGGCGTCGCCTTGAGCTTCCCCCCGTTCTTCCCCTCGGTGTAAGTCACCCGGCGTCCCTTCGCCGGACCTTCCACCCACTGCATGTAGATCGAGAACGGGTTCTTCCGCTCGCGCAGAAAGATGACCTGTTTCTCGCCCAGGTCGGTCATGTCCGCCAGGCGCTCCCGCCGCGTAAACGTCGCCCGCAGCGTCTCCACCGTTTCCCACCACTTCAGTCCCTTGGCGATGAGCTCCGGCGCCGAGGGCTCCTTCTCCACCGAGTCGCTCTCCGCCGGCGCCGGGGACTCCTTCTCCTGCGAGCCGGTCTCCGCCGGCGCCGGGGTAGAGCCGTCCTCCTGCGCCGACAGGCGCCCCGCGCCCAACAGCGCCATCCATACTACCAGACTCATCGTCCCCAGTCGCGCCATTTCCGCTTCCCTGGACCCACTCAACATCTCACGTTCTCAGCCTCTTCCTCAGCGTCTCAGCGTCTTCTTCACCCAATCTCACCGTCTCCTCGACGGGAAGCCTCTTCCAGTAATCCACTTCGCCGACGAGGAAGCGGTGCTTGTATTGCTCGCCGCATCCGCCCGTTTCCGCAAGGTGTTTCTGTTTCATCCCGTCGAACGTCCCCGGCCTCACCACGTGCAGCACCGGGCCGGCCAGGCGTCCCGAATCCCGCTTCGACCGGTATTCCACGTTGATCGAGCCCAGGTGCTCCTCGAACCTCCGCAGGAACTCGCGCCACGATTCCCTCGTGCATCCCTTCTCTCTCTCCGCCGCTAGCGAGTACCCGCACGGGTCGCCCGACATGGGACTGAAAACACACCCGTTCGAGAGGCCCTTCCACCCTGACCCCCTCGACTCCGCCCCGTCCATCCGGTCGCGCGCTTCTCTCACCCCCTGCACCACCTGAAACTCCGACACCTTTTCCCCCGTCATCGAACTGAAAGCATGTCCCTTGCCCAGGAACTCGATCTCGGGCGTCTTCCCGAAAAACCCGCTCACCCGCACCAGGTCCATGATGTTGTACCGGTAAAGACCGCTCGACGTCGTGAGCAGGATGTAGTAGTTCCGCCCGCTCTGGAGTTCCTGGGCAAGCAGCACCGTGGGGCTCCGGCTCTCGATCTCCTCTTCCGGGATGAACTCGAAAAAGTGGCTCAGGATGTCGAGCACCCCGCTCGATCCCTCGTCCCCGCGCACCGGGATGCTCATCCGTCCCTCGCTCGCTAGAAGTCCGATCTCGCGGACCGGGACCTCCCCGAAATACTCGCCGTATCGTCCCAGCATCAGTCCGCACCCGGCGCCCTTCCAGTTCCCCACCAGCCGCAGGTCCGGCCAATAGTCCTTCGGAAGCAGTCTCCCCGTCCGCGTGATCAGTTCTTCCAGCGCCCGTGCCCGCTCCGGGTCCGGCACGAGGAACGGACGCACCCGCTCCCGGATCTCTCCCGGGATTTCCCACGAATCGCCCACCGTCCCGTCCCGGATGTCCCGCACGATTCCTTCGCGGTTCTCGTCCACCGCGTGCACCACCGACAGCACGCTGCTCGGGTTCGCGCTGACGATCATCGACACCCGGCCGCCCGCCGCGATTCGTCCCGTCAGGTAATACCGGCTCGCCGCGTGCTTCACCCCCGCCGCTTCCGCAGGCGGCACGAACCTCCGTCGCATGACCCCGGGCAGCCTCTCCGCCGTCAGTCCCGAAATCGCCCCGCACGGAATCCCCGACTCCGTCGTGCTCTCGTTCGCGCTCGACACGATCCGCAGCGCCTTGTGCTCAAGCGCCGGAAGGTGTTCGACCGACACCGCGTGTCCCCACACGTGCCAGCCGAACTGATACTCCCGCAAAAACGTCTCCGTCACGGGGATGTACTTCGGCCGGCTGTACGTCCCGCTCGTCACCGCGAACATCACGAGGCGTTCCCCGCCGCCCACCAGGGCGCGTGGCTCTCCGCGTTTCGCGCGCTCAATATAGGGCTCGAACGCGGAGTAATCGGCCACCGGGAGCGCCCGGCGAAAATCCTCCACCGAACGCACGCCGCCCAGGCCCCGCTCCCGTCCGAAATCGCTCTCCCCGTTCCGCCGGATCTTCGCCAGCAGCGTCTCGGCTTGCGCCGCGCCCGGGTCCTGCGCCGCGCGCTCAAACCGCCGGAACAGCCTCCCCGCCTGGAACCGCAGAACCCGGCTCGCCACCCCCTCCACGCCGATCACCCCGATACCCTCCGCCCCGCTCTCCTGCGAGGTCTTCCGAGTCCCGATGTCCCCATCGGGATTCCCCTGCTCCCCTGCTCACCTGCTCTGACTCTCTTCCAGGGCCGTCTCGAAGAACTGCACCACCCGTCGGCTGTATTCGGCACGGGCGACGTCCACGGCCTCGTTGTGGTCCGCCTCCGGGACCATCCACAGTTCCTTAGGGCCCCCCGCAAATCCCAGCAGCATCTTCGCCTGCGTCGTCTCGATGTAGCTGTCCTTCTCCCCGTGAACGAAGAGAATCGGGACCGCAAGACGCCCCCGCCCCCCGCCCCCCGACCGGCAACGCCCCCCCCTCCGGTGTTCCCCCAAGCTCCTGGAACGTTCCCGGAACCCCGACATTACGAAGTCGGGCCGGCTCAGGAAAAGCAGGAT
>Ga0182017_10000339_pt1 | contig 36314 bp, 30 predicted proteins | sample 712E3DmetaG_FD_120492 | JGI IMG/M metagenome (GOLD analysis project Ga0182017, IMG submission 120492) | Permafrost microbial communities from Stordalen Mire, Sweden - 712E3D metaG | ecosystem: Environmental > Terrestrial > Soil > Wetlands > Permafrost | place: Sweden: Stordalen | collected... | reverse complement strand
GGGAGCGTGCTGCGCTCGGTGAAATGGATCTCGGTCCGGTGAGCCAGGATGAATTCGAGTTCGGCTGGGTGGCGTGGCCAGAAGGCGAGGAGAAGGGACAAGGTGTTGGCATCCTTGTTCTTGAGGGAGAGAATCTGGCCGTCACTGGAGCACCAAAAAGACTCGGGTTGCATTGGAGTTCTGCGGTATGCGATAGGTTGAAGGGGAGGAATCTGCACCAAAAAAGCGGAGAACGAAAGGCCGGAATTGGTGCGTCGACCGGTGGCGCAACGACGCGCTAAGGGATTGCTTTTCCGAGAGGTGGCTGTCATCTCCATCCGCTTTCGATGGCACCAACCGCCCGCGGCGGTTTCCCATTCCTGCAATCCACCATCCCATATGAACCGACTCTATCTCATCCCGGCGTGCCTGCTTAACCTCGGCTTGCTCGCCGCTATTTCCGCCCAGGAGGTCAAAGTCAATCTTCCGGCTGAGCAGGGTGCCGCGACCGCATCGACCCCGGCCGTGAGCGTCGCGACCTCCGCCCCGGCGGCGCCGGCCCCGACCTTCACGGAAGCGCAATTGCTCGAGGAATTCGGCTGGTTCGTGGGCAAGCGCCTCGGCTTGGCCGAGCTCGGATTCACCACCGAACAGGCCAACGTCGTGGTGCGGGGGTTTCTCACTGCCGCCTCCGGCAAGGAGGCTCCCTATGATCTCGACAAGGCCGGCCCCCAGATGGACGCGATGATGCAGAAGAAGCAGGAGGTATTCCTGACCAAGGTTCGCGGCCAGAACTTGGGCGAGGCCAAGGTGTTTTTCGAGAAGCTGAAGGAGAACAAGAACGTCGTCTCGTTGGAGAGCGGCCTGCGTTACGAGATCGTGCAGCCCGGCCAGGGCGCCTACCCGAAGCCCACGGACACGGTCAAGGTGCACTACACGGGACGCCTCCTCAACGGCACGGTCTTCGACAGCTCGGTCGATCGCGGCCAACCGGCGGACATCCAGCTCAACAACGTCATCCCGGGCTGGACGGAGGGTCTGCAGAAGATCAACGAGGGCGGCAAGATCCGCCTGTATATTCCGCCTTCATTGGCCTACGGCGACAGCGGGCAGGGCGCCATTCCGCCCAGTTCCACGCTGATCTTTGACGTGGAATTGCTGAGCATCCAGGCCGCAGCGGCCGCCCCGGCGAAGAAATGACCCGCTGCGGGCCATCATCCCTTGCGAGCCCCGCCGTGCAGGCGGGGCTTTTTGTTGGTGCGCATCCCAGGGTGGGGCGGAATCACCTAAAAAGGCGAACGTGGCACTTGGATCGCGTCACCCGGAAGCAGACGCGGATCCTGTTCGGGCCGGCGGACGGCGAGGGCGGCGTTGATGTCGTAGGCCGTTCGTTCGCGCACCAAAGTCACCTGCGCTTCCCTGGCGTACAGCGTGAAGCCGCCGGCCGACTGGACCGCTTTGGTTAACGTGAGATCCGGCGTCCACACAATGCGTCCGGGATGAACCACCTCGCCTCCCACGTAGACATAACGCTCGGTGACAGTGACCGAGACATCGATGGTTCTGTAAAAATCGTGGGTAATGTAGGTCTGCCGGATTCGCTGGGACAGTTCAGCCGAGGTCAGGCCCGAGGCAGCGACGTTGCCGATGTAGGGGAGGTTGATGAGCCCCTGGTCGTCGATCTGGGCGTTGTGGTTGGTCGGGTCGGGGATGCCCTGCAGGGCAACCGTCAGGCTGTCGCCGGGACGCAGCAGGGCGGCGGAGGCGGTTTCAGGGATGCGGGGGTTGATCGTGTCGCCGACCGAGTTGCAGCCGGCCACCCAGCTGGCGGTGACAGCCGCCGCCAGAACGAAACATGCCAGCCGCTGCGCAGTGGTCATTGTCCCACGAAGTTTCGTGAAGACACAGCGAAGCGCAAGCCCAGGCGTCGCCGGAGATTCGCAGGGTGGACGCGCCCGTGCCCGCCGCACCAGTTCAGTTGGTCCCGGAGGAGGGACTCCCGTTGCCCTGCTTTTTGGACTCGGCGGGTTTGGCTGCGCTGGTATCCGCGGCCTTGTGGTCCGCATCCTCGGTGCTGGCCTTCTTGAACTCCCGGATGGACTGCCCGAGACCCTTGGCCAGCTCCGGCAGACGTTTGCCGCCGAACAGCAGCAACAGGATCAGGAGGATGAGGACCAACTCGGTGCCACCGAGGTTGAAAAACGCCAGCGGAGGAACAACGCAGGACATGATGGTCCAAAGTATCCCGCCCAACAGGGGTGTAAAGAGGGAAAGCGGCCGAAGTCAGGCGGGCGGGGGGGGCGGCTGGAGTTCAGCCGGCCGGATCGCCTTCTTGAGGAGGTTCTGCGGGTTATCCGGCTGTTCAGCGTCGAAGAAACCGGTCAGCTGGCGGATACGGGTAGGATGGCGCATCTTGCGCAGCGCCTTGGCCTCGATCTGGCGGATGCGCTCACGCGTAACCTTGAACTGCTTGCCGACCTCCTCGAGCGTCCGGCTGTATCCATCGACCAGGCCGAACCGCAGGGAGAGCACGCGCCGCTCGCGCTCGGTGAGCGAGTCCAGGACGTCGACGATTTTTTCGCGCAGGAGCGAGAACGCGGTCATGTCGTACGGGTTCTCGGCGCTTTTGTCCTCGATGAAATCCCCGAAGCTGGTGTCGTCGCCGTCGCCGACGGGCGACTGGAGCGAGATAGGCTGCTGCGCCATCTTCATGATCTGCTGGACGCGTTCGACGGGCATCTGCATCTCCTCGGCGACCTCCTCCGGGGTGGGTTCGTGGCCGTATTCCTGGAGCAGTTGCTTCTGGACCTGCATGACTTTGTTGAGCGTCTCGATCATGTGCACCGGAATGCGAATGGTGCGGGCCTGGTCGGCAATGGACCGGGTGATGGCCTGGCGGATCCACCACGTGGCGTAAGTGGAGAACTTGTAGCCGCGGCGGTACTCAAACTTTTCGACCGCCTTCATCAACCCCATGTTGCCCTCCTGGATCAGGTCGAGGAATGAAAGGCCGCGGTTGGTGTATTTCTTGGCGATCGAGATGACGAGGCGCAGGTTGGCCTCGACCATCTCGGTTTTCGCACGGTGGGCCTCCCGCACGTGGGTGCGGGTCTTGGCGACCAGCGCGAGCAGGTCGTGGGGCGCAATGCGCAGCTCCTGTTCGAGGAACTGCAGACGCTGGTGCATCACGCGGGTGTCGATGCTGGCGTCCTTTTTGGTTTTGGGGTGTTTGGCGCGCTCGAGCGCATCAAAGGTCCGCTGGACCTCGGCCAGCACAGGGCTGAGGCCCTCGAGGTAATCCTCGTACACCTTCAGCTTGAAATAGTACTTCGGGAAATTTGCCCGCAAGGTGTGTTCGCGCTTCCGGAATCGGGCGAGCGTCCGTTTGCGGTCGGGCTCGCTGCGCGCCTTGAGATACTCCTTCCACACTTCGTCCGTCGCCGCCTCGGCCCGTTGCGTGTTTTCGACCAGACGGGGCAGGGCCTTGAAGTAGGCCTCGCGGCTGTCGATTTTCTTGTCGATGACGATCCGGTCGAAGCGTTCCTCGCGATTGAGGAGTTTTTGGCCCAGCGCGATGATGTGGCGGTTGACGATGCCAGCCTGGAACAACGCCTCCTGGGCATGCAGTTCGGCGTTTTCGATGCGCTTGGAAATCTCGACCTCCTGTTCTCGGGTGAGCAGCGGTACCTGGCCCATCTGTTTGAGGTACATCCGCACCGGGTCGTCGAGGATGTCATGTTGGGAGGAACGCGACTCCTCTTCCTCTGCCTCCTCCTGCCGTTGCTTGTAGCTATCCACCTCGTCGGGATCGAGGATGTCGATCTCGAGGTTCTGGAGGATGGAGATGACGTTCTCAATGTCCTCCGGGTTGTCGACGCTCTCTGGCAGCGCATCGTTGATGTCGTCGAAGGTCAGGTAACCCTGCTCCTTGGACAGGCGGATCAGGTAGCGGATCTTCTCATTGATGCCGGCGGCGCCGGTGGGCAGGTCGGGGCCGATCGGCGCGACGGCAGCCGCGCCGGCCGGCGCGGTCGGGGAGGCCACGGCGGCGGGCGCACCGGTGGCCACGGGGGGCGTAGGCGCCGGAATGTCCTCGGCGGGCGGAAGGGCGGGCGTTTCCGTGGGAGCTTTGTGATTGGCAGGCTTGGCTTTGCGCGGCATGGAAAACGGGGAAAATCAAACAATAACCGCCAGCGCAGGCGGCTGGCGGAGCAGTCGTTGGATCTCGGTGCGGCTTTTGAGCAGCGGTACTAAGTCAGCGTCAAGATCCTTCTGTTTCGCTGCGATTTCAAGTTCTATCTGCCGCAGACGCGGCTCCAGGGCGCGGGAGGCGAGGCGCCGCAAGCCTTCATTGGCGATCTTGCGGGGGTCTTCGATGGCCGGGGCGTCGAACAGCAGAGTGGCGACGAGCGCGCGCTCCTCCGGGTTTTCCAGGAGTTCGTCGAGGTGGTCGCGCCCCGGCCACGCGTCGTGTTCAAACTCGGCGAGGAAACGCTGCAGGAGGGCGCCGGCCGGCTGGGTCGCATCGATCCAGCCACGGGGAAGCAGCTCCTGCGCCAGCGGCTTGCCACACTGCTCGAAATGCAGGCACAAAAGCAGGAGGTCGTGCTCCGGGGCGCGGGTGGTCGCCGCATTCGGGGCGGGCGCGGCGGCAACAGACGCGGCGGCGGCGGGCGCACCCGTCCGGACCTGGCGCCGGAGAAAGGCGGCAAAGTCGCGCTGCATCGCCGTGGCGGACAGCCGCAGATGTCCGGCGCTTTCAGCGAGGAATTCCATACGCGCGACCTCGAACTCGCTGTTGACTACCAGGTCGAAAACCGCCTGCGCCGCCCGCGACTTCTGTTCCGGCGAGGCGGTCCCGGGATCGGGCAAGAGACTCTGGCAGGCGAACGCCATGGCCGAAAGCGCGCGCCCGCGGATCTCGTGGTAGGCCGGCAGTCCCTGGTCGCGGAAGAGCGAGTCGGGGTCCGCACCCGGCTGGAGCACCAGGAACCGCACCTCCAGACCGGTGCGCAGCGCGAGGGGAAGAAAGCGTAGCGCGGCCTTCTGCCCGGCGCTGTCGCCATCAAGGAAGCACTCCACCTGGGGCTGGTGGCGGCGCAACAGGGCCAGCTGGGTCTCGGTGATGGCCGTGCCTTGGGGGGCGATGGCCGTCTTGAGGCCGACCTGCCAGCAGCGGAGCGCATCGAGCTGCCCCTCCACCAGCACGAACGGACGGCCTTCACCGACGTGGGGCCGGGCGCGGTCCAAGTTGAAGAGCAGGTGACCCTTGGTGAAAATGGGAGTTTCGGGCGAGTTGACGTACTTGGCCTCGCGGGCGGGGTCGTCTTCGGGCGTGAGCGCGGTCTGGCGCGCGGTGAACGCCACGACCCGACCCTGGTTGTCGCGGATCGGGATCATCAGCCGGCCGCGGAAGCGCGCGCGGAGGGAACCGAGCAGGAGAGGGCCGCTGTCACGCGAGGCGAAGAACAGGCCGCACTGGCGCAGCGCTTCCTCCGAGAAGCGCTTCTTCATGAGCAGGGCCGCCAGCTCGCCGCCGGCGGGGTCGGCCGCGCCGATCTTGAACTCCTCGGCCAGCTCGAGCGGGAAGCGGCGCTGGTCGGTCCAATAGGCGCGCAGGAAGTCACCCGTGGCGCTTCGACCCTGGAACGCCTGGTGAAAATGATCCGCGGCCAGCTCGTGAAGATCGAACAGCTCCTGGCGCAGCGAGCGCTCCTCTCGGGTGGGTCCCGCGCCCTCCTCGTATTCGATCGGGACGCCGAAGCGCTTGGCCAGGGTCTCGACCGCCTCGGTGAAGTTCAGGCCCTCGGTCTCGCGCACGAACGTGATGGCGTCGCCCGCCTTGCCGCAGCCGAAGCACTTGTAGAAGCCGTTGTCGGGATTGACGTAGAAGGAGGGCGTCTTCTCCTGATGGAAGGGGCAGAGCCCGCGGAAGCGCGAACCGACCTTGCGCATGGTAACCACCCGCGAGGTGACCTCGAGGAGGTTCACGCGGGCTTTGAGGTCGCGCAGGCAGGACGGTTTGATGACGGGCATGGGGACGGCGGTCTCTCGCGGTGGCGGGGCAAGCTCAGGAACGAAGGGCCAGCGTGCCGGAACGCGCCGGAGGGGCGCCAGCATACTGCCTCCCTATAATAACGGGTGCAAAACGAAAGACCATGCCGGGGTCGGCGGCAAAAGTGAAGAAAGCACTTTCAACCAGGAGGCAGGTGTGTCAAGTTTCCCGCCTTGCGCGCGGAACCCTGCGCGGAGATGAACGACATAGAGAACATGCATTCAGGAAGACGTTTCGGGACGGGAATCGCCTGGCGCGCGCTTGGGGCCGCCATGACGCTGGGGCTGGCGGGCGGGGTGCGCGTCGGCGCGGTGGAAACCGCACCGCCGCCGAAGGTCGTGCCGCAGCCAGTGCTGGAAAGCCAGCTCGGCGGGTTTGACGGGAAGGACTATGCGGCGGCGGTGGACGCCCTGTTCATGCAGTTTGAACAGCTCAGCGGCCGGCGTCTCATCCCGGGGCCGAAAGGGAAGGTCGGGTTGAAGGTCTACAGCGACTCGGGGCCCGGCCTGGCCACCCCGATCCCGCTGGTGAAGGCGGTGATCGCGGCGCTGGAACGCCGCGGCTTCAAATCCGAAAAGATCTTTCTGGTGGGTCTCAGCCAGCTCCGCCTGCGGTTCACCGGCTACCTGCCGTCGCTGGCCACCGGCGAGGACACCTTCAAAGGACACCCAATTTTCATCCTCGAGTCGGGCAAGTTCTACGATTCGACCTGGTTTTACGACAGTCCGCTGCCGACGCGGTTTGACCCTATCCTGAACGAGCGGGCGGCCGAGGAGGCGGCGGGCGGCAAGGTCCTGACCACGAAGGAAGAGGACCGCAAGAGCTTCCTCGACACGCCGCTCTTCCTGGACTCGGATTTTTGGATCAACCTGCCCGTCTACAGCGACCATCCGGTCCTCGGGATCAACGGTGCCCTCGTCAACGCGACGCTCTGGAACGCCTCCAACACGCTGCGGTTCCTTCGCAGCCCGGCCAACGCTCCGGCCGCGGTCGCCGAGATGGCGGCGATCCCCGAACTGCGGGCGACCTGGGTCTTCTCCATCGTGAGCCTGGAGCGCTACCAATTCATCGGCGGGCCCTACTTCAATTCGCTCTACACGCTCTCGGAACCGCGGCTGTGGCTGAGCGCGGATCCGGTGATGCTCGATGCGCTGATGTTGGAGCGGATCGACCGCGGCCGGTTGCAGGCCGGTTTCAAGGAAATCGATTCGGACGGGCTGCGGATGCTCGAATTCGCCGAGCAACTCGGCGTTGGCTCCAGCCGGATCAATGGCGTGCAATGGGTGCGCGTGCCGGTGGCGCCACCCGCCAAGTGATCCCCGGACCGGCCCGCCGCGTCCGGCGCCGGGGTCGGCGCAGGAATTTCCGCAAGATTCCACTTGAACCGCCCGGCCCCTTCCGGGCAATTTAGTCGCGATGTCCTCCCTCGATTACCTGCCCTTCCTCTATCAGATCGTTCTGGCGGCGGGCGTCGGCGCGGTCGTGGTGGGCGCGAGCCACTTTTTCGGCCAGCGGGCGAAGAAGAACCGGATCAAAGACACGGCCTACGAATGCGGCCTGGCGAGCCCGGGTCTCGTGCATGCGCGTTTCTCGGTCAAGTTCTACCTGACGGCGCTGCTCTTCATCCTCTTCGACATTGAGGTGATCTTCCTCCTGCCCTGGACGTTCGTTTATCGGGAGTTCCTGGCCAACCATCTTCCGATCCTGGTGCCGATGCTCTGCTTCCTCGGCCTGCTCGTGCTGGGCCTGGTTTACGAGGTGAAGAAAGGGGCGCTCGAGTGGGACCAGTGACCGCCCGCGGCGCCCGGCCGGCGCCGTGACCGAGGGTTGCCCATGCGGATCGAGAAATTCATCACCCGCCACCGGATCATCGACCTCCTCAGCACGGACCTGAAGGGGGCGCTGACCGAGTTGCTGGACGGGTCGGTCGAGCGCTTTTCCGACCTCAATCGCGACACGTTGCTGAAGGGCCTGCTGCAGCGCGAGAACACGATGACGACCTACCTGGGGCTGGGCGTGGCGTTGCCGCACGTGCGGGTGAAGATGAGGCGCCGTTACGTGCTCGCGATCGGCCGCAGCCAGGGGGGCATCCGCTACGACGGACTGAAGGAGAACGAGCGGATCCACCTCATCATCATGCTCATTGCCGACGAGACGGCGCGCGACTACCTGCAGGTGCTGGCCGCGCTGGCGCGCCTGGTCAAGGAGCCGGAATTCGTCAACAGCCTGATCGAGGCCCCGGAGCTGGACGTCTTCTACGAGCGGCTGGTCACCGGTCTGGGCGGCATCGCGGCGCGACCGGCCCAGCTCCAGCAGAACCGCATCAACCGGCTGATGTTCCGGGAGGCGGAGCGGGTGGCGCGGGGCTGCGGCTGCGCGGCCATCATGGTGTTCGGGGACGCCTTCGTCGGCGGCATCGAGGCCGGCCGCTGGTTCGGCGCGACGAAGACGATCCTGGTGACGCGCAACCCGGGCGACGCCGCCGAGGAGCGGAAGGGCTTCGCGGAGATTTTGCAGGTGCGCTCGTTCTCGAACCAGCGCCTGGCGCAGCTGCGCAGCGCCGTGCTGGTGGCGCTGACCCGCGGGCTGATCGGTTTCAACGACCGGCTATGCTGCGTCGGCGGCATGGCGGGCAGCAACCAGTTTGACACGGTGGTGGTGGTCGACGTCGAACGCGAATTCAAGACGCTGCTGACGGGGCAGGCCGATCTGCTGCCGGCCGACGTCAAGCCCGAGGTGCTGGAACGCGTGCTGGCCGTGGCCACGGACCTGGCGGTGGAGGGGCGCGAGGGCCGGCCGGTGGGCGGGCTCTTCGTGGTGGGCGACACCGCGCGGGTGGAGAAACTGATCAAGCCGCTCGTCCTCAATCCGTTTTTTGGATACAAGGAAGAGGACCGCAACATCCTCAGCCCGTTCATGGACGAGACGATCAAGGAATTCTCCTCGATCGACGGCGCGTTCATCATCCGGGGCGACGGCGTGGTGGAGTCGGCGGGCAGCCTGATCCAGGCGGCCGATTACGACCACGCGCTGCCGAGCGGCCTCGGTTCGCGCCATGCCGCGGCGGCCGCGATCTCGGTCGCCACGGACTGCATCTCGATCGTCATTTCGTCGAGCACGGCGCAGGTGACGCTGTTCCGGCGCGGCGTGATGCTCCCGCTGACAGAAAAACGCGTCAGCGTCAGCTGAATCGGATCCGGACGGTCGGACCGGGACGACCCCAAGCAAATGGGCCGACCCAATGGTAGGGCGGGTTGTCCTCAACCCGCCGGCCAACTGAATGCTGAGGAGCGGCGCGTTGCGGAAAACGCGCCCGACCTCAAGCGCATGAGTCCGCCATGAAGCGCGGCACCGGGGCGCGCTCAGGCGCCGGCCGGCACCGCGCCCTCGGCCTGCAGCTCTTTCAACAGGCCCGTCAGGTAGGGGATGAGCTGCTTCTTGCGGCTGACGATGCCGGGGAGGTCAAAGATCTCGTCCTGCTCCACATGCGGATAGGAGATCCGGGCGATGACCTCGGGATGGCCGCGGACCAGCAGCAGCGAGTTCTGGGTGTTGATGTCGGTGACGAGCAGGCCGGCAAACAGGAGCCGCTCGGCCGCGCGGAGTTGCTCAAGCGCGAGGGACAGCGGTTTCGCGTGCAGCCAGAAGTTGCCGAAACCGAGCTCCTCCACCTGCGCCACGGCAAAGCGCACGCCCTCCTCGTCGTAGACCTTGTAGTCGGAACGCACCACCTTCTCCGGCGCGCTCGCGAGGATGACGGAGCCGGAACTGAAAATGGCTTCCGCCAATCCCCGCGGATCGACGCCGGCGATCGGCGCCAGCCAACCCAGGGTCGCGCCGTCCTTTTCGGTCGAGGTCGGACTGTTGAGATTGAGGGTGTCGGAGATGATCCCGGCCATCATGATGCCGGCGAGATCGGCGGTCGGGCGGAAACCCTCGCGGCGGAAAAGATCGGCGACGATGGTGCAGGTGGATCCGACGGGTTCGTTGATGAACAGGATCGGCTGGACGGTGGTGAGCGCGCCGAGCCGGTGGTGGTCAATGATCTCCGTGATCGTGACTTCGTCGGCGCCCGGCACTGCCTGCGTCATTTCGTTGTGATCGACCAGCACGAGGCGGGTGCGGACAGGCTTGAGAATGTCCGTCTTGGTCAGGATGCCTTCGAGCCGGCCGTCATCCGCCAGGACCAGGAAGGCCGCCGCGGGTGAGGTGGCGACTTTCTTGCGGACATCCGAAATGCGGGTGTCGACATCCAGCGAGGGGAATTTGCGATCAATGAGGTGCTCGATCGTCGTGGCGGTGCGGATCACCCACGCCGTGGTGGCCGAATCGTACGGACTGACGATCAGGCTCACGCCGCGCGCCCGGGCCTGTTCGGCGACCTCGTCATCCACCGGCAGCCCGCCCGTGACGACGAGCAGGCGCACACCGATTTGGATCGACCGCTGCTGGATGTCCCAGCGGTCTCCGACGATGATGATGGATTGGCGGGCCGGGATGTTCTCCTGGTCGGAAAACTTGCCAAAGGAGCGGATGTCCATCGCGCCGATGCGGACAAACAGATCTTCGATCAGGGTTTCGTCAACCAGGTGGAGCACCTTGGCTTTCAACGCACGGGCGATGTCAGCCAGGCGCGTCCTGACCTGGCGCATGCGCTTGGGATCCCTCACGTTGGGCGTGAAAAAGCCGCCGAGGTGGAATACCGACACCGTGCCGACTACGCGCCGGTCCGGCGCGAGCACAGGCAGGACGCGGATGTCGTGCCCCTCGATAAGTTCCAGCGCCTCGGCACAGGTGGCCTCCTGCGGGATGGAGATGACATCCGAAACCATCAGGTCGCACACGCGGGGGGTGACGTCGCTGAGATACAGCGGGAGGGGCTGATGGAATCGTTCCAGGATGGCATCGATGCGGGCGTTCGAATTGCCGCACCGCGCCGCCACATGACCGCTCGCGCCGCGCGCCTCCTTGAACGCGGCATAGGCGATGGCCGAGCAGATGGAATCAGCGTCGGGGTTCCGGTGGCCGACGACATAGGTGACGCCGGCCGCGGGAAGATTCGGGGAGGCGCTCATGGAGACGAGGGGTCAAGATGACCACGCTCGGGCGCGACGCAAAGAATTCTTTTTCCGTCGCCCGCGGGAGATCGGGGCCGCGGCCGGTTTACGGCGGCGCCACCGGCATCGTCCCGTCTTCGCTGGCGATGGCGGAATTCCGGCCGTAGATCCGCTGGGTGCCGTCCGCGGACGTCGGGATCGACTCACGAATGTCGCTGGTGGCGTGGCCGCGGGTGTTGACGAGGCGGTGGTCGAGGGACTGGTAGAATTGCACGTTGCCCCCGAGGAAGACGATGTGGCCGCCATCCTGGCGGTACACGCCATGATCGCGGTCCCAGGAACCCGAGCTGGTCAGGCCGCGCGTGAACGCCACGGGGGTGGTCGCCGGATCGCTCATCTTCAGGCCGCCGACAAACTCGAAGCTCGGCGTCTTCTGCTGCAGGGCCGCGATCACCTGCTGGCGGGTGGCGTCGTCCGGGTCGATGATGGTGGCCGGCGCCGACCCGTCGAACAGCGGATCGTTCTTCGAGAAGAGGAAGCTGGCGTCGTTGAGCGTCCCGGCGCGCCCGAGCAGCCCGATCCAGCGGAAATAGTTGCTGGTTGCCTGCACGTTTTGCTGCGCGGCCGCCGCCAGGGGGTCGGGCAGCCGGTCGTTGTTATCCGCCGCGAAGATCATGGCCGCCTTGCCGATCTCGCGGAGGTTGTTGGCGTCGACCGTGCGCTGGGCCGTTTCGCGAATCTTGCCGACGGTCGGGATGACAATGGCCGCCAGGATGCCGATGATGGCGATGACGGTCAGGAGTTCGATCAGGGTGAAGCCGCGCATGCCGCGGCGGGCAGTGGTGGTATGCATAGGAGGAGGGGAGGCGGCACAGTGGTGGAAATTTCTAATCAAACACAAGGCCGATTTCTCCTCCAAGGCTCGACAAGCCGGCGCGGGATTCTACGCTGGTGAGGCGTATGAAAATCTACCTGGATGGCAAGTTCGTCGAGGCGGCCGAGGCCAAGGTGTCGGTGTTTGACCACGGCCTGCTGTATGGCGACGGGGTTTTCGAAGGCATCCGCCTGTATCAGGGCAATGTGTTTCGCCTGGAAGAGCATCTGGAGCGGCTGTGGTATTCGGCCAAGGCCATCATGCTGGAGATCCCGATGTCCCGGCGCGACATGGCGGAGGCCGTGTGTGAAACCTGCCGCCAGAACGGTCTGCGCGATGGCTACATCCGGCTGGTCATCACGCGCGGCGTGGGCGACCTCGGCTTGTCGCCGTGGCTGTGCCCGACCCCGTCGATCATCATCATCGCGGACAAGATCAGCCTTTATCCGCCCGAGTACTACACGACGGGCCTCAGCCTCGTGACGGTGCCGACGCGCCGGATGAGTCCGGCGGCGCTGCCCCCGACGGTCAAGTCGCTCAACTACCTCAACAACATCCTGGCCAAGCTGGAGGCGCGGCAGGCCGGCGCGCTGGAGGCCATCATGCTCAACGACCAGGGGTTCGTGGCCGAATGCACGGGCGACAACGTATTCATGGTGCACAAGGGCCGCCTCTTTACCCCGGCCGAGCAGCAGGGGGCCCTCAAGGGCATCACCCGCGACACGATTTTCGACATCGCCCGCGGTCTGGGCGTGCCGCTGGTGGAGCACGACCTGACCCGCTATGACCTTTGGAATGCCGACGAGTGTTTTCTGACCGGCACGGGAGCCGAGGTGATTCCGGTGGTGAGGCTCGACGGCCGCGTGATCGGAACCGGCGCGCCCGGCGAGGTCACTGGTCGCATTTTGGCGGTATTCCGGCAGCGTGTGCTCACGGAAGGCACGCGAATCTGACAGGCACCCGGCCCGCCGACCTCGGACGCCGCAAACGGCCAGTTTTCTGTTCTTTGCGCTCATCCTTGCCAGCCGGCGTGCCGATGGCATGATTGGTGCAGATAGTCCGGGGAACGGCGTTTGCGTGTCACACCGTCGTGATGCGCTCGCCCTTTCCCGACGCGGTGCTATATTGACGTCATGGCCAATCCTCTGAAGTGCGACCTTTGCGGCAAACCCGCGACCGTCCATCTGACGCAGATTATGAACAACAAGGTTCACAAGGTGGATCTTTGCGAAGAATGCGCGCAGACCAAAGGAGTCACCGATCCAAGCGGATTCTCGCTCGCGGATTTGCTGTTGAAGGCGTCGCTCAACCCGGAACCATCGGGCGACGTGGTGCGGTGCGAGCAGTGTGGCTTTACCCAGGCGGACTTCAAGAAGCAGGGCCGTTTCGGCTGCCCGGCCTGCTATGAAGCGTTCAAGGAACTCATCGCGCCGATGTTGGGCAACATGCACAAGGGCACCGCCCATATCGGCAAGGTGCCGCGACGCGCCGTCGCCCGCAAGTCGCTCTATGATCGGCTGACCCATCTCCAAGACGAACTCGACCAGGCCATCAAGACCGAGCGCTACGAAGATGCTGCCCGCTTCCGCGACGAGATCCACCAGGTCAAGCAGGCTTTCGACCCCAAACAGGAGGGAGTGGCATGAAGATCACGCCTCTGTTTGAGACTCCTTCCGAGCTGACCGATCCGGCGTCCGGCAAATGCGCGATCGTCCTGACGACGCGGGTCCGACTGGCGCGCAACCTCGCCGGGCAGCCTTTTCCTGGCTGGGCCAAAGAGGCGCAGCGGAGTGCCATGCTGGCAGGCACCCTGGTCACGGTGGCCGCCCTGCCGCAGATGAAAAAAGGCCTGAGTTTGAACCTCGAAGAACTCACGGACCTCGAGAAGCAGATTCTGGTCGAACGCCACTTGATCAGCCGTGAACTGAGTTCCTCCAAAGGCGGGGCCGGCGTAGCCATCACCCGCGACCAATCCGCCGCCATCATGATCAACGAGGAGGACCACCTCCGCATTCAGGTGATGCGCGCGGGTTTCCAACTTAAAAAGGTCTGGAATGCCATCAACACGCTGGATACCGACCTTGAGGAGACGCTCGACTACGCCTTTTCCCCGACGCTCGGATACCTGACCGCCTGCCCGACCAACTTGGGCACGGGCATGCGAGCCTCAGCCATGATGCACCTCCCGGCCTTGGTTATCTCCAGCCAGATGGAGAAGGTCGTGCGCGCCGTGAACCAGCTGGGCATGGCAGTGCGCGGGCTCTTCGGCGAGGGTTCGGACGCCAGCGGGAGCATCTTCCAGATTTCCAACCAGACCACGCTCGGCGAATCCGAAGAGGAGATCATCAAGCGCTTGTCGAGTGTGCTGAACACCATCATCGAGCACGAGCTCAACGCCCGCGCGAAGCTCTTGGAGACGGACGCGAGCAAGCTGTTTGACAAGATCGGCCGCGCTTTTGGCATTCTGCAGCACGGCCAGTTGCTGGCCTCGACCGAGGTGATGAACCTGCTCTCGCTCATCCGCCTCGGGGTCGACCTGGGCGCGTTTCCCGAAACCCGGCGCCCGGTGATCGACCGCCTTTTCATCGAGGCGCAACCCGGGCACATCCAGTATTCGGCCCGGGGCTCCTTCGACTCGGCGCAGCGCGATCTCCTCCGCGCGCAGTTTTTGCGCAACGAGTTCGCTGGCTTCGGGGCGCCGGATTTCAGCGGTGTGGGGAAAAACTGACCGTTTGCCTTATCGCCTCCCATGGAACCCATGAACAATTTCACGCCGCGTGCCCAACAGGTGTTGGCGCTGGCGCGCAAGGAAGCTGATCGCTTCCATCACAACTACGTCGGCACGGAGCACATTCTGCTCGGTCTGATCAAGCTCGGGCAGGGCGTTGCGGTCAGCGTACTCCAAAAAATGGGCCTCGACCTCGAGACCGTCCGCTCGGCAGTGGAGAAGCAAGTGGGCACCGGCACCGAAACCAAGACGAGCGGCAGCATTCCCTACACACCCCGGGTCAAAAAGGTGCTGGCGCTGGCGGGCAAGGAGGCCAAGGCGCTCAACCACAGCTACGTCGGCACCGAACACATCCTGCTCGGCCTGCTGCGGGAGGGCGAGGGCGTGGCGGCCCGCGTCCTGAAATCGCTGGAGATCGACATCGAGCGGACCCGTCAGGAAATCCTCCGCGAGCTCGATCCGCAATTTTCCGCCGAAGGCGGCGGCGGCGAGGAAGCCTCGGCCCCTTCGCCCCGCGGCGGTGGACCCGAGGAAAAAAAGGAGGTCAAGACTCCGGCACTCAAGGCATTCGGTCGCGACCTCACGGAGCTGGCGCGTAAAGGCGAACTCGACCCGGTGGTGGGCCGCAAGACGGAGATCCGGCGCGTCGTGCAGATCCTCTGCCGCCGCACCAAGAACAATCCCGTCCTGATCGGCGAGGCCGGGGTCGGCAAGACCGCCATCGTGGAAGGTCTGGCCCAGGAGATCGCCAGCGGCGCTGTGCCCGAGATTCTGGCGGAAAAGCGTGTGATCACCCTGGACCTGGCGCTCATGGTCGCGGGGACCAAGTACCGCGGCCAGTTCGAAGAGCGAATCAAGGCGGTGATGGATGAGATCCGCCGCTCGAAGACGGTGATTCTCTTCATCGACGAGCTCCATACGATCGTCGGCGCCGGGGCGGCCGAGGGGGCGATGGATGCCTCCAACATTTTCAAGCCTGCGCTCTCGCGCGGCGAGTTGCAGTGCATCGGCGCCACGACCCTCAACGAGTACCGCAAGTACATCGAGAAGGACAGCGCACTCGACCGGCGCTTCCAATCGGTGAAAATCGAGGCCCCGTCCGTCTCCGACACCATCCTGATCCTCAAGGGTATTCGCGGGAAGTATGAGGATCATCACCGCGCGGTCTTCACCGATGCGGGCCTCGAGGCGGCGGCCAAACTCTCCGACCGCTACATCACCGGACGTTTTCTGCCCGACAAGGCGATCGATGTAATGGATGAGGCCGGCTCCCGCGCGCGCATCGCGGCGCTGAGCCGCCCGCCGGACGTCGAGGCCCTGAACAAGGAGATCGAAACGGTCTGCGCCCAGAAGGAAGAGGCGATCTCGCGCCAGCATTTCGAGGAGGCGGCCCGCTTCCGCGACAACGAGAAACAGCTGCGCGCGCGGCTGGAGCAGATCACCGAGGAGTGGAAGAAGCAGCGCGAGGAGAAACGGGTGACGATCGACGAGGACCTGATGATGCAGGTCGTCGCCGAATGGACGGGGATTCCGCTCAGTCGCTTGGAAAAGAAAGAGAGCGAGAAGCTGCTCGCGCTCGAGGGCGAATTGCAGAAGGTCGTCGTGGGACAGGAAGTCGCCACGGTCACGATCGCGCGGGCGCTTCGCCGCTCGCGCGCGGACCTGAAAGATCCGCGCCGGCCAATCGGCTCCTTCCTGTTCGTGGGACCGACCGGAGTCGGCAAGACGGAGCTGGCCAAGCAACTCGCGGCCCAGATGTTCGCCAGCCAGGATGCGATCATCCAGCTCGACATGTCCGAGTACATGGAGAAGTTCTCCGTTTCGCGCCTGATCGGCTCGCCTCCGGGTTATGTGGGCTACGAAGAGGGCGGCCAACTCACCGAGCAGGTGCGCCGCCGGCCCTACGCCGTGATCCTTTTCGACGAGGTGGAAAAAGCCCATCCGGATGTGGTCCAGCTGCTGCTCCAGATTCTGGAGGACGGCCGGCTGACCGATTCGCTCGGCCGCACGGTCGATTTCCGCAACACGATCATCATCATGACCTCCAACGTCGGGGCCCAGCAGCTCCAGCGGCAGAGCACCATGGGATTCGCCGCGGGTGGCAAAAGCGAGTTTGGCGATCTCGAAAAGATGCGCGAGAAGGTGCTGGAGGAGGCCAAGAAGATCTTCAAGCCGGAGTTCCTCAACCGCATCTCGGACATCATTTTTTTCCGGCCCTTGAGCAAAGATGACCTGCTGAAGATCGTCGACCTCGAAGTCGCCAAGGTGGCGAAGCGGATCGTGGACAAGAAGATCACGCTCGAGGTGACCCCGGAGGCGAAATTGCTCCTGATCGAGAAGGGATATGACGAGAAATACGGTGCGCGCCCCTTGCGTCGTGCCGTGGAGCAATTGTTGGAGGACCCCCTGGCCGAGGCGCTCCTGCGCGGCGCGATCAAGGATGGCGACCCGGTGATGGTCGTGCGCGAAGGGGACAAGCTCGAGTTCCGGCAGCAGGCCGCCGCTTCGGGGGCGACCGGCGTGTCGCCCTGACCAGCACGCTTCGTGGAGACGCGATGCCCTCATCCCGTTTTCCGATGCGCGCGCGCGACGAGGGCGTCGCGTCTCCAAGACCTGGCCGGCGTTTTCCTGACGCGGCAACAAGGTCACCAAGGTCGGAGGGCCCGGCTCCGTCCGGGCCAGGGGATCGGACATCGGCGGTGACGGAGCACCGCCCTCCAGCAGAATCGCACCGCGCGGGCGTTGCCAGGTGTCGCCCGGCCGTTTACTATCCGCGGTATGGCACGTGTCGTGGCCCATTTTCTTCTCGTCGTGTTCGCCGCCTCCCGGGCAGCGGCCGTGGATGTTTCTGAGAACGAGCTCGCGCGGCCCCCGTCGATCGAACGGGTTTCGGCGTTGCAGGCGGAGGCGGCGCAGGCTGGCTGGAGCGCGGTGGCGCCGCAGCTGCGCGAGGTGGCGGTCCGGCTTTACGAAAAGAACGGACCGCAGGCGCAGGCGTGGTTCCACCTCTATCGCTGGGCGCGCCTGTTCGGCCTGACCGAGGCGCAGGCGGTCTCGGATTGGGGGAACGCGATCAAGCAGGCGAAGGCCGGGCATGCCAACATGGCGCAGCAATATCGCTCGACTCCGCAACCCCTGGCCGATTTTTGGCCGTCCGGCCTGCAGGCCTACGCGATGAGTTCCCCGGAATTCTCCGACCAGTTCTTCTCGGTCCTGTCGCCGCTCGATCAACCCACCATGGTGATGGGCATCCTCGGGACGCTCTGGGTGCGCAACCCGGCAGAATTCCGCGACTATGCCAACCTCGCGATCGCGATCGCCGTGGTCTACGACGTGCCGCCGCCGCCGACCTGGCCGCACGGCCAGGTGAGCGCGCAGGCGTTGCCGCGCAAATTCGTTCCGCCGGCCGAGGTGTTCGATTGGTTCGTCAAAGCCGACCAGAGCGGGGCCACCCTGCATCACCTGCGGCAGCTCCCCGCCGCGGAGTTGAAATTCGTGGTCGATACCGGGGCGGGCTTGGACGAGATGGCCTGGGCGCAGAAGAACGTGCAGGCGCCGCTCGCTTTTCTCGCCAAGGTTTACGACGCGGTGCGATACCGGCGCGACCGGTTGCAGGCGGGGATCATGAGCTGGCCGCAGGCCACGTACACGCTGCCGCTGATCCTGCAGGAAGGCGGCCTCTGCGTCGACCAGGCCTACTTTGCCGCGATGGTCGGCAAGGCGAAGGGGGTGCCGACACTGCTCTTCCGCGGAGCCGGCCTCGACGGCCGGCATGCCTGGTTCGGGTTCCTCGACGCGGGCGGGCGCTGGCAGCTCGACTGCGGACGCTACGCCGAGCAGAAACTCGTGGCCGGTTTCGCCTTTGATCCGCAATCCTGGCTCAACATCACCGACCACGAGCTGGCGTTTCTGACCGACGGATTCCGGCGGCTCCCGCTCTTCCGCACCTCGCGGATGCACGCGCAGTTTGCCGAGTTGTACTGGGAAATGGGCAATCTGCCCGCCGCGGTCAAGGCCGCCCGCACCGCGGTCAACCTCGAAAGCCGCAACCTCGATGCCTGGCATCTGTTGATTGCGGTGCAAACCCGCCTCAATCCCGATCCGCGCCCGGTTGAGAACCTGTTGGAGGAGGCGGCGCGCGCGTTTCAGCGGTATCCCGACGTCGAATCGGAGTTCAAGACCCAGCTCAGCCGCAGCCTGCGGGCGCGCGGGCAGGCGAGCGCCGCCGATTTTGCCGAGCGCAGCACAGCCCACAAATATGAACCGAACCGATCCGATCTGAGCATCCAGCAGGCAAAGGAGGTGATGCAGCGGAGCCTCGACAACGATGACGCACGCAACCGCATTCGCGCCTACAACAATGTCCTGACTTCCTATGGGCGCGGCGCCGGGATGGACTTCTTCGACCAGATCGTGCGGCCGTTCGCCGAACGCCTGCTGCAGAACGACCAACCGCGCGATGCGCTGCAGGCGATCGAGCAGGCGCGCCGCACGCTGCGCGTCGAGCCCAACAGCCAGCTGGAAATCGAGCTGAACCAGCTCTCCCGGCGGGCGCAGCAGGCCGTCCACTAACTCGCAGATTTCACGGCACGGCTTCGCCGCACCCAAGAGGCACGGGTCTCCCGACCCGTGGTCCGCGAAGCACGGGTCGGGAGACCCGTGTCACCCAAGAATCGTCGCGTCTCCAATGCACGGGCTGACCCATTGGGCAACTCTCAGCGTCCAGTCTTCGGGCTACGTGCCTTCCGCCAACAGCTGTTTGATCACCGCCTCCACGTGATCCGGCTGCAGTCCGATCACGCGGACGCGGCCTTTTCGGTCGACGATGGCGTAAGTGGGATAGTAGTGGACCCGCCAGGCTTTTTCCGAAGCGAGGCTCGGATCGCGGGCGGTCGGGTATTCGATGCCCCGGTCCTTCACCACCTGCGCCATCTGTTCCTGGCCACGGCCGCTGGTGCAGACGCCGATGAGGACCAGGCCTTGCGCCTGGTAGGCCTTGAGCAGCTCATTGTTGTGCGGGATGGCGCGCATGCACGGGCCGCACCAAGTGGCGTAGAAATCCACGACGACCACTTTGCCTTGAAGGCCGGCGAGATCCACCGCGCCATTGATCCATCCCGTCACTTCCAGTTTGGGCATTGGTTTGCCCTCCAAACCGGCGTGGTCGGCGCGCATCTGGGCGTCGTCATCCCAAGTCCAGTTGTCCGGAAACTCCCCAGCCCGCAGGCCGGAGGCGGCGAGCACGCTGCACGCCGTCCAAGTGATCATCGTTCCGAGCTTTTTCATAGTGGTTTTCTGGTTGGAGCTTTGCCGCCGGTATGATCGTCCCGCGGGCCGGCGGTTGTCAAACGCACGGCCGGGGAGGGAAGCGCACCGGGCTCGGCGCGGTCAAGGGGCGGCGCGGACCGTGGCCAGGGCGTTTTGCGCGGCGGCCAGCAGCGCCTCTGGGCCCACCGGTCGGCCTGTGGCGTGGATCATCCAAAGATCGGGCGTGACGCGACCCATCTTGGCGATGCGCTCGAACTCCGGGCCGATGCCGCCCATCTGCGTCATCTTCTCCTCGACCTGCCGGGCCACCAGACTGCCGATGAAGTAGTTGGGCAGATAGAGCGAAATCTCGATCATGTGCGAATAGACCCCGAGCAGCACGACGTCGGGCCGGTGAAAGACCGGGGCGTAGTACTGGTTCCAGACTTCCTGCGCGAGGCGGACGGTGGCCGCGTTCAGCTGCGCCGGAGTGGCTTCCGGATGATCGTACATCCAGTGCCAGACCTGGATTTCCAGCAGCGCCACGCCGGCGATTTCGTAGGTTCCCCAGAATTCGTTCAGCGTCTTCTCCGCCTCGCTCCGGGCGTTGGGTGCGGCCAGGCCGAGCAGCTCCAGATCGTGGCCTTGGAAAACGAAGGCCAGCGCCTCGGTGAAGCCAGTGTTCGGGACGCCCTCCAACAGCGAATGATCAATCTCCTTGAGGGAAAACGTCTGCTCGACGTTGTGCCCCATTTCGTGGACCGCGATGTTGAAGCCCTTGTAGTTCATGCCGGTCTTCTCGACGCGGGTGCGCAGGTGCGCCTTTTCCGCGCGCATGGCCGGCCCCATCGCGTGACCCGAGCCGCGGGCGGGATCGACCACGATGTTGGCGGCGACGTACCGGGCGCGCTCCGGGGAAAACCCGAGTTTCAGCAGCAGATTCGGAATATCCTGCTGGTAGGCCGCGGCGGTCGGGTATTTCCGCGCCACCTTCTCATCGAGTTGGGCACTGCTGAACTGGCTGCCCGGGCGGAAGCCATTGTACCAGAGGTCAAACGGCTCCAGCGGGCGACCGAGCCGGGCTTCGATCAGCTTCGCCGTCTGCGCCACCAGCGGAGAGGTCAGCACTTGCTGCAGCATTGCCTGAACGCGCGGCTCCGGGATCTGGTATTCCTCGTCGAACCGGCGTGCGATCAGCGTGGGCGCAGTGGGGGAGTACGGGTCGACCTTGCGCTCAGCGGCGAACAGGGAAAGCAGCGTGGCATAGCGGGTGTCGGGTTCGCGCGCCGGGCCGGCGGCGGCCGGCTTGACCGCCGCGCCATCGGAATCCTTGACCGCGGCCGGGGTCACGTCGTTGGTGGACGGATTCCAGTCGACGCCCGGGTTGTTGATGACCGCCGCGGGAATGGTCTGGGTGATGATCCGCTCCATCACCTGCTGGATCAGTCGCTGCTTGGCCAGGCCGCCCGGCCCATCGGCATAGTCGGCCTTGATTTCGTCACGCAGGTTCCAGTGGCTCAACAGCCGCAGCCCCGGCGGAAAGAGACGCCGACCCTGGGCGTCGACCAGGTGGTGCATCCAGAGGTTGTATTCGGAAATGTACTGCCCGGACTTGGCATACGTTTGCGCGAGGGCGAGGTTGACCCCGGCGGGTACCCGCTTGGAGAACCGCTCCGCCAGCCGGACCTCGGCCCATTGCCGCCGGCTCCACGTGGCACCGTCCCGGAGGCGTTCGTCCAGGGTCGTCAGCGGGAAGTTGAGCAAGACGACAAAGGCCAGCTTGTTTTCGAAGAAATCATCGAGCACGTGCGCCGCGGGATCATAGCCGGCGAAAACCTCGTCGAAGGGCCGCACGGGCCCGAGATCCAGATCCGTCTGCTGATTGAATTCGCGGGTGATCTCGTGCAGGTGCCCGTCGAGCTGTTCCAACAGGTGTTCGAAGCGGTCGAACAGGGTGTCGAGCGCGGCGGCATCGCCGGCAAAGTTGACGCGGACAAACTCTTCGAACGCCGGCCGGTCGCCGTCCTCCGCGCGCCAGAACGTTGCGACCTGGCGCAAGCCCCGCTGGAGGCGGGGACGCTGCGCCTCGCCATATCGGGCGATCAACCCCGCCTCGACTGAGGTACCGGCCTCCGGGAGCCAAACTGGGGCGGGTTCGGCGGCGGGCAAGGGTGGTGGCGGCGCCGATTGGGCCGCGACGGGCCGACAGAAGAAGAAACCCGCGGCGACGCCGAGGGACAGACGCAAAATCGCGAGCCGCTGACTGAGGGAAAGTGCGGAGAGGATTCGTCGAGCGAGAGGCATGGGTGGGGGAGGTTCGGCTGATCAGACAGAATCGAAAGGGCCGGGGGCGCGCAAGGTCCGATGGGGACGCGCGTGCTGAGGTCGGCGTGTTCCGGTGGCCGAACCCATCAGGCGGGCGGGGGGGCCACGGAGAGAAACGCGGCGAGCACCGGCGGCGGATCCGGCGGCTGCTTCCAGCCGACGACGAGGCGGCTCTCCGGGGCCGGGCCGTGCAGCGGACGGAAGGCGACCTCGGGCGGAAGTAGTCGGGCTTCGGAAGGGCACATGAAGGTCGCGCCGAGCCCGGCGCGAACCAAACCGACGCCGTTAGCCCGCGGCCACACCTCCTCGGCGATGCGGGGGGTGACGCCGGCCTGGGCAAAGGCGGCCAGCACCCGGTCGTAAAAACCCGGATTGTGTGAACGCGGAAACAGCACGAAAGGCGTGGCGGCGAGATCGCGCAGGCGCAGCGTCGCGCGCCCGGCAAGCGCGTGGTCCGCCGGCAGCAGCACGCCGTTTCTCTCGCGCAGGAGCAGGCGGATGCGCAGACCGGGCGTCGGCGCGTCCGGATGGAAGAAGCCGCAGTCCAGTTCGCCGTTCTGCAGCGCCGCCAGCTGGGCCGAGGTGGGCGATTCGTTCAACTCCACCCGGATGCCGGGGAAGCGCCGCTGGAATTCGCGCAGAATCCCCGGCAGCTGCGTGGCCATGGCGAGGCCGGTGAACGCGACGCGCACGCGGCCGACCCGGCCCTCGGCCAGCGCCTGCAGTTCCGCGGGCAGGCCGGCCAGCGCTCGCAGGAGCGGCTCCACCCGGTCGGCGAGCAGGCGGCCGGCGGCGGTGAGTTCCACGCGCCGGCGGGAGCGCGTGAAGAGAGGCGCACCCAACGCCCGCTCGAGCTGCGCGATCTGCCGGCTCAGCGCCGGCTGCGCCACCGCCAGCGCCTCGGCGGCGCGGCGGAAATGCAACTGGCGCGCCACCTCGCGGAAATAGATGAGGTGGCGGAGTTCAAAAGGATATTGATACTCGCGAGGCATCACAGGAAACGAAACAAGTATTTCCCGGCATTGCAATCCGGAGTTATGATGTGGGGGATGAAACTTCCGCCTTCCGGCGGATACAGCCAACGATGAAACCGACCGCTGCTGTCTCCATCTCCGCGTCCATCCCACCGCCCGCCAGGGTGGCGGGATCCGGCGTGCTGCGCCGTTGACGGCCGGGCGCATTTGCTAGACTCCTAACCACCCATGTCCAAGTCCCTTTTCCAAAAAGTCTGGGAGGCGCACGCCGTGCGCACGCTGGCCAATGGCCAGACCCAGTTGCTCATCGGCACGCACCTCATCCACGAAGTCACGAGCCCGCAGGCGTTCGGCATGCTGCGCGACCTCGGCCGGCCCGTGCTGATGCCCCACCGCACGTTCGCGACGGTCGACCACATCGTGCCGACGGACCAGACTGACGAGCCGTATGCCGATGCGCTGGCGGAAGCGATGATTCGGGAGTTGCGCCGGAATTGCCGGGAATACGGCATCACCTTTTTCGACCGCGCCACCGGCCGGCAGGGCATCGTGCACATCGTGGGCCCGGAACAAGGCATCACCCAGCCGGGAACCACGATCGCGTGCGGCGATTCGCATACGAGCACGCACGGCGCCTTCGGCGCGATCGCCTTGGGCGTTGGCACGACCCAGATCCGCGATGTCCTGGCGACGCAGACTCTGGCAATCGGCCCTTTGAAGGTGCGTCGCATCAAGGTGACGGGCCACCTCCAGCCTGGCGTGTATGCCAAGGACGTAATCTTGCACTTGATCCGCACCCTCGGCGTCAACGGTGGCACGGGCTACGCCTACGAGTATGGCGGCGAGGTGTTCGACCGCTTCTCGATGGAGGAGCGCATGACCGTCTGCAACATGTCGATCGAGGGCGGTGCGCGCGTGGGCTACGTGAATCCCGACGCCACCACCTTCGCCTACCTGCGCGGTCGGCCCTACGCCCCGCAGGGCGCGGCTTGGGACGCGGCCGTGGCGCGTTGGCAGGCCTTCGCGAGCGATCCTGAGTGCGCCTATGACGATGTGGTCACGATCAGGGGCCAAGACATCCCGCCGACCGTGACCTGGGGTATCAACCCGGGGCAGGGGATCGCGATCAACGAGACGATCCCCGATCCGGCCAAGGCGAAGGACCTGAACGAGAAGGCCTCCATTGACGAGGCGCTGGCCTACATGAAGCTCCAACCCGGCGCGCCGATCAAGGGCACGCGAATCGACGTCGCCTTTCTCGGCTCCTGCACCAACGGCCGCCTGACCGACTTCCAGCAGGTGGCCGGGTATCTCAAAGGGCGGCGGGTGGCGGCGGGCGTGAAAGCCATTGCCGTGCCGGGCTCGCAGATCGTGGCGGCCCAATGCGCCCGGCTTGGCCTTGACCGGGTGTTCCGCGAGGCCGGATTCGAGTGGCGCGAGGCGGGCTGTTCGATGTGCCTCGCCATGAATCCCGACAAACTGGTCGGCGACCAGCTCTGCGCCAGCTCTTCCAATCGCAACTTCAAGGGCCGCCAGGGCAGCCCGACCGGACGCACGATCCTCATGAGCCCGCTCATGGTCGCCGCGGCGGCCGTGACCGGCCATGTCGCGGATGCCCGCGAAGTGTTCGACGTAAACCGCGGCTGACGTCTGCTGGTTCCGGGTTTCGGGTTCAGCGTTCAGAGTTTCCGCTGATCCAACCCTGAACCTGGACCATCAACCATCAACCATCAACGATTTGCCATTTACCAGTAACCTCGACCTTGGACCTTTCTCTCCCATGTCTCTCACCCAGATCACCACCGTCACCGGCCGGGGCGTTTACGTGCCGGGCAACGATATCGACACTGACCGCATCATCCCGGCGCGCTTCATGAAGTGCGTCACATTTGACGGACTCGGTCAGTTTCTCTTTTACGACGTCCGGAAGAATGCCGATGGGACGGATCGGCCGCATCCGCTCAACGATCCACGCTTTCTTGGTGCGACCATCCTATTATCCGGTAACAACTTCGGATGCGGCAGTTCCCGTGAGCACGCCCCGCAGGCGATCTTGAAACACGGCATCAAGGCTGTCGTGGCCGAGGGATTTGCCGAGATCTTCTTCGGCAATTGCACCACTTTGGGCATTCCGTGTCTTGTCGCCGACCGGGCCGACATCCAGAAGATCGCCGCGGGGATCGAGGCTGACCCGGCCCTAACGCTCACCGTCGATGTCGCCGGGCGCGAGATTCGCTTCGGCGGCCAAGCCGTCCGCACTTCGATCCGCGACAGTGCGCGTGACGCCTTGATCCACGGGCGCTGGGACGCCATCGGGGAGTTGCTTGAGGGCGTGGATGACGCCAAAAGGGTTGCTGCCGGCTTGCCTTATTTGGCGGTCTGATCCTAGTCCAAGGTGGGCGAGCGAAAAAAGTTGAATCTTTTTCCCGCCGCAGGCGTCTATTCCGAGAATCTCCATCTATGCTCATTTCTCCAGCCCTGGCCATGATCGAAATCTTCAAGGGGGCGGGTCTCCTGATTTACCCCCTTGGCGTCTGCTCCGTCACCATGGTATACATCATTTGCGAACGGGCCTATGCCCTGCGGAACAACGTGGTGATGCCGCAGGACCTGGTGGACGCGATCGTCCGGAACAAGCCCTATTCCGGCGGCAAGCACTCGGTGCTGGCGCGCATCCTGGAGTTTGCCGAGGAACATCAGCACGACGAGGACGCGGTCAAGGCCTTTGCCCGCCTGGAGATCAACCGCATGGAACGCGGCATCCCGTATCTGGACGTTATTTACGCCGCCGCTCCGCTGATCGGACTGAGCGGCACGGTGACCGGCCTGTTGCAGGTGTTTTCGCAGATCGCCCCGGAAACAGGGCTGCCGGACCCGGTGGCCTTCACGAAGGGCGTGGCCCTGGCGCTGTCAGCGACGGTCATCGGCCTGAGTATCGCCATCCCCGCGCTGGTTGGCGGAGGCTACTTGCAGCGCAAAGTGGAGAACTACGCCGTGCGGATCGACTCGCTGTTGGAACGCATCAACAGCCGGCACAAGAGCGGAAACGCGGTGGTGGCAGAACCCGTCGAGGTCTCGTACCGTTGACCCGGGTCCGGTGCCCCTCACGCTGACCCGCCGTTTCCCGCACTCCCATGGCCCTTTACGAAAGACGCCGCAAACGCCCGGAAATGAACTTGGTGCCGCTGATCGACGTGCTCACCATGCTCATTTTCTTCGCGTTTGTGACCATGCAGTTCAAATCGGTGGCGACCCTGAACATCACCTTGCCCAAGGTCGAAACCGCCGGGAAGAATGAATTCAAGGGTTCGGTCACGATCGCGGTCGACAAGGAAGGCAAGATGAACTTCAACGGCAAGCCGATGGCCGAGGAACAGCTGGCCCCGATGCTGAAGGCCATACGCGATATGGACCGCAACATCCCGGTGCTGATCCAGGCGGACCAGGACACGCCGATCAAGAACGTGACCTTTGTCATGGACACCTGCCGGAAGACGGGGCTGATCAAGTTCAGCCTGCAGTCGCGGTAGACCGGGACGCGCAACGCCCAGCTCGCCGGATTCCCGCACCGGACGGCGCTTCCATAATCGGGTGGATTGGGCTACAACGGCCGTGATGAACATCGTCATTACAGGTGTCACACGCGGGCTGGGACGGGCGCTGACCGAACGGTTCCTGTCGCGCGGCCACACGGTGAGCGGCTGCGGACGCAACGGCATGGAGATCTTCGAGCTTCGTTCCGCCCATCCCGAACCGCACCAGTTCGACGCGGTGGACGTGACCGAAGTGGTCAAGGTCAATCTCTGGGCCGAACGCATCCTTGGCACAACTGGTGCGCCGGACATCCTGATCAACAACGCCGGGCTCATGAATCGTCCAGCCCCGCTCTGGCAGGTGCCGCCGCCGGAGTTTTCCAAGCTGATCGATGTGAACGTCAAAGGGGTGGCGAACGTGATCCGGGCCTTTGTGCCCGCCATGGTTGAGAAGGGGCGTGGCGTGATCGTCAATTTCAGTTCGGGCTGGGGCCGGTCGACTTCGCGGGACGTGGCGCCTTATTGCGCGTCCAAGTGGGCGATCGAGGGGCTGACCAAGGCCCTGGCGCAGGAACTGCCGCCCGGGATGGCCGCGGTGCCGCTTAATCCCGGCGTGATCAACACGGCCATGTTGCAGATCTGTGCCGGCGCCGACGCCGGGAACTTTCCCCCGGCGACGGAGTGGGCGGAGCGCGCCGCCCCGTTCATTCTCCAGCTCGGCACCAAGGACAACGGCCAGTCGCTGACCGTGCCCGGCACGCCGGCAGATTGAACGACCCGCACGGGCGCGGGGGAACAGCAAGCCGCACGGTTTTCCAGAGTGGCAACGCCGTAATCAAAGTGGCACGGGTCTCCCGACCCGTGTTGTGCGGGCCAGGAGTCGGGAGACCCGTGCTGCCAAAGAACCGTCGTGCGCGTCCGTCGAACACGCGACGTGGGCGTCGCGCCTCCATGTGGGGTGGAAGCCGCCGGGTGCGCCGCCCTCAGACCCTCAGCAGCGTCTCGCCTGCGGCCAGATCGGACTGCCAGTGCGGCAGCGCCTGGACCGCCGCAAGAGGGAGTGGCGGTGGCGGCACGGACGGTTTCGGTTGAAGGGCGAGATGCCACCAACCCACGTCGTGCCAGGCCCCGTGTTTGTAACCGACCTCTCGATACACTCCCACCGGGCGGAACCCCACGGCTTCGTGCAGCCCCACGCTGCCCGGATTGGGCAGGGCGATTCCGGCATAGGCATTGCAGTACCCCTGCCGGACGAGGATCGCAAACAGCGACCGGTACAGCGCCCGCCCAATTCCCAGGCGGCGCGCCTCCGGGTGGATATAGACGGACGTGTCCACCGACCATTGGTAGGCGGCCCGCGCCCGGTGCCGGCTGGCGTAGGCGTAGCCGAGGATTTGTGGCCCGGCGGCGCAGACCAACCACGGCCACTGGGGGAGCGTGTCCGCGATCCGGCAACACATCTCCTCGGTCGAGGGCGGTTCGAGTTCGAACGACGTTGCCGTTTCGCCGACGATCGGCGCGTAGATGGCCCGGATCTGCTCCGCGTCGTCTTCCGCCGCAAGCCGGATAAGGGGCTTCATGAACGTTGGTCAGCCTTGGTTCGCCGCGAGCAGGGCGTTGACCTGGCGCAGGACGGCAAAGGCGTCGGCCACGTAGAGAACATCCGCCTTGCCCTGCGCCCAACTGCAGCTCGGGTTCAAGTTGACAGCGCGGCGCTCGTTGATGAAGCGCCACCCGACGGTGTGTGGTTCCTCGCCGTGGCAGCACGTCGCAAGGCCCTTCGGATGGCGCGGCGTCGAGCCGGTCTGGCCGACCTGGTTGAGATGGGTCATGAACTTGAGCACGGCCTGACCCTCGCCGCTGAGGTCGACGAGCGACTTGGTGCTGCCGAGCGACGCCTGGGTCCGCGCCAAGAATTCGAGGATCAGCTTCTCCGCCTCGTTGGGATGGCTCCGGCCATCGGGCTGGGCCTTGGTCCAACCGGCACCGGCGACGAAGAGCAATCGGGCGTCGGGCCGGATCGTCTGGGCATCCGCGGCCGGCGCCTTGATTCCCTGCACAGCGGTACGCTGGTGGGCCGCCGACAGCGGCACGGTCACGGCCTCCAGCGCGGCGGCCCCGGCGGCGCCGAACCATGCCTCGGCGCAGCCGGATTCAAGCAGGATCACCCACGGGCGGCGGGTGCGCTGCAGCACGGCTTCGATGCGCTGGCGATAGTACCAACGGGTGACGGCCGGCTGGCCGCCGGCGACGGCGAGGCTGGTCACGTGGGTGTCGACGCGCCCGCCAAGACGCTGAGCCACGCCGCCGAGCACGCGATTCCAGCGCGAGGTGGCCGGCGCCACGATGATCGTGGCTGCGGCTGCCCGGACGATCGCCTCGGCGGCGGCGGCATCCGTGGCGTAGCGCGCCGGCGCGAAATCCGGTCCCGCGACTCCGAGAAAGCGCGCCGCGCCACAGGTTGCGATCTGGCAGGCGGCTGGCGACACATCGCCGCCGACCAGCCCGGCCACCAAGTTGGCGCCGCCGAGTCCGGCGGCCAGGCCTTTGGCGGCGGTCAGCGCTTGGAGGGCGTTGCGGCCGAGCATGCCGTCAGTTTCGGAATGGGCGAGAAAGAGGATGGTTTCCATGGGGGAAGAAGTAGTGAGTAGCGAGGAGCGAGTAGCGGGCAGGTCTGTAGATTCGCGGCTGGTGCGGCGGGCGCGAGAGGCGGGAGATGGGGTGCGTTGCTCGGATGGTTTCGATGCTCGCCACTCACTACCCGCTACTCGCTACTGGCGCGTCAGTCCTTCGTGATCCACTCGACGATTTCGCGGGCAATGTCGTCGACCGGCAGATCGCGGACAATTTTCGTCTCCCGGCGCTGCTTCGGGAGCGCGACCCGCGCGAAGACGAGGCCATCGTCGACCACCTTGACGGGTTTGGCCCGTTGCAAGGCTGGCATTACGGTGCGCATGTTGAGCATGCCGACCTGTGGGCTATTCGGCGGCTCGGGCAGGTTGCCGGTGGCCCAGCCCAGCAGCATGGGCAAAGCGGTGCAGGCGGAGACTTGGTGCCGGCCTCCCTCGATGCGCTCAAGGAGTTCGAACGAGCCGTCGGCCTTGACGGTCAACTGGTCGACTCCTTGGAACTGATCCATGATGCCGAGGCGCTCGCCGACCATCTGCAGGGTGACGCCAGCCCCGCGCGAAGCGGACTCCCAGCCGCCGAAGACCATCAGGCGCGAGCGGTCCAGACCGGGAATGGCCGCGATGGCCTCGGCGAGTGCGGCGGCCACTGCAGTCGCCTCGGTGAACCCGCCCGCCGGGCCGTCAAGCGCCACGAGTTCGAAGGGCACCTTCTGGGCGATACTCATCATGAGTTGTTGCAGTTTGGCCTTGGGGCCGAGGCTCACGAGCCACACCTTGCTGCCCGGATGCTGCTTCGCGAGGTGGGCGGCCTCGAACAGGGCGTGCCCGGCCCACGGATCGAGGACACTGGGCAGCATCAGTTCGTTTTTCAGCGCCGGACCGGCCGGAGTGGAGACGGGTTCGAGGGTCTGCAGCGGATCCGGCACGAGGCTGCCGCAGACGACGATTTGGTAGGGAATGCTCATAAAAGTCGCGAGGAGGGCGGAGCGAGAAGCGAGGAGAAGTCGGCGGGCGATGATCCTGCCAGTCGGTTCCTTGAAAACAAGCGAATGTAGCGCGGTCTCGACCCGCGGAACTTTTTCGCTTAGCGGAAGCACATCATGCTTCGCTTTCTCGCCCGGTTCATTGCGGTCGTGTTCGCGCTCGTTTTCGTCGTCGGCACGATTCCGATTCTCTTCTTCCAGGCGGCCGGCACCCACCTCACGGGATCGCAGGTCTATAAGGACGCACTGACGAAAGAGCGGATTTACGACCGGCTGCCCGCCTTGGTGGCGGACACGGCCACCCAGGCGGTCGCCGCCGATGAGCGGGCTGCGGCAAACCGGGGCGCCGCGGTCGAAGAATCGCCCGCCAACCTTATCCGCCAGTTGTCTCCGGGGGACTGGGAGATGGTGTTTGGCGCCGTCTTGCCGTCAGACTATGTGCGCCGGCAGACCGAGCACGCGTTGGACCAGTTCTTCGGCTGGCTGCATTCCAGCGCGGCCGTTCCGGTGGTGGATATTTCGCTGGGCGAACTGAAGCAGCGGTTGGTGGCCCCGGAGACGGAGGAAACCTACGTACGCCTGCTGCGGACCAAGCCGCCATGTCCGACGTCCCAGCTTCCATCCGCGCACCAGCTCCCGGTGGGTTGCTGTCCCTCGCCTCAGGAAATGCCGCAGGTGCGGCAGGGCTTTCGCACGATGATGCAAAAGACAGCCGACCAGATGCCCGAATCGGTGAATCTGTTCGCGAAACTCAGTGGTGAAGGCGCAAACGCCGAAGCCACGCGGAGGCTGGCAGAGGGGCGGACCCGGCTCGTGGAGCTGGAGTGCATTGCGCGATGGAGTCCGACGGCGCCGGCAGTGCTGTTACTGCTGATCGCCTTGTTCGCCGTGCGGTCGTTCCGTGGCTGGATGCTCTGGTGGGGCATTCCATGCCTGATCGTTGGCGCGGTGAGCGCGGTCTTTGCACTTCTGGCTGTCCCGGCGGGACAATCGGTCTTTTCGAACTTTGTTGTGCCCCATCTGCCGGCGGAGTTTCCCGCGGCGACTTTGAATGCACTGGCTGAGTTGGTGATGGCCGTGCTACAGTCGGTGGCGAACGCGGTCTTCCACTCCGCCAGTGCTCTCACCGTCGGCGGGTTGGTGGCGGTGATCCTCGGCGCGGTTTTCAAATCCCGACCGCAGCCGACGGCCCCGGCGCCCGGAGGGGGCAATGAGAGTACGGAGTAGGCACGACAGACCGTCGTCAGATAGCGCGAATGAGGGCGGGCCGCCATGCAGGGCAGGGCCCATCCATGCTCACTACCCGCTACCCGGTGCTCGCTCCGCTCGGATCAGTTTTCCGCCGAGTGCAGGCCGCCGGTGCCGGCGCGGAAGGCGACGTTCGCTCGCTCGGGGTCGTCGGGCCGCGGCTGCGAGCAGTTCCACAGGCAGGCGCCGCAATGGATGCATTTCTCGCGATCGAAAATCGGCACGCCACAGGGGCCGGGCATGATGGCCTGGCCTGAACACGCGTCGATGCACACCTGTGCACCGCAGCGTTGGCACACTTCAGGATGCAGGAACACAACATGGTCCGCGTAGCCGGCGGGCGCCTGCACCTTGCCACCCGTCAGCAGGGCGTCCTGCTGGGAGACGAGAAGCTTGCCGTCGAAGGCGATCGCGGGCCAGCCGGCGCGATCCATCAGCGCATCGTGCAGCGGCAGATCCTTCGCCTTGCATTCGGCGCGGATCCGGGCGACTTCCTCCGGTGGAATACGCCCGCGGCAGTAATCCTCGACGGTTGGAATGCGCCGGTGCGGCGGCATCGACTTGCCGGGAAGATTCAGCCGACCGCCTGTCAGACCCGTCAGACCCATGCCGATCAGCCCGGTGACAACACCTCGCTGGAAACCGTCTCGCGCCCGCTCCGCCACCCGGCTTTCTCGTTCGACCCAGCTCGCGCGGCGGCGGGCGACGTAGGCTTGCTCGAGGTTTTCGCGCGTGAACGGCCGTCCGGCCCGGAGCAGTTCGAGCACGCCTTCGGCGAGTTGGACACCGGTGGCCCAAGCCTCGTCGACGCCCGAGCCGGTGAGCACGTTGGTGCTGCCGGAGCCCTCGCCGATGCGGGCATAGCCGTCGCCGACGAGGTGCGGTTCGCCGCGTCGGCCCGACTCCAGCAGGCTCTTCGCGCCCCAGGAACGCAACGTGCCTCCATCGAGGTGACGCCACAGGTAGGGGTGCAGCATCCAGTGCTGCAGGTAGCGGTAGGCGGTGCGCACCGGACTGTCGAACCACGACGGCACGAAGATGCCGAGCGACGCGATCCGGCCCGGGTGCACGTATAGGAAGCCGAAAATCTCTGGCTCGGGGTAACCGAGGGTGTGAATCACCGTGCCAGGTTCGAGTATGGCGTGCGCAGGCAGATCGACAACGAATTTCATGCCCACGGCCCAATCGTGCTGGTGATGGCCGTCGGGCAGGCCGAAATGATCGTCGAGTTGCTGGCCGATCGCCCCGACCGGACCGTCGCCAACCACCGTGAGCGCGGCACGGATGTCCATACCCGGCGTGAAGCCGTCAGCCGCGTTGCCCTGCTTGTCCACACCCTGGTCGAGCAGCCGGACTCCGGCAACTTTGTTGTCCTCGATCAGCGCCATGGCCGCCGGCGTGGACGGCCAGACCTGCACCGCGCCCGAGCCCAGAACCTGGCCGCCGACCCACTGCATAAACTGGCCCATCGAGAGAACAAGACCTTCGTGCTTCGCGAGAAACGATGGAATCCACGGTAGTTCGAACGCGTGATTTCTCACCGGGAGCGCCCACCGGAACGCGCGGAGCAGGCCGTCGGCGGCGCGCAGGGCGAACGAACGGCGGCTAGCACCCACCGGGTCGAGCAGGTAGGCGACAGTCTCGTGTTTCACGGGCGCGGCCATCGGGATCTGCGCGGGATCGAGCCCGGGGAAACTGACCCGCAGGCTGCGACCCGGGGTCACGACGCCGGACACGCCGAAGCCGAGGTCGTCAGCGCGCTCGTAACAGATGACCTGCAGCGGCATCCCCGGGGCCGCGACGCTTTCGAACGCCGGCGTGCCGTCTTCCTTCGTCAGTTGGCGCGACAGCGTCGTCAGGAATCCGCCCATGGCCGGGCCGAAGCCGACGCAGGCGATGTCGACGCCCATGGACTGGCGGTCGACGGTGGGGGAGGAGTCGGGGAGGGGGTGAACCACGGAGCGCACGGAGACGGAAGGAAAGGGGCCGGGCGCAAGGACGCCAAGATGGGGCCGGAAATCAGGTCAGGTAGTCAGGAAATTGGCTGGCTCGCATGAGCCCGCCCACGTCGGTTCAGGGTTTGAGCAGGAAGCCCATCTGGGCGAAATGGTGGTCGGTGGTCAGAACCTCGCGCAACCGGAGTTCGCGCATCACAACGAAACTGGTGCAATCGGTGAACGAAAAGTCCTTGTCGTGGTAACGAAAGAAAAGGCCGCGGGCTTTTTCGGCCCGAGCGGGCGTGATGGGTTCCCAGCGAACACGCGTGCTGCAGTCGACTTGCCGCCACCACGTTTCGGCGGCCGCGTGGCCGAGCCGGAGGCGGATGAGGGTGAGGGCCTCGTCGGCGATGTAGTCGGTGGTGACAAAAAGGCCGCCCTGTTCAAGCCAGGTGTCGCGGGTTTTGGCGGCCACGCGATGAGCAGGGTCTGCGGCATCGGCACACGTCATCCAACCGGCCGTGTCGACAAACAGGGCTTTCACTTGGCGTAGAGCAGATGGTCGTGGTCAGCGGCGGCAACAGCATCGGTGGAACGGCCCAGCGCGGCGGCGCGGTAGAGCGAATCGCCGGCGGCATCTCCGGCCGGGGTGGAGGATTCCTCCACTGGGGACAGCTGGAACGCCGGGCGACTGCGGTAGATGACCGTATACCGGGCACCCTTCCGGACTCGCCTGACGACCGTCGGAAAGGAGGCGCGCAGCTCTTTGGCGGTGATGAGCGTGTTCATCTCTGGTTCAACTTGAGTTAACCCACGTGGATGTCAACGCATCGCTGGGCCGAAGCTGACGCAGAAGAGATCGACGCTGGTCGATTGTCGTTCCATCCGGAGGCGAGGGGTCGGGGAGGTTTTGAACCACGGAGGACATGGAGCTCACAAAGGAAGGAGGAGGAATGAATCAAACCAAAGGTTTCAAGAGCCAGGAGGCGACGGAGCACGGAAGCTCAAAGGCCGGGATGAGTTCGGACACTTCTGACTCCTGAATTCTGTCTCCTGACTCCTTTGCCCCGTCACCGCGGGTAGTCGAGAGCCTCGGGAATCATGACCTTGGAGAGAGCCTCGGCGGCGCGGTCCTTGGCGAGGCGCGAGCCGGCGAGGCAGGCGTCGACTTTGCGGCGCAGCTGCGCGAACGGTTCGAGTGGCGCGGCCATGGCGCCCTGGCAGCTACAGCCGTCGGCCGAGCACGAATCGACCGGGTTGTAGCCGTAGACCAGCTCGGCGCAGATGCGCGCGGACTCGCCGGCGGCGCTGGCTGCTTGCACGGCACAGAGGTCCGAGAAGAAATTGACCAGGCCCGCCAGGTTTTCCGCCACCACCGGGCTGGCCGGACCTTTCTCCTCGAGTTCGATCACGTCGGACATCTGCGCGCGCGAGGCGAGCAGCCAGCACAACGCGTCCGCCAGCGGAAAGACGACGCCGTGGCGATTGCCGGACAGCAGCTTTGCGCCGTGGGCATCCTTCGCGGTTTGCAGGTGCTGAAGCGTCCAGAGCCAAAGCTCCATCGCGTTCGCCAGGGTGCAGGCCCCAAGGTCGGGCCGGCGGGCGGCGATCGTGCGCAAATCGGCGATCCAGGAACGGAACAGGGCGAGGAAGACCTCGCTGGTCATCGTCACGGAAATCTGGCGGCGCTGGACGGCCTCCGGGCCCTCGTACGTCGCCTCCAACTGGGCGTCCATCCATTTGTGACCGAGGAATCCGGGGCAGTCCTCGGTGATGCCGTAGCCGCCCATGAGGCTGACAGCCTCGCGCATCACCGTGGCGCCGTGTCCGGTGTCCCAAAGCTTGGTGGCGGGGCAAAGGACGTTGGCTTGGGAGTCGAGGATCAGGTACTGCACGAGCGGGTCGGCTTTGAGCACCTCGTGGCGCACGGCGTCGCGTTCGGCCGCCGGCCGGGCTTCGAGGGCGATGAATTCCATCGCCTGTTTTCCGATCGCGCGGAACGCCTTCATCTGCGCCATGCCGCCGGCGATGCCCTGCTCGGCGAACTTCTGATCCTTCACCTTCTCAAGGGGATCGAGTTCGTCGAAGAGGCGCGCGGTGGCCAGGCCGAGCGCCGCGGCGGCTTCGCCGGTGGCCCAAATGTCGACCAAGCGTTGGAGACAGTCCTCCTTTTGCTGGAGGCCGAGTTCGTAGCGCGGCGTGCCGGGGCTGACGCTGGCGGCGCCGCGGAAACGGTTGCGCTGGTACCGGATGACCGGCTCCACCGCCGAGAGCAGTTTCGCGGCCGTCATGACGCCGACCGTGACGCGGGTGCGGCGGAAGACCGCTTCGATGATCTCGCCGTGGCTGTAGTTGGGAATGATCACGCCGTCCTTGACGGTGTAGCCGCCAATGATGCGGTTGGCGGGCACGGTCATGTTGAAAACCGGATCGTGGGTGGAGGAGAGCTGGTGCACCATCTTGTGCGTGGGTGCGCCGCGGTCGAAGACGCCGGGGTCGGTCTCCTCGAGGACGATCATGCAACTCGACTTGATGCGCGGGTCGTCGGTGTCAACCGCGACGGTCGAGAAGTTGGCGAAGCCCATGTTGGTGATGAACCGTGCCCGTTTGTCGACATGCAGCAGGGGTTCCTTTCCCTCCTCCCACGCGGCGATGCGGACCTTGCCGCAGAGGAGGCCGGTTTCGACGCCGACGTAGGGCAGGGGTTCGGTGAGGCTGAAGGCTCCGCGCCAGACCGGGCGGCT
>Ga0182017_10000338_pt1 | contig 36363 bp, 33 predicted proteins | sample 712E3DmetaG_FD_120492 | JGI IMG/M metagenome (GOLD analysis project Ga0182017, IMG submission 120492) | Permafrost microbial communities from Stordalen Mire, Sweden - 712E3D metaG | ecosystem: Environmental > Terrestrial > Soil > Wetlands > Permafrost | place: Sweden: Stordalen | collected... | reverse complement strand
ATCATTTTGAAAAAGACCCCAACGACGGTTTCGAGCTAGAAAATTGACGGGCATTCTTGCCCGTATCCGGACTTTCAGTCCATCAAATTGAACCCTCCGACTTTAGTCGGCGGTTGTTTAGTTCTATTCTTAATCGAATAGATATATAAAAAGTAACCCATTAAAACGCCTAAAAGAGCATGCCCAGGTACTGCTGTCAAGGCTCTTGCAATGGCAACATAAATGCCACCAGAATGCACATACAAATAGTTTTCTAATGTTGCATAACCCAATGAAACAGTAGCTCCATAAACAATACCATCCATTTTGGATTTAAGTTTAATTTTACGAGTGGTATACCAGGTTAGAGCAAACATTTTCAATGTTTCTTCAGGCAAAGCCGCGGAAAATAAGGCCTGACAAAAACCAAATAACAAGGGACTTTTTAAATGTCGGGTTAAAAGATGATAAGGTAGCTCAATTAGGCCTATTGGGAATGTGATTAATATTCCCAACAAAAATATCGTGAATATTTTCTTGGGCGATTGAGAAAAATGATTCTTCCGGCAAAAATAAAGAATGAGAAGAATAGATGGTATAATCGAAGCTGGAATAGTAATAAATAATAAATTCATAGTGAGGCTTCTATCGCACTTTGCTTTTCAATTAAAGACGTGGACCGCCTTTAATTTGGGGTATTCCACCAGTATCTTCACCATGAAGTTTTAATCTATCTATTACGCCATATCGTCGGTTATTATCGTCATTATCATCATAGTTATCCAGTTTGTTTTTGCTTTCTTTTATCATCTTGTCATAAATCATTTGATCTAGCTCATCATTAATTGTTGATCTGCTTTGCCAAAAAGAAATAATGGCTATTATTAAATACCCAATTCCGAAACAGATGAAAAAGAATCCATATATTCCTGCCCCGAAAACATCTTCAAGCAAAGCTAACTTGCTAATATGCCAATTTGAATTAGCTCCGCTAAGATCAAATTTACCAAATAAAATGACTATCATTAATCCAATTAAAATCAATGCAATAGAAATTAGTAGGTATAAATAACCGCCTTTTCTTGTTCTTTTTTTAATTGTTTTTTGAATAGGATTTAATTTTATCATTATTCTCCAAACTTTAAGTTAAGGTTCACGGTCGAGCAAGAAATAGAATAGCAAAGAAAATTGTCTTACTCCGCCCGAAAAAACATCATCCGCATCGAGAACGCCATCCCGTGTGGAAAAACATCCTTAAGCAACTTTCCTAACCCAAAAATCCTCTGTAGTCCGTCAATCCTCGAATCCCAGAATAACGATGCAATTCACTTGCAGCAGTCAAGTGAAATTGCGGGGTTGTATTGCACCGTCGGATACGCTCATATCGTAAGCCCCCGTCTCCGCGGTGTCAATCGTCTTTCTTTCTGTCTTTTGTCTTGGGGGCGGTGGAGTGTCTTTATCCTGGCGGGCGGCGGGAATCATTCGATTGAAAAAGTCATCATTGCCGGAAAAATATCAAGCATCGTTTAGTCATCATCAGTATGGCCGCCGACCGTCATTTGTCTTTAATGTTATTGCCCGGCCCTGTATTTATTCTTGCGCGCGATTCATTGTCTTATCCCTTGCTTTTTGCATTCATTTTATCAAGTATATTTTTCTCACATAAATCTGCAAAACGCTTTATATCCTCGATGATATCAGTATAAGTTTTAATGAATAGTTTGACAGTAGGAATAAACGAATCAAAATAGATTCGTGATTTTCGCTCAAATGCAAAATTACCTAAATTTAAAAGAGGCGGATTCTCCGTGATAGTCCCATATGCATCTAGTAAACCATCATATGTTGGATGGGCAATTCCGCTTAAATTATCATAGTGACTATCAAAATATTCATAATCGTTGGCAACTTGTGTAATTAATTTCCCAATTGCATGATTATAGACATTCCATCCATTAAAGCCAGAGCGGCCAAGAAGCGTCTTATTCATGAAATGAAATAATCTATTTGCATTACCTCTCTTATTAGCTTCAATTAGTTCCTTATAAAAGCAATATAAAATTGCTGTTGTTTCAACCATAGATCGCAGCAAAATAGCACCTGGGACGAGATTCTTTTCTTTAATAAATTGTAGTGAAGGAACTGCTAAATTTGCCATCCGGTGTAATGATAATTCGCGAATTGATAAAGCAGAAAATGGCGGTTTTGCAATATACGAAACAACTGCTGGAGAAACCGACGATGGCAGGCTATCCCTTAGAATTTGAACTAGCGAATCTGCTTCTTTGAGCGAATCAGTATTTGTTTGTTTTGAATCATTACACATATTTGATGAGCTATTTTAAGGCTATGCCAACGGATTGCGCATACAGCATTACTTGATTGGCCATTTTTACTGAATCTGGTGTATTTGGCAATATCCGATAAAGTTCCTTTTGACAAAGAAACATGAGTGGTGCTATATTTTCATATCCTATTTTATCATAAAAAGATTGAACAAATGTGATCGGCTGCTTGTCCATTATAAAGGCATTTAGTGCTCTAATGAATCCAAGAAACGGATGGAAAACAAAACCAATATTATGCCCTGATTCGACATACTTTCCATAGCAACTGTTATATACGGCCCCCGACAAAGTTATACAGAAAACATCATCCTTTGATAATTCAATTAAACAGTTTTCAATTTCAGTGATATTGGCATCATAAAATGGTTTAAATTTGATCTCTGTTTCTTCAGAAAATAGCGAATTCGCGACAGATGCCGCGAATGTTTTTGAGTCGTCAATATTAAATCTATTTTTATAGCGATCAGAAATCATATAATAAATAAGCAACTTCATAGCATTATTTGTTTGTTTACCAATATCCGATAAATACTTATTGACATTTTGCATGCATCCACCTTTTTATTAAAATTAGCAAGAGAATAAATGCAGAAAAAATTACCGATACTTAAAAAAGGCTTGTTTATTTGTTAAAATTGAATTTCCAACTTTATATTTCAAAAGATATACTCCATTTAAATTAATTTGTTGTCTGTTAATTGATGATAGATTGCATACCCAACGTCCTCGAAGATCATAAACAAAAATAATGGGCTTTTCATTTTCACGAGGTTTTAAAGGTTGACCAAATTGCGGTTGATTAATTGACACTGGGGTATTCCAAGATGCGGAAATTGTATTATTTGTTTCTATCATCTCTGTATCTAAATTCATTGGATCAACTATTACCGTAGCATTTGTTATAGGAGTGGTAATACGAAACTTAAAAGAAATGTCACAGTAATAATTCGGCTGAAGAGAATCAATAAACTCCGAATCTGAATATGATGAATTTACTATGCATTTTGACCACACACTACTTGTTCCATAGCCAACATTATTAACAATGTAATGAATAAGAAGCGAATCATGTTGATTAGTGTAAAATGCACTAAGTGAATCTGGATAAAATTCTGGTTCTAATCGGGGAGAACTATTAATAAATTGAATATAGCCTTGTCCGGCATCAATTTTCATAATAGTAGGGGTCATTGAAATTATTGACCAAGCCGAAAAAACTGGAAAATTTACAGGTCGAGTATCTTGACAACCTGATTTTGCGCATAATGCTGGATAAGTAGATTTATAATAAGAGCATAGATATTCCAAAGTGATGGAATTTGAACTTGAACTATAACTATAAACGAAATTATACCCGCGCACTGTTGAAGGTGAACAAAGCGAATTAAAACAATTGTCCCCATATTTTAATGTGGGATCTTGATAACAATAATCGTAAACTGAAGCATTTATCCCAGAAACACCACCAAACTCAATACGGTATGGAATAGTAGATTTAAACCCAGAAATATAACGAGAACGAATTGAATATGGGATGTCAATTGATTGGGTTGACGCAAGATGGTTGGTTTTGCCGCTTATTGGACAAAAGGATGCAAAAAGAAAATAAATCAATAAAATATTGCGCATAAATCCCCCAGTTTTAAAACTTCTGTCTGAAGTTCTTCTATATGTTATTTTGCCATAATATCTCTTTAAAAGTAAAGTTTTTATAAAAAATATATTTTTGCTCGCGCGCATTCTTGTCTTTTTCTTAGGGCCGGGCTTTTTATGTCTTTCCTCCACCGCCCCCTGTCTTTTTCTTGTCCTCCACTAAGCTGCACCGTCCTCGGTGACTGCTTAAGTAAACAGGTTGTATTGCGAGGTGCGGTATTTTCTTTTCAAAGCCTGTCGGAGGGCATCAGCTTGTCATATAGGCAATATCGCAGGGTAGTACGTCGTCAGCTGTCTTTACCATAAGTATTCGCACCTTGTCAATTACAACCAGTGTGTATATAGCCCCTGATCTATATTACTTTTGTAAGATATATTTATTAATGAATTGTTAAAACATTAAAATTCCACCAAAAACTCCATTAAAATCAAATATCCACTACAAATCTGCATTTCAGCAGAAAACCCATGAAACATCCCAAAATATTCAAATTGACCCTCTTTAGTATTGGTTAATGGGATGTCACTAGCCGGGATGAAACATTATAACCATCCTCACGCATCTTTTTCACGAGTACGGAACGCATGAGAGTGGAAACGCTTTCAATGCCTTGGTCCTGCGCATATCGTGATACAAGCGCATAAAGGTCGGGCTTCATTTTTACTGAAACAAGCTTTGGTTTCTGCTTGGCAATTTCCTTCTGTGCCTCCTCATAGATCGCGATAACCGCAGGCGCCTCGGCAAGGATTTCCTTTTCAGTATCTCCGGCAATAAAACATCCACCCAGATCGATCACCTCGCCGAACATTCGGTATTCATTCTCTTCCGGGGCAAGTTCCCGGTAAATCGCCAGTGTGTGACCTGCGACCTTGATTTCTTTAACAAGTTCAGTGTTATTGTTCTTTTTCATAATCATTACCTCACGTTTTAAGTTCTTTGATGATTTTAATTGCAAGCCCTTTTCCAATCGCTTTGCCTTTATGGCAAGGAATCACGACAATCTTTGTACCGTTAGTGAATATCGCATGACTTGTTCCCTGTTGCCGAATCTTCCAGAACCCGAATTCTTTTGCCAGAGCCACCAAATTTCGGTATGAAAGATTGCCATATTTGCTCATAAAGATTACGATCCATTAATTAATAAATGTATAGAAAAGTATGTTTTAAATATACCACTTTTTATTGTTAAATTCAAGAATTGTTTTTGAACTTCAAGCCCGTGTTGATCCTGGCGGCAAAAACAACAAATAATTCTAATTATCATGATTAAATTAATATATATTGATTATAGAAATATATGCTGAATCTTTCAAACCAAACAGCTTTAGTAATATCGTATACCAATTTCTTGGCCTGAAACAATATTGCCAAGACCTCTGAACCATTTTACTTAAAATGGCTTCGGATGATCAATGTAGCCACGCCAAACATGCTATAACTCTTTATTACAATTTAATAAGCGCACCAGGCGCAAGTCCAGTAAAGAATGAACAGAATGTCAAGATTAACGGGGACATTACCTGCTGACAAGCAGGTTCGTTGCTTACGACCCTCTCACCATGGGAGAGGGTGGCCGTGGTTCCTGAGCGGAGTGCCGCACTGAGCCGGGCCGAAGTAAGCACGGGCCTGCCTACCGAAGCAATTGCGAAGGTAGGTGAGGTTTCATCCTTCAACCTCTTCCTTCATTTCCGGGAAAACCGCTTCAAGCGCGTCTTTCATGGAAATGATGCCCAGCATGTGGTTGCTTTCGTCAACGACCGGGACCGCGGTAAAATTGTATTTAAAAAAGACCCGTGCCACATTCTTGATGTTTTCCTCGACGTCGACTTTTACGATGTTTTCCTGCATGAGTTCGGAAAGCGGCGTGGCGGGGTCGGCCATGAGTAATTCGCGCAGGTTCGTCAGCCCGATGACCGTTTCATCGTCGTCAAGAATGTAAATGTAATAGATGGATTCCACTTTGCTGAATTCGTCCCGTATTTTCTTGACCACTTCGCCGGCTGTAAGGTCTTTTTTGACCGCAATGAACTCCGTATTCATAAGGCTTCCCGCCCCGTGCCAGGAGTGTTTCAGCAAGTCTTTGATTTCTCCTACGGTCTCCGCGGGAAGATAGGAATACAATTCCTGTACCTTGCCGTGCGAAAGTTTGGCGAGCATATCCACGACCTCATCCATTTGCATTTCGTTGATGATATCGGCGATGCGCTTCGGATTTATGCTCTCGACAAGCTGTATCTGTATATTGAGCGGCATTTCCTGGAGCGTGCGGGCGGCGGTGGAATTGTCGAGGGTGCGGAAAAAGGTGATGCGCTCGTCGTTTCCCAGGTCGGCCAGGATTTCCGCGAGGTCCGCGGGATGAAGTTCGGACAGTTTCGTCGAAGGTATCTGGAGGTATGGCAGGCTGGGAATTCCCGGAGTGGGTATGGCCTGGGCGTATTTCCAGGATATAAATTTGTCTTTTAAGTCGTAGGAAATGAGCCATTCGAAAAACACGGTAAAAAAATTGAGCCATCCCAGGCGCCTGAGCAGCCCCTTGATGCCCACGTCTATATGCACGAGCCATAGGTTGGTGTCTTCCCTGAGAAGGTGCAGGTCGTTGACACGCACGACTTTCGACCCTAGCATGTTCACTATTTGCTTGTCGAAAAAAGTCTTTTTGAGGAGGGTCTCGTTTTTAGGCACATCATGGCCGTTGGGTTCGTCGGGACGCGCCGACATGTCGATTGCGAGCGTGCGGGCGTTTTCATCGATTTTCTGCACGTTTTTCCAGGGGATTTTTATGCTTTGGCGCCCGTTCATGCGCAGCATCAGGCCGCTTATCCGAGGATAGGTCTGCTCAAAGATCGCAAAGATGTCATCGATTACCCCGATTTTCTTGCCGCTTATGCCGTCCACGGGTTTGAAACGGAGAATGTCGGCAAAGAATAAAAAGTTCTGGATTTTGGCCATGGCGCGCTTCCTGATCCGTCTCTCAACAGGTTTTTCATCACAAAAATAAACTGTGGTGTTCAAGAAAGGCATTGAGAATTTTTAAATAATTTCGAGGCGTCGGTGTTCGTTAAGTATTTTTAGCGCAGAGGGGTTGGAACTGGTGTTCCGGCTGGTCTTCAAAACCGGTAGCGGGCGGATAACACCGTCCGTGGCAGGTTCGATTCCTGCCCTCTCCGTTAGTCACTCTTAGCTTTTGGACGACAATTTTATTGTCGGCTGAAAGTTTAGAGTGACTTATCTGCCGATAGGCAGATTTTCCGTAAACGACCCTATGAAATTACTTAAAAACGCACTCTCGCAATTGCCAAGCGTCGATTCCCTTCTGAAGAATGAAGCGCTTGCCCGGTGCATTGACGGACACGGAAGAGACCCGACCGTTTACGGCGTGCGGGCCGCCATTGAATGGGCGCGGAAGCTTTTCCAGGCGGGGAAACAAATTCCGTCGCCGGACGAGCTGGTCGCTAAAACATTATCAATTGTCAAAACGATATATCAGCCTTCCCTTCGCCCGATCATCAACGCCACGGGAATCGTGCTGCACACGAACCTGGGCCGCGCGGTCCTCGGTAAAAAAGTTCTCGACGACATCGCGCCGATTATTCTCGGCTATTCCACCATCGAATTCGATTGCGTCGCGGCCGCGCGGGGCAGCAGGAATGACCATGTCGCCGGGCTACTCAAATACCTGACACACGCGGAAAACGCCATCGTCGTCAACAATAACGCCGCGGCCATCGTGCTTGCCCTTACCACTCTGGCACGGAAAAAGGAAGTGGTCGTCTCACGCGGTGAACTCATCGAAATAGGGGGCGAGTTCCGCATTCCAGAAATCATGGCCGCTTCAGGGGCCCGCATGGTCGAGGTCGGCACGACCAACCGTACGAGAATAGCGGACTACGAAAAAGTAATTACGGAGCGCACCGCGGTTCTTTTCAAGGCGCACAAGTCGAATTTTTCAATGAACGGTTTCGTGGAGGAAGCCACAGTGCGGGAACTGTCCCGGCTTGCGCGGAAACACGGCCTGCTTGTCGTTCACGATATCGGGTCGGGTCTGATTCGCAAACCAAAAGGACTGCCTCTTGACAATGAACCCGATGTCGCTTCGTCGATTGATAATGGGGCCGATCTTGTTTTGTTCAGCGCCGACAAGCTTTTAGGCGGACCGCAGGCGGGCATCGTGGCCGGTAAAAGCGACCTTATCGCCCGCCTTGCTAAGTCGCCGCTCATGCGCGCGCTTCGCGTAGGAAAGCTGACGCTTGCGGCGCTGGCAAGCGCGTGCAGGCACTATCTTGACGATAAACAACTCACGGCGGCAAACCCGACGTTTTTCATGCTGTCGCGTTCCAGCGGCGATTTACGGAAAAGCGCGGAAGCGCTTCGGGACGCCCTCTCGGATAAAAACATCAAATCCGACGTGGTTGAAAACCAGGGGCGATGCGGGGGCGGCACTTTACCCGATGTAAACCTGCCGGGCTTCGCGGTAAGTCTGCAATTTCCGGGGACAAAAAAAACGCAATCGAGCATGGCCGAAGCGGTGTTCAAAAGGCTGCTGGCCCAGGACCGGCCGATTCTCGGCATTCTTCGGGAAGGCGCGCTCTTGTTCGACCTGCGTACGGTTGACGACCAAGATGTTCCGTTTGTGGCGGACATGATTGAGCGAGCGGTTCGGGATTTATTAAGGGAACCCAAAGAGTAAAGCAATGTTCCCTTAAACACCCGAATAAACCTCAACCCGCCCTTCGGGCACCCTTCTCCTTAGCAAGGAGAAGGGCAAGGGATGAGGTAAATGTCCCCCGTGAAAGGGGGTAGGGGCGCGAATTGCCATTAAATAAAATATGAAACATCTCATCATGGGCACTGCCGGTCACATCGACCACGGCAAAACAGCCCTCGTCAAAGCGCTTACCGGGACCGACTGCGACACCCACAAGGAAGAAAAACGCCGGGGCATAACCATCAACCTCGGTTTTGCCCACCTTGCTCTGGATAGTGGCGAAACGGTCGGCATCATTGACGTGCCGGGACACCGGGATTTCGTGCATACCATGGTATCGGGCGCGAGCGGTATTGATTTCGCCCTTCTGGTCATTGCAGCCGACGCCGGGGTCATGCCCCAGACGCGCGAGCATGTCAGGATCATGGAAATCCTGGGTATTAAAAAAGGCATCATCGCGATCAACAAAATCGATCTGATAGATCCGTCCGCCATCATGGGCGTCCATGATCGTATACGCGCATTTACTCAAGGGACCTTCCTTGGGTCATGCCCTATTGTCAATGTGTCGTCCGTTACCGGCGAAGGCGTCGAGGACCTTAAGCGGACCATTGCCCGATTTGCTCAGGAAGCCCCGCAGCGGCCCGGCGGCGGCGTTTTCCGCATGTATATTGACCGCGTTTTCAGCGTCAGCGGCTTCGGCACGGTGGTGACCGGGTCGGTCACGAGCGGGGAGCTCCGGGTCGATGATATCGCATACCTGCTGCCGGGCGCTCGCGAGCTTCGAGTGAGGCGACTCGAGCGGTACGGAGAGCCGGTAAACTCCGTCAGCGCGGGCGACCGGGCGTCGTGCAATTGCGCGGGCATGGACAGGGAAGATTTCAAGCGCGGCATGCTTATTTCCGACCGGGCATTGAAAGGGTCCTGGCTGCTCGACGCCGCATTGACACTCTTTTCCGACGGCCGGGATTTGGGAATATGGACGCACGCGGTTTTTCTGCTCGGCGCCTTCGAGTCCCAGGCCCGCGTGCATGTGCTTGACGGAAACGAAGCCAAAGCGGGAGGAACTACGCTTGTCCAGATACACCTCCTTGATGAATGCATTGCCCGGGCCGGAGACCGGTTCGTTGTACGAAGCACGTCGGGCGATTTGACCTTGGGCGGGGGCGAGATCATCGACCCGGCGCCCCTGCACCATCGCCGGCGTCCGCGTGAGCTTGTCGAAAACCTTTCGAAAATGGCTGAAGGGGGCTTGCCGGGCCGCATTGCCGCGGAGGTCAGGAAAAACACCTCCGGCCTGAGCGCCGCCTCACTTGCAGAGATCCTCAACGCTACTGAAGGCGAAATAGCCGACGCATTGCAAACGTGGATTGCCGATGACATAAAAATCGTTTCGTCGCCAAACAGCACCTTTGCAATCGCCCTTCGAACGTGGGAAATAATACGGAAAAAAACCCTGTCCAACATTCGCGCGTTTCACAAGGCAAATCCGCTCCTGAGTCAAGGGCGAAGCCTCGAAGACCTTATCGGGGTCATCGGTACTGTCGGAAAAACCGGCGGCGACGAATTTTCCGGCCTGTTCCTCGAAGCCCTTGTCAAGGAAGGCGTTTTGAAGAAAGCGGGCAGCACATTTGCCGTGCCCGGGCATAGCGTGTCCATGTCAAGGGACCTTCGCGACACGGCGCAATTCGTGGAACAGTATTTTAAAAATTGCGGCATGCAAACCCCGCTGATTGCGGAACTCGAAAAAAAAAGCGCCGCCAATGGAATTGACCAAAAGAAACTTAAAAACGTTCTCGGCTATCTGACTGACACGGGGGTTTTGTATTGGGTTGAAGGCTCGTACCTTCATGCAGGGCAGGTCGATGTGTGCCGGAAAAAACTTCTCAGCGCGCTTAAGGCGAAGCCCGAAGGTCTTACGGTAGCGGAGTTTCGCGATGTCGTGACGGGGAACCGAAAGATCTGCCTGCTTCTATTGGCCCTTTTTGAAAAAGAGGGGATTGTTCGGCGATTGGGAGACATTCGCGTGCTTACGCCGAAGGGGGAAGAAGCCTTGGGGAAATGAAAACTATTCAGTAATCTCCCTTTGAAAATCAGAAAAAATATTCCTTCTCGAAGAGGGGGACATTTCTATTCTGCAACACCCTCTCGTACAAGTCCGTTGTCCTTTTCATGACGATGCTTTCTTCAAAAACCTCACAATATCGTTTATATCCGTTGCTCCCCATTTTCCGGCGTTTTTCAGGGTTTGCAAGAAGGGTATTCAACGCATCAGTCAACAGGTCTTCCCGCCCGGCAGGGACCAGCAATCCTGTTTCATTATTAATGACCACCTCATTGACAGGGGCAACATCAAGGGCGACAACGGGTTTTCCGTGCATCATGGCCTCCGCATAGACGATGCCGAATGACTCGTCATGCGACGGTACGCACAAGAGGTCGCAGCTTTCCAGCAAACCGTGCTTTGTCGCCTCGTCGACTGTCCCTGCGTCAATGATCGACCGGTTCACGGAGGTAATGGGCGCGCCCGGGCCCGCAAAAACAATCCATGCTTGGCAGGAGACTTTCTCAAATGCCGAAAGAAGCATGTTCACGCCTTTATGCCCCTCGCGCCTGCCCAAGAATAAAACAAAAGGGTGTCGTATGTCCGGCGCCGGACCTTGCGCGGCTGACGCCGTCTTGACGGGCGCTGGGTTGACGGTTATTTCGCACGAAGCAAGCGGCATTCGCTTGAGGAATTCATTTTTAAAGGCCTGAGACAAACACATAATCGCGTCGGCCCGGGCGAAGGATTTTAAGAGCAATGGCGTATCGCCCCATTTGTCAAAATGAACGGGCGGGGAATGGATGATGGGGATTGAGCGGCGTAAACATGCCTGCGTCGCCAAAACGCCCAGATACCCGGTAGAAAAGCAGTGGACGATGTTCGCATCTTTGAGTAAAGCGTCTAATCTTCGCGAAAATGCGATTTTATAGAAAATAAACAGAAAATCGAAAAGACCTTTGGGATTAATTTTACGGACAAAAGGGAAATACCACAAAACCAGAGGAAAAAGGAGAATGCGCTCTTTAAAAGTGGGAATGAGCGTGATGATCCTGTTACCGGAATCGTCGAATTTTATTAAGGGCTTTTCCGGGAAAAGCGATTTTAAAAACAATGAGCCGCGCTGTGGTCCGCAGGTGTGGGTGATTACGGAAACTTTACATTTTATTGAAAGATTCGCGCCGATCGAATGAACCCATTGTTCCACTCCGCCTACCAGGGGCCAATAAGAATCGGTTATCAGACAAATGGTTTTTATGGAAAAAGATGGGGCGTTGGAACCGGTCATACGTATGAGTTTGGCAAGCTATAGGAGGAATGGAGGGAGGTCAAATTATTACTATTTTAATTATCGCACATACGTTTGTAAAAGTCAATACTATTTTACTTAGCTCTTTGAGAGGCCGTTTGTTGTAAAGTATTTTAAAAAACTATGCATATCATTGAATTAGGTATATCGTGCATTATTTAGGTTTTGCCCTCGATCCGTTTCAAGAAAAGGCGGTTTCCGCCATCGACCAGGGAAGGTCGCTCATCGTTGCGGCGCCCACGGGATGCGGAAAGACGCTCATCGCCGAATACGCAATCGACGTTTCCATAAAAAAAGGCAAACGCGTCATTTATACCGCCCCCATCAAGGCGCTGTCGAACCAGAAATACCGGGACTTCCGCAAGCGGTTCGGCGAAGGTGCCGTTGGCATACACACCGGAGACGTGACCATTAATCCGGAAGCCGACGTGCTCATCATGACCACCGAAATCTTCCGCAACCTTATCCTGGAAAACTCCCCGCGCCTTGGCGACGTTTACTACACGGTGTTCGACGAGATCCACTATCTTGACGATCCGGAACGGGGAACGGTGTGGGAAGAGAGCATTATCCTCGCGCCCAAAGACATCCGCTTCATGTGCCTTTCCGCGACCGTACCGAACATCCATGAGCTGGCGGAGTGGATGGGGCAGGTGCGCTCGACCGACGTTATGGTCATCGAAGAGACCCATAGGCCCGTGCCGCTTAAGCATTTTCTTTTCAGCCCGAAATTCGGCATCATGAACGTAAAGGACGTCCGCAAAAAATACCTGAAAAACCCGGCGGAGCGGAAGGCTTTTCTGCGCAAGAAGCCCTCGTCGAAAAGGATCATCCAGTATGTGCTCGACAGCGGCAATTATCCGATACTGTACTTCTGCTTTAACCGCCGGACATGCGAACGCAACGCTTATCTTCACCAGCACCTGCACCTTCTTGACGAGCAGGAACGGGAGAAGGCCCGCGAACTGATAAGCGACCTGGCGGCCCAATACCGTCTCGGCGGTTACGACCGGCTTTTCGCCATGCGGAGCCTCTGGGAAGCGGGCTGCGCGTACCATCACGCGGGCATACTGCCCGCGGCCAAGGAAATCGTGGAACGGCTGTTCGCGGCGGGCCTCATCAAGCTGCTTTTCTGCACCGAGACCTTCGCGCTCGGCGTCAACATGCCCGCGAGCACCGTGGTGTTCGACGAGCTCGAAAAGTTCGACGGCGTGGAATTCAAATACCTCATGGTGCGCGCGTACAATCAAATGGCGGGCCGGGCCGGGCGGCGCGGCATGGATGAAGTGGGTTACGTTTACTCGCAGATCGTCCCCGAAGCCACGGACCCCAGGGAAATCGAGCGGATTTATTCCGGGAAAAATGAAATCATTTCAAGCCGGTTTTTCGCCTCGTATTCCACCATCCTCAACCTTTACAGCCAACTCGGCGAAGGCGCTTTCGACATGTTCCGCAAGAGCCTTCGCAATTACCGGAAAGGCCAGTTCGTTTTTACCTCGTCGTACCGCAAGGAAGAGGAGCAGATCAACAAACGCATCGCCTTTCTGCAGTCCGCCGGGTTCCTCGACAAGACCAATCTCACCGAAAAAGGGAAGCTCGCGGCCGCTGTCAACGGCTACGAAATCCAGGCCGCGGAGCTGTTTTACAGCCGCAGCTTCGAGGAGTGCACGCCCGTGCAATTGCCCGTGCTTATCGGCGCGCTCATCACCGAAGAGAGCAGAAGCCGCAAGAACCGGCCGGTGTCCGACATCCGGATGCGTTTTCATGGTGAAACCGTCATCCATAAGCTGCGGCAGAAGGAAATGCGCTTCGACATCGACACGCCCATACGCGAGCTCGACTTTTCCCTCGGAACCCCTCTGTATTCCTGGGCAAACGGCTGTTCCCTTCAGGAACTCGAGTCGTTCGGCGTTCCCGAAGGTGACCTCATCCGCATTTTGCGCATGACCGTGCAGCTTTTAAAGACCCTCCGCGACAAAGTCCCCGACCCGTTCATTGCCGACCGCATGCACGAGGCGCTGGTGCTGGTCAACCGCGACGTGGTCGACGCCCAGGCGGAACTGGAAGTGCAATAGGGGGAATCCGGCTATTTTTGTACGGGGGCTTGCTTCAATCGCCCCATTATTTACCGAGGCGGATTAAAAAACGGGAAATGGAGTTTTTGAAAATACTACATGAGATATATTTACAAAATGGGTTATCCAGGTAGCATGGGTCATTCCAAATAAAAAAGGTGTTTCGGCGTGCGTCTGGCCATAGCTGATTGCCTCGGAATCCGCATAGCTCCACAGCAGGTAATTGAATGTTGAATTAAGAGAGGGTAAGCTCCCGCCACCCATGCCTGGCGTAGCAGAACCTGCACTGCCACTAGACCGTGAAAAACTAATACTATTAAGAATTAAAATTATATCAGGATGTAATTGGATCGAGTCTCGTTGAGGAATAGCGAACGATAAAGGAATGCTGTCATTTCCGACCTTTCGAGTAATGGTAAAAAACGCATTTTGGCTTAAAGAAATAATAGGTATGGTATTACTTATTTTTTCGACCTTTATTGATTTCTCATTTTTTATTATATCTTCTTGCATGACGTAAAAACAACTGTCTCTGACAACATCATTTGGTTTTCTTTTATCAGTTTTGCCAAAATCGTCGACGACATCATCTGCATTTTCAATTTTCAATTCCTGAGAATTTAAAGGACAAATAACCATTTTATTTGATTTAAAATCGGCATGGCCATATTTTGGATTTATATAAGTAAGCGATGGTGCGCATCCGAAAAATAATAATGGGATAAAAAAGAATAGTTTTTTCATTATAGCTTCAAACTGATTGGAAATCAATGGATTCAAGGCTTAGGATCTTACTTTAATAATAATGCAATGCTTTCCAAAAAGCAACTAAATTATGCAAAAGCTAAACGAGATATTTTTCCTGATCGTTTAGAAGATGTAAAGATTTGCCTTCAGGCAAATCTTTAAAGATTAAATTTGTGAAAAAAATGTGGCTGCAATTTGCCGAAGAGCGCGCGAAGCCAAAACAGGAAAACATTAAACCCAGTTTTCAACCTTAAGAGATGATATGCGGATAAATTCACGAAGATTGTTCGTAACAAGGGTTACGTTCAAGGACAAGGCATGGGCGGCAATCAACATATCATAGGCTCCAATAACGGAGCCCTTTTTCTCCAACTTGGTTCGAATCTCTCCAAATTTAATTGCCGCATCTTCTTCGAATGGTTCAATTTCAAGCGGAGCGATAAATTCGGCAAGAGCGATTTTATTTTGATTCTGATTTTGGCTTTTTTGAACGCCATATTCCAATTCCGCAAGGGTGATGGAAGATATGCACACTTCAGAGGCTTTGATTTCCTGAAGTTTTTTGAGGACTCGAACCGGGTTCTTCCGAATCAAGTAAATGCAGATATTGGTATCAAGCATGAATTTCATTTGATTTTTGCTCGTTTATCTATTGCGGGCTGGTTCCTTTCGGCCATAAAATCGTCGGTAAATTTATCCAGGCTGTTAATGAGAGGAATCCACGGATCTTCCATGGGGAAAAGCATGACGATGTTATCCAGTTTTTTTACATACACATCATTCCCCTCAAACCTGAATTCCTTGGGCAGCCTTACCGCTTGACTGCGGCCATTATTGAACAATCGGGCGGTTTTCATGGTGAATCTCCTTTGGTATATGTCTTGATATATACTTTAAGGAAGGCCACACAATCAAGAAAAAAGCCCCTTTCATTGTGAAAAAGGGGCTTTATTTGCCACAAGCGAATTAATGATATTACTTCTTAACGGCCGGCGGCGGAACCGGTTTCGCGGGAGCGGCAGCGGGCGCGCCGGGAGCGGCGGGCGCCTTGATTTCCAGAAGTTCGAGTTCAAAAATAAGCGTTGAATTCGGGCCGATGTCCGGGCCGGGGGCGCGTTCGCCATAGGCGAGGTTCGCCGGGATGAACAGCTTTGCCTTAGTGCCGACTTTCATGAGCAGCAGGGCCTCGGTCCAGCCGGGGATGACGCCGGTGACAGGGAACGTGGCGGGCTGGCCCCGTTTGTAGGAGCTGTCGAATTCTTTTCCGTCAAGAGTCGTCCCGCGGTAGTTGACGCTCACCATGTCGGTTGATTTGGGCTTGGCGCCGGTCCCTTCCTTGATTATCGTATACTGCAGGCCCGAGGCCGTGGTGATAACGCCTTTTTCGGTTTTGTTTTTTGCAAGAAAATCAGCGCCTTCCTTGGCGTTTTTATCGCCCGTCACCTTTGCCTTGCTCATCTGCTGCGCCTGCATTTTTCTGCCGAAATCTTCTTTAAGCTTTGATATCTCTTCTTTGGTCATAAGCTGTTTATGCGCCATCAAAGTGTCTTCAATGCCCTGGTCCAGGGCCGCCTTGTCGATGGTGATCCCCAGGTTTTTAAGGTATGCGCCCATGTCCAGGCCGATCATGTAACTTATTTTCTGGTCGTCGGTCTTGAGCGTCGTAACTGTATCTTTTGAAGAACAGTTTGCAAAGGTCATTGCAAGGGTGACAAGGGCGGTTGCCATACACAACTTTTTCATGAAAAAACCTCTTTCTTTTTTAAAGGTAAATAAATGAATATTACGATGTAAAATAGGTATTGCTGACGGAATGTCGAAGTACTTTCTAACCAGGATTAAAATGATTGATGGGATTTCCTGATTTTGCTGAGGAAAAAGACAAGTCCTATTTCATAGACGAAAAGATCATCGCACCTTGTCAATAACGCGATCAACCCAGACCCATGCGATGACGCCGGCAATGCAATTTGCGCAGGAAAGCCCGATAAAAACTCCCGTCAAGCCAATATAATAGGAACCGGCGAGCGAAAACGGGACCCACAATCCGAATGCGAGAATACACTCCAGAACAAGCGAATCATAGGGCCTTTTCATGACGTTAAGCGCCGTCCAGATAATCTGGTGTATGCCCCTCAGGCCCAGGCTCAGCGACACGAACTTCAAGTACTGGCTTGCCGCTGCGGTGACCGCGGGGCTGGAATTGAACAGCGACGCAAGCGGCGGACCGATGATGAGAAACACGGCAAACAGGACAAGGCCCCAGCCAAGGGAGAAAATTTTCGCGATGGAAAGGCCGCTTTTAATGCGGTCGTTTCTATTGGCCCCGAGGTTTTGGCCGACAAAGGGGCTGATACCGTTTGACATAGCGATGATCGGGGTCAACCCGAACGCCTCGATCCGCGTCGCCACGCCGAACCCCGCGATGGCGCTGGGACCGAAATGGATGATGATCCTCGTTATAACGCCCAATGCAATAGGAATAATGGCGTTGGAAACGGCCACCGGCAGGCCAATTGACAGAATGGCTTTCCATGACGCAAACAATCGGTCGCGTCCGGGCCAGACATCGGTCAGCAATTTTTCCCTGAAATGGATCACCCAGATTGTTGCCGCGAGCCCGCAGCCGCGGCTTATGACCGAGGCGATTGCCGCGCCGGCGATTCCCATGTGCGGAACGGGGCCCCACCCGAAAATAAAAAGCGGGTCCAACGCGGTATTGACGGCCATCGAGCCGAGCATAAGCAGGCTTGGCGTGAGGGTATCGCCGGTGGAACGGATGATGTTATTGCCGATCATGGGCGCCACGAAAAACAGCATGCCGGGATACCAAATGGCCATGTACTGTTTGACAAAAAGTAATATGTCGCCGGTCGCGCCCAGCGCCCTGAAGAGGGGCGTGATGGTGAAGACGCCCAGCGCGGTAAGAAAGAGCACGCACACGAAGGAAAGAGAGAGCGAATCGGTGGCATAGCGCCTGATTTTTGTCCGGTCGCCTTCGCCGATGGAGCGGGATATGACGGCCATCGCGCCGACCCCGAGACCGAGCGTGAACATGGAAATGATCATGACGACGGGGAACGTCATGGCAAGGGCCGCGAGCTGCAGGGCGCCCAATTGACCGATAAAAAACGCGTCGATCAAATTGAACGACATCATGGAAATGATGCCCAAAAGCATCGGCGCGGAGAGCTTAATGAGCGTTGAGGGTATAGGGCCGGAAACAAGCTTTTCAGCGGATTGTTGGCTATTCATTGAGATTTTGAAAGTAGGGTCTTCAATGCCTTAATGATTATATCCAGGTCTTCGAGAGTATTGAAAATACCGAATGAAAACCTGATAGTTCCTTGGGGAAAAGTTCCCAAAGTGCGATGAGCGTTCGGTGCGCAGTGAAGTCCCATTCTGATGCAAATACCGAATTCATCGTTGAGCCGCCGGGCCATGACGCCTTGGTCGACGTTTTTCAAAGTGACGGAGATGGTCGGCAACATGTTTTTAGGCTCACAAGGCCCTATAACGGTGAGGCCATCCATGTTCCTTAATTTGTCAAGAAAATATCCGGTAAGTTCGGCCCCGTGCCTGCGCACGGCCTCAAGTCCTTTTTGGGAAATAAAATCGATCCCCGCGCCCAGACCGGCGATTCCGGGCCCGTTGAGAGTGCCGCTTTCGTACTTGTCAGGGCAGAAATCAGGTTGCTTATCGGAGATCGAATCGCTCCCGGTTCCGCCATATTTAAGGGGCATTACATTTAAACCATTCCGTATATATAGCCCCCCGGTTCCTGCCGGGCCGTAAAGGCCTTTATGGCCTGAAAAGGCGAGCATATCGATGTTCATCAACCTTACGTCGATGTGTACGCTCCCCAGGGTTTGTGCCGCATCGACCATGAATGTCGTTCCGTGCGCGTGGGTGATGGCCCCGAGAAGGGGTAGAGGCGCAATGGCGCCGCAGACGTTTGAACCGTGATTGACAACAACAAGTTTGACGCCTTTTTTGATGGTGCGCTCGAATTCATCGACGTCGAGGCTGCCGTTTTTATCGCATGGTACTATTGAAACATGGACGCCGCGCTCGCGCACCAGGAACCCCAAAGGCCGCATGACCGAATTGTGTTCCATGCCGGTCACCGCCACCCGGTCGCCGGAGGAAAGGAGGCCCAGAATGCCTATATTAAGGGCTTCCGTCGCGTTTGAGGTGAAAATGATCCGTGACGGGTCGGGTGCGTTAAACAGCACCGCGAGTTTTTCGCGGACTGTAAATATGGCGCGCCCCGCTTCCAGGGCCAGATGATGGGCGGACCGTCCGGGACTCGCGCCGGTATTCAGCATGAAGTCAATGACTGAGTCAATGACCGATTGAGGTTTGGGGAAGGTCGTGGCGGCGTTGTCGCAATAGAGCGTTGTTAGAGCCATGCCCGCAGTCCTGTTTCCCCCAATAGTTTGACCATATCGCGAACTTCCTGTTCCCGGTCAAGGGGGCAGACAAGCAAGGCGTCGGCGGTGTCCACGACCACGAGGTCCTTCACGCCGATGGCGGCGATCAGCCTTTTTTCGCCGAACAGCAGCGTATTGTGCGTGTCGATGGTTGCGTGGGGACCCACGGCCGCGTTGCCGTTTTCGTCGCGCGAAAGCGTGCCGAACAAGCTGGACCAGTTTCCCACGTCCACCCAGCCGATGTCTACCGGAATCACCGCGACGTTTTCGGCGTTTTCCATCACCCCGTAATCTATGGTTTGTTTGAAAACTTCCGGCCAGATAAGCCCTAATTTTTGCTCGTAATCGGGCGCGCCCAAAACCATTTCAACCTGTTTGAGCTGAGTAAAAAAAACGGGCATTTGGCGCTCGAATTCTTTCAAAATGCGGTCGACGCGCCAGAAGAACATGCCGCTGTTCCACGAATACAGGCCGCTTTCCTTCATTGTTATCGCCGAAGGCAGGTCGGGTTTTTCAACGAATTTGTCAACGCAGAAAACCGGAAATCCGTGTGCTTCGTCGAGACTTTTTCCCTGTTTGATGTAGCCGAAGCCGGTGGAGGCGGAGGCCGGCTTTATTCCCATTGTCACCAGGCGGTTGTCTTCGGCAATCGCGCGCGCGGCAATCAATGCGGATTGGAAACGGGCGACGTCGGCAATGTAATGGTCCGCGGTAAGCACGGCCATGATCGCGTCCGGGTCTCTTGTGCGCAGGTGGATAGCTGCCAAGGCGATTGCCGGAGCGGTGCCGCGGCCTTCAGGTTCTACGATGAAATTTTCTCGCGGTAATTCCGGCGCCTGCGCTTGGAGCGCTTCCAGGTGCTCCGAACGGGTGACCACGATAATGCGGTCGGGCCCGAAAACAGGCATGGTCCGGTCTATGGCATGTTGAAGCATGGAGCGTTTACCGATGAGGTTGAGCGCCTGCTTCGGGCGGTCCTGGCGGCTTAGGGGCCACAATCGCGTGCCGGTCCCTCCGGCCATGATGACTGCAAAATACACGGGTGTCCTCTCAATCTTTCAAAGCGTTAAGCGCCGTTTCGTAATCTGGCTCCTGCCCGATGTCCGGCGCCTGTTGTACATAGACGACAAACCCCTTGACATTTACAATAACGATGGCCCGCGACATGAGCCCGGCAAGCGTGCCGTCAACGATGCGGACGCCGTAAGCCGCGCCGAATTCAGGGCGCCTGAAGGTGGAAAGCGGGACGACGTTGTTCAGGCCTTCCGCGCCGCAAAACCGCTTGTGCGCGAAAGGCAGGTCGGCGGAAATGCACAAAACGACGGTGTCGGGATGGTTGGAGGCTAAAGCATTGAACCGCCGTACGGACGTGGCGCACACGGAAGTGTCGATACTCGGAAAAATGTTCATGACGATCTTTTTACCGGAGAAGGCGCTTAAACCGACGTCGGACATGTCGGTTTTGGTGAGCGTGAAATCAGGGGCCTTCGAGCCGGGCTCCGGAAGATCGCCCGCGGTGGATATGATTTTGCCTTTTAAAAGGATTTTTGCCATGTGCGCTCCTTATTGTGAAAATACATTAATTCGGAATTCTCCTAACCCACAAGGTGGATAAGTCTCTGTACGCAGGAATTATATACGCTGGACGCTTATATAATTCAGCTACAGAGACTAAAATAATCAATAATAATACAAGCTTGCTATAATAAATCTCAATCCGGTTTACCCTGGACCGGGAGTCACAATTTTAATATTTTCAAATTTGACAATTTTGTTTAATAATAGCTATAATTAATCCTGAAGATAGTTGGGTCTCAGATAGTGAAACCGGGATTGTAAATTTATACTATCGGATTCGTTGATTTTTTTTCTTTTTCGGAGAATCCGCCTTGTGGGTTAGGATGGGATTTACATGCATACTTTTTGCAAAATGTCGTTTTTTTTCCTACTCACTGTTTGTTTTTTATGGACAGCGGTCCCGGCGCAGAACAAATCAGGGTCGACGAAGCTTGAATCCTGTATTGTCAATTTTGAAAACGGCGAATATCAGAAAACCGCGGATAGTCTGGAACGGCTCGCACCCGCATTGTCCAGTCCTGAACAACAGATGGAAGCTTATAAATATCTGGCCTATTCCTACGGTATGTTGAACCGGATTGAAAAATCAAAAACGATTTTTAAACTGGTCCTGAAAAAATATCCAACTATGAACATCGATACGCTGGAAGCGCCGCCGAACATTGCCATTATATTCAAGCAAGTAAAACTCGAGAATAAAATCGAAATATTGAATTCGTCACATCCGAAAGCTATTATCGTCGTTCAGAAGAAAAATATCGTAGTGCCCGTGGTAGTATTATCGAGTTCGATCATCTTCGCGGGCGCCGGCGCGGATTTGTTTTACTACGGCAACCAACAGCATCAGAAATATAATTCAGTCAATACACCTGACCAGGGCCTCCTGGACGTTTACTATTCGAAATACCGGAATGCAACTATCGCCGGAGCCGTATCCGCTGGCGTTGCCGCCGTCCTGCTCCCTGTTTCCCTCTATCTTTTTACAAAAAAAGAACACTCGAAAAAAAACGTGTCATTGTCGTTTATCAATGGATATCCTTCGGTTGTATATTCTTTTTAACCCACGGTCCGTCGCTTACTGTTCGAGTTGGACCTTAATGCGCTTCTCCTCATCTCGGAAAATGTAGACAGTCTCCGAATGCGGTTTAAAGCCTTCCCGTTTCAACACAACCGTATGCTCCCCTTCCGGCAGGGAAAGGGGCTTGGGTGTCGGCGAGGTGCCTTGAAATATATCGTCGATATAAATTTCCGCCCAGGGGTATGAATGAATATGAAGGAGACCGATCCCTTTTTTTTTCTCACCTATGCCTGTATTCAGTTTTTCCGGAGGCGCGGCCAGTTTTCGCTTATGCGGATTATTGGTCCGAGAAGCCCTTGGTTTTTTTTCCGCGGGGCTCGCCAGAGAGACCGGATTTTTCATGATTCCGTCCACGGAAGTCGATTCATGCATTGGCGGTGCATGACCCGCAAGAAGTTCATTTTCAGTATGAGAGACGACTGGCGCTGAATGTTCGGGTTTCCGTGCGGAAGAATCATGCGGCATTTCCGCGGTATGGGCATATACGGACGGCAGTGGACCGGTTTTCAGTTTATTTCGAACGATTAAAAAAACCGAAGCTACAGTCAGTAAAACGATGACGGCAATACTGATGACCGCAACCGCTTTTTTCAAATGAAAAAAAATATCGAAAAATGCCCGTGAACGATGGATGGGCTTTCCCGCGGGCAAAACACCACCCTTCGGCGCACTGATTTTTACGTTAGGCCCGGAAAAAGACGTTTTGGGCCGAACGCGGTTTGTTGCGTTAAAAAATTCATTGCCTTTTTTCTTATAATACTTCAAGACAAGGTCCGCGAGTTCCAGGTCGACCGAATTCTTGTCCGCGATATAATTCATGATCATTCTATCAATATCCCCTACGCCAAGATCGTATAAGAAATTTTCCAGGGACACTATCAGCCGATCAACCGAGGCGGGTCTGCCGAAGGGATTTTTTTCAAGGCAAGCATTGACCTCGGTTGCAAGATCGTCCGGCAGGGTGGGGTCCGCGGACCGGACATCTTGTACATCGTCGTTCACGATCGAATGGACAAGCTTTTGAAAATTCGGACCGACGAAAGGAAGGGTCCCGCAGATGATGTGATAGGCAAGAACGCCCGTTGACCAGATATCCATGGAAATGTTCCGGTCCCGGCTTCCGCCTGCCACTTCCGGCGGCATATAATTCAGCGTCATGAAATCGCTTGAAGATTCATTGAATTCGGTTTTAGGCCGACGTGCATGGTCAAGGCCGTAATCCGCGATTTTTACTTTTCCGGTTTTAGATATCAGGATGTTCCCCGGCTTGATGTTGCAGTGGATAATTCCCAGTTTATGAGCGTAATTCAGCCCCTTGATACTCTGAAGCAGAACCATTAACCCTATTTCCAGAGGAAACGGCCGCCAGCGCATCAACTGTCCAAGGTCCAAGCCGTCGATATATTCCATTGCGATGAAAAATGAATTTCCTTCATTACCAAAACCGAAAACCCGGATGATATTTTCATGGTCCAATCCGGCTGCCGATTTTGCCTGGTTTTCAAGCCTTTTTATCAAATCCGGGGCTTGCGGCGTGTTTAACAGGAACTTTTTAATGACCACTTTCCTGTTTGGAATTATTTGGGTGGCAAGGAAAGTATTGTCCATTCCTCCTTTACCCAATTGTTTAAAATCGAAGAACTCTTTTATTAGTAATGACATACGTAATAATTTAATTCAAAAGCATAAGAAACGAATTCCTTTTTTCATATTTCTTTTTAAGAATCCAATCCGATTTTCCGCCTGATCAGCCATTCCAATCCGAGAAGAACAAAAACAACGGCCAGCAGACCCCATGATTGACTGATCCGGATCGTCCGGAAGACCGTAGTATGGCTTTCTTGTCCGACGTCATTGGCCAGCGCGCGTCGAAGGCCCGTGGAATCATCCATTTCAATGGGAATTGCCAGGTCGTTCAGGACCAGTGTGTTCTGGCCCTGGACCGACATTTCAAGGTTGTTGTCCTGCGCGAAAAGCGAATCCGCATAAGTAAAGTTGGAATCTTTTAAGGAAAGCGTCGCTTTATATGCATAGGCGCCCGCTGAAAAGGGTCGAAAGCGTATGGTTTGATTACCCGAAACTTCGTTTAGTTCAAGGTGAAATACGGTATCAAAAGCAATACCGTTTTTGCTCGATAGAGTACAATGTATGACGCCGGATTGCGGCGCGGACGAGACCATTTCCGAAGGCGGAATAATGCAAAAAGCGACCGAATCAAGATTGTTAACTTCTGAAGCCGCGGGATACATGAAAAAGTTGCGGTTTAAATTCTTGAGAAACTGGTTTTTTGCGATTGATACTAGATATTCCAGGAAGGAAAAAGTCTCATTTTCCTGGTCCAGCGAAAGCGGAAGGAATTCCATGGACCACACGTTGCGGGCGGCGCAGAAAAGCGCCGGATGATTGCCATAGACGCCATAGGCCAAAAAAGGCAGCGTATCAAGAGGCTCGGCCTTGCGCACTATGCAGCCGAGGATCGGATGTAAAGGGCCCGGAAAGGACCGCGCATTCGCCAGAATTTCCGTTGGAGGAGGCATTCTCCGCAATTCGAGGCGCCGGGCCAGCGAATCGTCGGGCTGAAGGGACATAAGCGAAAAAGTGTCGGGAACAATGGACTGTTCCGCTCCCGGCGCGCACCCGATAAATACAACCGTTCCGGTTGGCTTGAGCCTCGACAGCGCCTCTTGGGCCGTAGCGTCCCACTCCAGAATAAAGAGAACGTCGGCGCCAGCGGTGTCGATTTTCCATGCGGCGTCTTTGGAAAGCGCGAGGGAAACGAACCTCTTGTCAAGGGACGGCCGTGTGGCGCAGATACGCGCATGTAAGGTCCGGGGGACAACGTCGCACACGCGATAGAGCAGCGTGTTGAGCGAGTCCGCGGAATCAGCCGCGGCGATCGTATAGAGGGAACGGCCGGGCTTTGAAGACAAAAGGGGAATTGAAACCGTATCGCTGAAATGGCCGGCATGCGTTTTATAGGTCGTGCGCGCGACCCTTCTGCCGGAGGACGCGGCCGTAATGTTGAGCTGCCCATCGGCCTTTTTAAATCCCTGGACTAGGAGCCGGACGACTGAAGCCGAATCCTGAACAGCTTGGTGCCGCGATGACATGAACTCCGCGTGGAGAAACGGCCGGGGCGAGAATGAAGGCAACTTTACATAATAGTATGTTTTGTCCTCAAGGAGGTCGCGGGGCAGGGAAGGGTTCGACCAGTTACCGTCGGACACGATGAGGACGGCGCGGGTGCGCGATGGAAGGTCCGGTCCGAGGCGGTCCGGAAAATAACTGTGTTCATCCGAAAAGGACGGGTACGTTGCGCGCGGTAGTGCACGCGTGGAATCGCCAAAACAGACTGTCCGGACCACTGCGGGGCCTCGCGCGCCATCCGTGGGAAAATTCGGCAGCGTCGCCAGAAAACGGGAGATGGACGAATCGGCGTTAAAAAGCCGCATGCTCTTCGAAACGTCAAGCAGTACGACGGTCCCCCGGTCTTTCGGGGCGATAGTGGGTATCTTGAAAACGGGCTGAAAAAAAGCGCACAGAAGCGCCGCGATGATGAGCGCGCGGACGGCCCAGAGGAAAATGAAAGTCCTTATTTTCAAACCGGAGTGGAAATAATACACCCCCGCAAATACAAGGACGGCCACGGAAGCGGCGCAGACTAAGGCAATTGTATACATTAACTATCGCACAGGTTTTTTAATAATGGTATTCTTCTTCCAGTGCCGGTCGTCCGGCCGCGGATAATCGGTCGTGTAATGCAGCCCCCTGCTTTCGTGACGCCGCAGCGCCGACACGACGATGAGCCTGGCCGTCGTTACCACATTGCGCAGCTCAAGGAGGCGAGGCGTTATCCGGGTGCGCTTGTAGAAGCTTTCGATTTCCTTTTCCAGGAAATTGATCCTCCGTAAAGCGCGTTCGAGCCTCAGGTTCGAACGCACGATCCCCACGTAGTCCCCCATGACCGTTTGGATTTCGGTGAGATTGTGCGAAAGCAGTATCCATTCTTCGTTATCGATTGTTCCGCTGTCGTCCCATTGGGGAATGTTGTCGGCGGGCACAAGGTTGATCGAGCGGAGTTTCCCGGCCGCGTCGAAGGAGGCGCGCTTTGAGAAAACGAGCGCTTCGAGGAGCGAATTCGATGCGAGTCTGTTGGCGCCGTGGATGCCGGTGCACGCGACTTCGCCGCACGCATAGAGGTTTTTTAGCGAGCTGTTCCCGCTTATGTCAACCGCGATGCCCCCGCACAGGTAGTGAGCGGCGGGGACCACGGGAATAAGGTCGGTAGTGATGTTGATGCCGTATTCCCGGCAACGGGCGTAAATGAAAGGAAAATGTTTTTTAACGCGCGCGGCTGGAACATGCCTTATGTCAAGAAATTCGCAGGGGTCGCCGGTTTTTTTCATTTCCTTGTCAATGGCCCGCGCCACGATATCGCGGGGGGCAAGCGATTTCATGGGATGGTGCTTGTCCATGAACTGGCGGCCGTGTTTGTCTTTGAGGACCGCGCCGAACCCGCGCAGCGCCTCGGAAATGAGGAACGAATTCGCATGCTCGTGGTAGAGGGTCGTCGGATGGAACTGGATGAATTCCATGTTGGCGATACTCGCCCCTGCCCTGAAGGCCATGGCAATGCCGTCGCCGGTGGCGATTTCGGGGTTTGTTGTGTGCAGATAGACCCTTCCGGCGCCGCCCGTGGCGAGGTAGGTTATTTTCGAGCGGATGGTATGAATGGCGCCTTTCGTAGTGTCGAGCACATATGCGCCGAAGCATTTGTTTTCGGACAGGGGCCTTTGCAAATGGTGGTTGGTGATGAGTTCGACGGTATAATGATTCTCGAACAACGTGACGTTCGGGGTGCGCCTCAATTGCTTGAGCATTGAACTTTCAATTTCCCGGCCGGTCAGGTCGCGCGCGTGGATGATCCGGTTGGCGCTGTGCCCGCCTTCACGTCCCAGGTCAAGATGGTGCGGGGCGCGGGACGAGCGGGACGTGGAAAACCGCGCGCCCCATTTCAGCAGTTCTTCGATACGCTCGGGCCCGTCCTTGACAAGGAATTCGACGGCCTTTTCATCGCAGAGACCGGCGCCCGCGACCAGCGTGTCGCGGATGTGGCTTTCGAAGCTGTCGAACGGGTCCAAAACGCAGGCGATCCCGCCCTGCGCGTTGTTGGTGTTGGAGTCGTTGTCGTTTTTCTTCGTCAGCATGATGACGCTGCCGAAAAGCGACGCGTGGATGGCGAAGCTCAAACCGGCTATACCGCTGCCGATGACAAGGAAATCGCAGGTGGTTTTCATGGGTGGTTTACAGCCGGGCCTTGTGGCCGAGATACCCGCCGTGGTGGCGCGCTCCGTATTGGGCCTTGGTGAAGTTTTTCTTTTCCATGAGGACCAGCGACAGCGCGTCGCCCAGGGCGATCATGACCGTCGTGCTTGACGTTGGAGTCAAACCGAGGCTGCACGGCTCCACGACGTCCCCCATGCCGATCACCACCGAACAGAGCGTGCGGATGGCCGAATCCGGGTGTGAGGTTATGCCGATGATGTGCCTTACGCCGAAATTTGACGCGCGCTCGAGCATCTCGATCACTTCGCGGGTCTTACCGCTGGTGGAAAACGCGATGATGACGTCTTTTTTGTCAAGAAGCCCCAGGTCGCCGTGGGCGGACTCGCCGGGGTGCAGGAAGCACGACGGCGTGCCGGTCGAGCACAGGGTCCCGGCCATTTTAAGGGCGATGTTCCCGGCCTTTCCCATCCCCGTGGTGATGACCTTGCCCTTGCAAGCATAAAGGATATCGATCGCTTTTGCAAAATGGTCATCGAGCGGAACGTTTCGTATGGCGGCCGCCTCGGCTTCAAGAATTTCCCGCGCGCGGGACAGGACGGGGTTCATAACCTTTTACGTTCCTTTTTAAAAAAAGAATAGATCAATAATATACATAATATCAAGTTCGATCTGATATGCCGAGGTGAATTCACTTTGGAGAAGGCGTCGCGATCCTGTATTTTGATTGCATGAAAGAGCTTATCGTAACGGGGGCGAGCGGGTTTCTGGGATGGAACATTTGCAATGCCGCGAAAGACGATTGGAAGGTGGTCGGCATCAGCGGGACCCATGAAATGCATGACGCCCCGTTTCCCGTGCTCAGGTTTGACCTGTGCAACTTCGCGGCAATAGAAAGACTCTTTAAAAAAATCCGTCCTGTTTCGGTGGTACACGCGGCCGCCGCGGCGGACCCGAACTATTGCCAATTGCACCCGGACCGGACCAGGCGTATAAATGTCGAGGCCTCTGAGCATATCGCCCGGCTGTCCGCGCAATGCGGCTCGGCCTGCATATTCGTTTCCACCGACCTTGTTTTTAACGGGAAAAATGCCCCGTATTCCGAAACGAGCCCAATAAGCCCGGTAAGCATTTATGGCCAGCAAAAAGTCGAGGCTGAGAAGCGCATGACGGAGGCGAACGAAGACGTTCTTATTTGTCGGATGCCCCTCATGTTCGGCGACGCGCCTTCCCATTGCCGGAACCATCTTGGAAGTTTAATTGACAATATTTTAAAAGGAAGCGAAGTCCCTCTTTTCACCGACGAATTCCGGAGCATGGTTTCGGGCTATGATGCTGCCAAGGGCATTTTACGTTTTATGGGGACCCGGCGCGGCGTGATTAACCTTGGCGGGAAAAAGGCGGTTTCACGGTATGATTTCGGGATGGCGGTGGCTAGCGCTTTGGGTGTCGGTTCCCCTTGCCTGAAACCATGTTTGCAAAAAGATGTTGCCATGCCCGCGCCGCGGCCCGCAAACGTGTCGTTTGACAGCTCGGAGGCATTTTCGCACGGATACGGTCCGGACAGTTTGGACGATGCACTGGGGAAACTGGAATGTGTAAAAGCAAGAAGGATGAAGGCGGAAGGATGAAGGATGAAGGCGAAAAAAAAGTCGAAAGTTAAACGTCGAAAGTCAGCGACGGATTTTACTTTTCACGCTGTCGCAAAAAATTACTACACCGACGAACAATACGCTAAAATCCGGGGCACGCGCATAGGCATTGCCGGGGCGGGCGGGTTGGGGTCGAATTGCGCCATCAACTTGGTACGCTGTGGATTCGAGGATTTCGTCATCGCTGATTTTGACGTGGTTGAAGTGTCGAATCTCAACCGTCAGGCTTATAGCGTTTGCCACATCGGCAGGCCAAAGGTCGAATGCCTCAGCGAACTTATGCGGGCGATCAATCCGGGATGCTTTGTCCGTCCGGTCAGGGAACGGGTGGATGAAGGAACTATCGCCGCTCTCTTTGAAGATTGCAGGGTGGTTGTGGAGGCCTTTGATAAAGCAGAATGCAAAGCCATGCTGGCGCAGGCCTTTATGGGATCTTCAAAGCTGGTTGTGAGCGTCAGCGGCATTGGCGGATTCGGCAACAGCGACCGGATCGTTACCAGAAAAATACGGGACAATTACTTTCTTATAGGCGACGGCGTTTCGGGAGTGGGGAACAGTTTCAAGCCGTACGCCCCGTGCGTAAATATTGCCGCCGCCAAACAGGCCGATGTGGTCCTGAGTTGGGTTATTGGGCAAAAGTACGATTAGACCGTGCGAAGAATTTATTTTACAAATTATGGAAACCAACCCGCAAACCTTCCGGCCGCAGTCTCTTTCCATTTGCATGATTGTTAAGAATGAGGAGCGGCTTCTCGCGCGCTGCCTCGAAAGCTGCCGTGGCGTAGCCGACGAGATCGTTATCAACGATACGGGCTCGACGGACGCCACCATTGAAATCGCGCGGTCCCATGGGGCCCGCGTCATCGTTTCCGAATGGAAAAATGATTTTTCGTATTCACGCAACATTTCATTGCGCCGCGCCTCCCGCGCTTGGATTCTCTGGCTTGACGCCGACGACGTCGTCCCTTTACAGTCTATCCCGATAATCAATGACCTCAAAAAAAGCGGGCCCGACAAGGTGTTTGGCTTTGTCGTGCGGAACCAGAAACCGGGAAATACGGGGACGGAGTTTGTCCAGGCAAGGATGTTTCCCAACGATCCACGGATTTGCTTCGAACGCCGGATACATGAACAGATGATGCTCAGTGCGCTTCGTATAGGCCTCAAACTCGTCCCAACACAGGCAGTCGTCGAGCACCATGGGTATGCCGACCCCGAAGCGTTGACCAAGAAAGCGCTGCGAAACATCGAGCTATTATTAGAAGAGTACAAGCTAAGTGTGCCCGATCCGGTGATGGCGGTGGAAATCGCGGATTCGTATCTTATCTCGGGAAACGACATCGAAGCCTTGCAATGGTATAGGACCGTACTTGAAATTCCGCACTGTGAAGCGGCATTCCCGCATATCGCGGCGCAAGCTTATCTGGGCTGGGGAAATATTCTCAACAAGGCGAATGATTTTGAGAACGCCGCCGAAAAATTACATAAAGCCCTTGCGCTTTCGCCCGGACGCGCCGACGCGCTCTTTAGCCTTGCCGTCGCTCTTGACTTGCAAGACCGCAAGGAAGAGGCGCTGGAGCGCCTGAAGCGGATCGTCTCCGCCCAGGCCGCGCCGCTCACGGTGGGCGTTGATTTTCGCGAAGCGAAAATCAAGTCGTTTCTGCGCATGGAGCGCCTGCTGTACGACCTTGACAAAAGCGGCGAAACGATGGCGCTCGCGCACCAGGCGCTCGGGGAGTTTAGGCACCGGCCTGAAATCCAGAACATGGCAGGACGTATCTTTTTAAGGAATGACAAGCTCATGGACGCCCTTCATGCGTTCGAAAGAAGCCTCCAGATCGATACCGCGCACAATGTTGACGCATACATCGGCCTTTGCAAGGTGTACCTCAAAGCGGGAAAAAGTGAAACCGCCGCGCAGACCATGGAATCCATCAGGCCGCTTTTTGAAAAGTTTCCGCGGTATTGGGCCTTTTACAAGATCCTCTACGGCGCAATACCGGCGGGCGTTGTGCCGGACCTTGTTGACATTAAAGAGGTTGACAAAGAAATCGGGTATTTGGGGAGGATTTTCTGAAAGCATTATGACCCCTCTCTTCGACGCACATTGCCATCTCCAGGACAAGCGTATAGCCGCCGACAGCGCCGCGATCATCGCCCGCGCCCGCGCAAAGGGCGTGATAAAAATGATGTGCTGTGGCACCTGTGAAAACGACTGGGAAGCCGTAAAGACCCTCTCGGCCCAGGAAGGCGTGCTGGCGTCATTCGGCCTTCATCCGTGGTACGTTTCGGAGCGCACCGATTGGTGGCTTGATAAATTAGAAACACTGCTTGTCGCGTCTCCCGGCGCTGGCGTGGGGGAAATTGGGCTCGACCACGCCATGGACAAATTCACGCACGGGTTGCAGGAGGAAATTTTTCTGTACCAGCTCAGGCTTGCAAACCGGCTCAACCGGACGGTTTCGATCCATTGCCGCAGGGCATTCGAGCGCATGATAACCCTTTTGGAAAAGGAAGGCGGGGTTGGCCCGGGCGGGGCGCTTCATTCATTTTCAGGGCCTAAAGAATTGATACCCGTCCTTGAAAAACTTGGGTTGTATATTTCTTTTTCCGGATCGATCACCTCCGAAGGCAACCGGCGAGGGGTTGAGGCGATCCGGGCGGTTTCCCCGAAGCGCCTGCTCATCGAAACGGACAGCCCGGATATGTTGCCTGCCCCAATGACCGAAGGCGTAAATGAACCGGCCAATTGCATAATCGTGAATGAAAAAGCCGCCTTGCTCCTGGGCATCGGCAAGGAAGAAATGGCGAAGCGCACCTGGGACAATGCTTGCAGGTTATTTGAAGGGGCCACGCCATGAGCCCGGATGGCGGTGAAGGCGACGAACGGTTCAGCAGGACGCGACTGCTTCTTGGCCCGGAAGCCCTAAAAAAACTGACAAACGCGCATGTTGCGGTCGTGGGCCTCGGTGCGGTCGGTTCTTATGCGGTTGAAGCGATAGTACGAGCCGGGATCGGAAATATCACCCTCGTCGATTTCGACAGAGTTCGCCTGAGCAACTTTAACCGGCAGATCTACGCCATAACTCCCAACCTCAACCGCTATAAAGTGGAGATCGCCCATGAACGGGTGCTTCAGATTAATCCTGAGTGTAAAGTGATTGAACACCGCATATTTATCGATGGGGCCACGTCAAAACTTCTTCTTGAAAAGCCCGTCGACATCATGGTGGACGCGATCGACAGCCTGGCCCCGAAAGTCCATTTCATGTCGGCATGCGTCAAGGCTGGCGCAAGGCTCATTTCCTGCCTGGGTGCGGCCTCGCGAATGGACCCCTTTGCAATCCGTGTGGGAGACATCGATGAAACCACCATGTGTCCCTTTGCGAGGATGATACGGAAAAAGCTCCACAAACTTGGCGTTTTCAGCGGGATCAGGTGCGTTTATTCTATTGAGCAGCCGCGAAAGCAGCGGAAAATTGAAAAGCCCGCAATTGCGGCGCCGGTCGAGGAGGGCGAATTTGTGCGCGGACGGCCGCGCACACCCATCGGGAGTATGTCGTACGTACCCGGAATGTTCGGCCTGATTGCCGCGAGCGAAGCGGTTTTATACATTATTAACAAAGAATAATCCTGCTTTCCGTTTTAGGAAAATTCCTGCGAGAATATTATTTTAACCTGGATTTTACAATCAGTTTTACAAGCAGGGCTTTAATTTCAAACACTTTTTAAAAAGGGCTTTTTCATGCACCAGTTCAGGACCCATACATGTAATGACTTGAGAAAATCGGACATCGGCGGCGCCATTCGCCTGTCGGGGTGGATACACAGCCGCCGCGACCACGGGGGAGTGCTGTTCATTGACTTGCGCGACAACTACGGAATCACCCAAATCGTGGTATATCCCACGGTCGGGTTCCAGGACGAGATTTCGCGCTTGCCCAAGGAAACGGTCGTGCTGTTCAACGGGAAAGTCGCGTTCCGGTCGGAGGAAAACATCAACCCGAAATTGCCCACGGGTGAAATTGAGGTCGTCGCCGATTCATACGAGGTCCTTGGCCCTTGCGAGCCGCTGCCATTCAGCATTTTTCCCGAAGAAGACGCGCCCGAAGACACCCGGTTGAAATACCGATTTCTCGATCTGCGGAAAACCAAGCTGCATCAGAACATCCTGCTGCGATCGCAGGTCATTTCCAGCATGCGCAGGCGCATGTGGGAACTCGGGTTTAATGAATTTCAGACTCCCATATTGACAAGCTCATCCCCGGAAGGCGCGCGCGATTACCTGGTGCCGTCGAGGATACATCCCGGCCAATTCTACGCGCTTCCCCAGGCGCCCCAGCAATTCAAGCAATTGCTGATGATAGCGGGCTTCGACCGCTATTTCCAGATAGCGCCGTGTTTTCGCGACGAAGACGCCCGGGCAGACAGGTCGCCGGGTGAATTCTACCAGCTCGACATCGAGATGTCGTATGTTACGCAGGAGGACGTCTTCGCGGTCGTGGAGAAACTTATCCACGGCTTGTTTACGGAATTTTCCAGAAAGGCCATCGCGCCTCTGCCCTTCAAACGCATTCCCTACCGGGAGGCGATGGTCAAATACGGCACCGACAAGCCCGATCTTCGCGTGCCCATAGAAATCCGCGATGTGTCGGCGCTTTTCGCGGATTCGGGGTTTAACGCGTTTCGCACGGTTGTCAAGGAAGGCGGCGTGGTGCGCGCCATACCCGTCAAGGCGATTTCCGACAAACCGCGCAATTTTTTCGACAAGCTCGTGGATTATGCCACGTCCATCGGCGCGAAAGGCCTGGCCTACCTGGTGTGGACGGGGACTGAAATAAAGGGCCCAATCGCGAAATTTCTGAAGCCCGACCAGCTCGACGCGATCGCGAAAGCATGCGACGTCGAAAAGGGCGACGTGGTCTTTTTCATGTGTGACACCGCGGCCGCCGCAAACAGGATTTCCGGCGATTTACGAATGAAACTGGGCAGGGACCTTGACAGGGTCGAAAAAGACGCGTTCCGATTCTGCTGGATCGTGGATTTCCCCATGTACGAATGGGACGAGGAAAATAAATGCGTGGCGTTTTCGCACAACCCCTTTTCAATGCCGCAGGGAGGAATGGAAGCGCTTGAGAAAAAAGACCCGTTTGAAATTCTTGCTTATCAATACGATATCGTCTGCAACGGCATCGAACTGTCGAGCGGGGCCATACGGAACCACCGTCCCGACGTCATGTACAAGGCCTTTGAACTGGCGGGATATTCGCGCGAGGTCGTTGATCAGCGGTTCGGCGCCATGATAAGCGCCTTTAAGCTCGGCGCGCCCCCGCACGGCGGCATCGCACCCGGCGTTGACCGCATCGTCATGCTGCTCGCCGACGAGCCGAACATCCGCGAGGTGATAGCCTTCCCCATGAACCAGAAGGCGCAGGACCTCATGATGAACGCGCCCGCCGAGGTCTCCGAAAAGCAATTAAAGGAGCTGCATATCAGGATCGTGCAGCGTACTTAGTTAAACTTATTTTTTAATCAATTTAAAAGTCTTTTGAATCGTTATATCGTTTTTTAATGTAAGGAAATAGAGGCCTGAAGACAATTTCTCTAAGCTTACAGGAAACATCTCCTTACCGTAATACCATTGTGAAACAACATAATTCGAAACTAATTTTCCTTTACAGTTATAGATTAAAATTTTATCAGTATTTTTTAAAAGAGGAACCATTACATTTGATTTATTTATTTGAATTTTTTGACATGCATTTAAATCGCTGTTTATGATTTTTCTTTTAATTCCAGAATTGTTATTGACTTTATTAGTATATATAGCACCAAAATCTCCAATACACCAACCATTATTCCACTTATCTAAATAGAAAACGGGTAAATAATCTGTTGTTGGCGCAAAAGTGGAGTCTATGCTCCAATTGTGGCCGCCATCAGTGGTTTTTAATAGGCTCGATGGTGCGCCGCTGTATTTGATCATGTAACCTTTTAAATTATCAATAAAAGCCGGTCCAAAGTACCAAGACAATGATCCAAAACTACTCTTAGGATCGCTTAAGGAATCCCATGTTTGACCGCCATTGGAGGTAAAATAAAGTCCATAGTAGTTATATACCCAGCCCGTATCTAAATTCAAAAAGCAAATATACCAATTGTCAGTTAGGTTGTGGATTGAATTTAAGGTGATTTGTTGCCAACTTGTCAATGAATCGACGCTTTTATAAACACCCTGGTAACCGCATACCACAATGTTCTTCATATTGAAAAATATCACATCGTTCAATTCTGATGCGACTCCCATGCTAATTCCAGTCCACATAGTTCCTCCATCAAAGGATTCGTAAACATTATTGTAATTCGAAAAAACAATATCCGTATCACCATTAGAGTGTACTTTGATTAGATCATAATCGGTACGCTTAAGAAGTTTTGTCCAAGTTGCTCCGCCATCAATCGTATGAAGTACACATCCGTTTCTGCCAGCCGCCCAGCCATTTGAAGCGTTTGAAAAGTAAACATCAAGGAGCGTATCGGAAACCCCGGACGTTTGAAGGTTCCATTTAAATCCGCCGTCCGAGGAATGGATAATCGCGCCGTCGTTGCCAACAGCCCAACCATTGAGCGAATCGCAGAAATAAATAACTTTCAGCGATTTATCCGTGACGCGAGGCTCCACGGAATACCATGGCGCCCCAATTGAAACGGCTGAGAGAGAAAAGATTAATAAAAATAATTGAATAATATATTTTTGTTTCATTAAAGTTATCCCTATGGCTTGTTAATTTGTTTTTTCAACTCGTCGTCCAACAATTCCCACAACTGAGGATGGCTTTCCACAAGTCGAGCGATATCGGCCAAATCTTTGATTTTCTTGCTCTGCCTGCGTTCGGGGTCTTTCCATGCTTTGATTTTTCCCCGCAGGGTGTCTTCAAGCGAGGCGACGCGCATCAGAATGCCATGCACGTCGGCCGGGACGGCCCGGCCGGGAAAGTCTTTGTAAAAATCCTCCGTGCTTAATTGAACGCTTACCTGCGACCGGCCGATGAAATTGATCGACCAGGCAAAGCGTTCCGATTTGAACCCTGCCTCTTCCAGAAGCTTTACCGTGTGTTCAATCGACCCGGTGGCAACGACCAGATCCACGTCCTGCGTCACCATGGGTTCTTTCGCCCAGTGGTTTACCGCAACGCCGCCGATGGCGCACCAGATGACGTCGGCCTGTTCGAGACAATTGACCAGACGCAAAACGTCATCCGTGCCCCCGCTCGTTTGCCAGTCGTAAAATTGCTTCGGCGTCATAAGTTAACCAATTAACAAATGAAAAGCATTTCTTTATATTTGGGCAATTCCCAATTGTCATCCGGCATGACGGCTTCGAGCCCGTCGATGTGCTTGCGGATGTGCTGCATCACGGGCTTGACTTCCGTGAAATAGAGCTTGGCCCGTTCGATCTCTTCGAGCTTGTCGGCCTT
>Ga0182017_10000337_pt1 | contig 36375 bp, 35 predicted proteins | sample 712E3DmetaG_FD_120492 | JGI IMG/M metagenome (GOLD analysis project Ga0182017, IMG submission 120492) | Permafrost microbial communities from Stordalen Mire, Sweden - 712E3D metaG | ecosystem: Environmental > Terrestrial > Soil > Wetlands > Permafrost | place: Sweden: Stordalen | collected... | reverse complement strand
TTTATAATTTAACGGAAAATGTCGAATGTCACTAAATGTGACGTTCGAGCATGAAGGCTAAAAGAGGTTTTTCCAGAGAGAAAGCCTATAAGTCACGAGTGGAATTTATGCAACACTGGGGTTGACATGGGTAATGATCCGAGGATATTTTATAAACGCTTACGTCTTAAACGCGGAGATATTTCAAATGACACACTTCCGCTCACTTTTGGTAAATCAGTTTATTTTTATTGTCGTTTCACTGTGCTTCTCTCAAACACCTGGTTTTCAAAAGCTTGATAATTCGAACGCGTTTAATAAGGAATATGAGCAGTTCCCGTGGCCGCAATGGAAGGTCGTGGTTTCTTTTGCAAATCCAGCTTTAACCAGCGATAGCTTTAGCGTTCAGCAGAAGAGTTTTAATGATATAGCACCAAACAAATCTTTTTATAAGTTTCTAATCGAGAACATTTCTGGCATTTTGACTGCGAAAACTAATTTCGGATCTTTTCAGTGGGGTTCGATTCCTTCGAGAAAGGAAGGCAAGGTTTATAGTTTCAGAGATAACCCGTATTTCCTGGTCTTGCCGGATTCAACTAAAGAAATATTTCGGAATACCGGGTGCAGATTCGTGTTGTTGTTTGAAAAGTTTCATTGCCAGATACAGGAGTATAGCAGTCGGGTAAATCATTTGATGCCATATCCGAATTTGGTCAAAGAAGGCATTGACTATAATCCGGTAGTTTTTTCTTTATCTTATGTTTTATACGATCTGCTCGAAGATCAAGTCGTTCAGTTCGGAAAAGCATTTGATGATGATGATTCGCGAGTAGAAACTATGGATAATATTAAGAAATGTCTCAATAATGCAATGATGGACTTTCTAAAAGTAAGCAAATTTTATTATAAGAGATAAAAGACTAGGGTAATCTGCGGTGGACCAAATAAATTTGCGTAACGATTTCCTAGTCCGGGTATTTTACAATGTTCCATTCACTACGAAGATCCATCTCCATGGAATTGCAAAAAGAAATCGCGAAGACCCGTGCCTCAACCTGAACATCGATTGGGTAATTGACGAGTTGGGGCTTGGGGAATTAAAAAAGTGAGGTCCAGCGGGGGGAAGATGATTTTAAATGCGGGGCCTATGAGAAAAAAGCACCCTGAATTTATCCGCGATCTTACCAAGGAAAATGTGAGCGTTTCATTTGCTTAGTTAATAAGTTTAGTCCGTCCCAAGACATACATTGTCTGAACCGTGATTCGCCTGATTTGAGGATTGGCTTGATGGTTTTTGAGCTGTTTTCATCATGGTAATTTCTCGACCCCTAAAAATTCCACCCCTTCGGATTGGATGAGTATGTTTCCCCCAATGCCTACAACGAACCCCGCGAGGTACACAATCCCCACGACTCTTGCGGTTGTTCTATAGGTATTGATGTTTTCTTTAATAGCCATGTAGTATCCCCTTTAGGCTGTAAAAAGCTTTTACGCGGCGGTAAGAATGCGCTCGTGCTGACGTACCTTCGTTCGATCCTACCGATAGATAACCGCAAGAACCGGGCCATTGTTTAATTTGTGGGGAATTTTAAAATTATAAAGATATTGAATTCAATGAGCAAAAAGCAATTATCATTATTGATAATACTAGCGGGCCGGGAGGGGTTTTAAAGCTGAGCGCATTATTACCAACGCCCCATTAATGTTTCTATGCCAAGGCGTTTTGTGAAACTTTGCCTTTTGTCTTCCAATGCGCTTCTATAGTGTCCGCGGACAAATCCGCTCCACAATTCCACTCAACAAAGTAGCCGCCATTTGATACTTTCATAAATTCCGATACTGTCTTTAAATCCTCAAAAGCTTCATAGTGGAGGTAAGGACTAACGTCAAAATCTCCTTTTCGGCCATCGTCTGAAACAATAGTAAGTATCCAATTCGGCTGAGGCAAAACATCAATTATTTTCATTGGTCAAGTCCTTTAATTGTAAATGGTTTTTTGCCGGAAATGGCAAGCTCCCAATCAGCCATAAGGTCTTCTTTATGAATTTCAATCCAGGCTACAACAAGTTTGTGTTTATTTGGGGGCAAATCACCAGCAAGAAGGTTTCCATCAGGTATCGAAAACGTTCCAACCTGTCCTTGATAATCAGCATGAATATGGGGAGTGTGATGTTTGTCCGTATCTTTAAAAAACATTCGAATGAGTATTCCGAAAAACATAGAGATTGTCGGCATTTTCTTTCCTTTGCTCTTTAACTGAAAATATACTATTTGCCTTTTTATCAGATCATTAATGCCCTTATTGCGTACCGCAAAACAGGTCAATCCCACAAACCGATGATTTTTTCAGCCACATTGGTCCTTTGCATCCCGGTTTCCGATCCGTCGTTGCAGATATTTTTCTTGAAAGTGTCCCTTTGAAAAAGGTCAAGAATTGTTTCGGGAATAAACCTGGAACGGGTCGAAAACATGTTCCTGTCCGCCCTGCGGTGCTTGAAACCGTAGGTATAAAACCTGGACGGGTAACTTAGGTGAAGATGGTCTTTTGCCCGCGTCATCGCCACATAGAGCAGGCGCCGTTCCTCTTCGATCTGCTCCTCGTCTCCAACGGCCATGTCCGACGGAATCCAGCCGTCCGCGACATTCAGGATATACACGACCTTCCATTCCTGGCCTTTGGCGGAATGGATCGTGGATAAAATGAGGTAATCCTCGTCGAGCAAAGGGTCTTCAGCCTCGTCACTCGTGATATCGGGAGGATTAAGCGCGAGTTCCGAAAGAAATTTCTCGCGGCTCGGGAACTTTTGGGCCATCTGCACGAGCTGCTCAAGGTCCTTATTATTACCGGGTGGGACCCACCGGAATCGGGCTTCAGCACGAACTCACCGGGCCTTTCATGGAAGAGATGAAAACGCGGTCAACGGCGCACGGCGTTTTGGTCCGGGATTACCTGGCAAAACATTTCGTTGAAGCATGCCGTTTCGTTCACGAGATGGGGCACAAACGGTATGAAGACGCGATTGATTCCCTTGATATGAGCCAATGGAAGGCCATTTACAAACTGAATATATCGCGCGACGAAATCGCGAAAGTCCTGTCAATGAAACCGGAATTCAAGCCGGAAGAATCCGAAAGCGAAGGGGTGGCTGAATATTCGTGGGTGCGAAAAGGAGAATCGAAGAAGCTGGAAAAAAGGATGCCGGTTTTCTTTCGCCACGGTGATGAAAGCGCGGGCGTCGGCGACCTGGCGCAATTGAAACTGTCCGCCCATTCCCTCGAAGTGAACGCGTTCGGATCGCAGAAGTTCAGGTTTGCGCGGAAAATGATTGAAAAATACCTTGGCGCATGCATCACTTTTCGGATGGAGACCGAGAACGATCTGAAAGGCGACCTGCGTAAACGCCTGGCGGAGAATAAAGAGCGGGGCGTCGGAAACGGTACGGAGGAAAACGCGGAAAAAGAAAACGAAATCCCTCCTGAAATCCGGGCCGAGGTATTGGGCAAGTTTCACGAGCAACATTACCGGCAATTCATCGATTCTCCGGTGCCGATGCTTGACAATAAAACGCCCCGGCAGGCGGCCAGGGACAAAAAACTCCGGTCCAAACTCATTGACCTTATGAAGATCCATCTCCATGGAATTGCAAAAAGAAATCGCGAAGACCCGTGCCTCAACCTGAACATCGATTGGGTAATTGACGAATTGGGGCTTGGGGAATTAAAAAAGGGATGACCAGCGGGGGGAAGATGATTTTACATGCGGGGCCTATAAGAAAAAAGCGCAATGAAGTTACGCGATCTCACCAAGGAAAATATAAGCGTTTCATTTGCTAAGTTAATAAGTTTAGTCCGGCCCAAGAAACATTCTTGCCCAGCCTGCAAGGCGTTGTTGGGCGGTCGTGACTGGGCGGATTTTACTTGGAAAAGCACAGTGGATATATTACTTCTGTAATGTCGTTTTTTAAATCTATTTCTTCGAATTTAGTCGATTTCACAATAACAAGTATTGCGGAGTCGAATTTGGGATTACTTGAATTGCTCTTCGAAACTTCACATGATACAACATTACCCAAATAGTCAATTTTGAAAAATACGACGACTTTTAAAGTTGGTTTGCAACTATCTGGATATTCCTCGTTGTACAATTTACGAAATTGATTCAATATTGGCATTATTCCTCTCATGATGCTTGCTCGACTTCTTCCACCAGTTAACGCGCCGCCTTTAACGAATTTTGGTTTGGCTGAAGGGTTTAAAGAGCATTTTAACTGTGGCGGTGTAGTATAGACGGGATCGTCTGGATCAAGAGATGAACGGGTAACGGTTTTGTGTATGCAACCAAATTGCAAGATGAGGATGAATGAAAGAAAAATGGTTCTATGATATTTCATTAGATCGCCCTCCATTACCGGCTTCTTGTCAACAACAAAAGCTATATATGAATATACAAACAGGAAATGTCATGAGGAAGGAAAGAATGGATCGTGGAGCAAGGTCAATCCCACAAGCCGATGATTTTTTCCGCTACATTGGTCCTTTGCATCCCGGTTTCCGCCCCATCGTTACAGATATTTTTCTTGAACGTGTCCCTTTGAAAAAGGTCGAGAATCCCTTCGGGAATAAACCTGGAACGGGTCGAAAACATGTTCCTGTCCGCCCTGCGGTGCTTGAAACCGTATGTGTAAAACCTGGACGGGTAACTTAGGTGAAGATGGTCTTTTGCCCGCGTCATCGCCACATAGAGGAGGCGCCGTTCCTCCTCGATCTGCTCCTCGTCTCCCACGGCCATGTCCGACGGAATCCAACCATCGGCGACATTCAGGATATACACGACCTTCCATTCCTGCCCTTTGGCGGAATGGATCGTGGATAAAATGAGATAATCCTCGTCGAGAAAAGGGTCTTCCGCTTCGTCGCTCGTGATGTCCGGAGGATTAAGCGCGAGTTCCGAAAGGAATTTCTCGCGGCTCGGGAACTTTTGGGCCATCTGGACGAGCTGCTCAAGGTCCTTTTCCCTTGACGGATTGGCGTCGTAGATCCTTTCGAAGTGCGGTTTATACCAGCTTGTCACCTGTTCGATCTGGCCGCTCCACGGCACGTCGGCCTTTTTAAGCTTTACCAGGAGATGGCAAAGGCCGGGCCAGCTTTTTTTTGTTGACGCGGGAGGAGTAAAGTCCTTCAGCGACTCGAAATTGAAATTGCCCTTCTCCAGGTGCTCAAGGATTTTCATTGCCGCGACCGGCCCGATCCCCTCCATGAGCTGCAACACCCTGAACGACGCGATCGCGTCGCGGGGATTTTCAATCCATCGCAGCGTGGTTATGACGTCCTTGATATGGGCGGCTTCCAGGAATTTCAGGCCGCCATATTTTACAAAAGGAATATTTCGCTTTCCCAGTTCGATTTCCAACGGCGCGCTGTGGTGCGAAGACCTGAAAAGGACCGCCTGGTCCCGCAGGTCTATGCCCGCCTCACGGTACTCGAGGATTTTATTCGCGATATCTTCCGCCTGACTGGACTCATCGTCGGACAGCGTAAGCCAGGGCTTTTCTTCGGACAATCTCTCGGAAAACAGATTTTTGGTGAAACGGTTTTTCGCCTGGTCGATGACGGCGTTTGACGCGTGGAGAATAGGCATGGTGGAACGATAGTTTTTTTCGAGCGTTATGACCTGGACCGCGGAGCCGAACTGGCCCTTGAAATCAAGCATGTTTTGGATCGTGGCGGCCCGGAAGGAATAAATAGCCTGTGCGTCGTCGCCCACAACCGTAAGCCCATTTCCGTCGGGCTTGATATTAAGCAAAATTTCGGACTGCAATTTGTTCGTGTCCTGGTATTCATCGACAAGAATATGGTCAAAGCGCCTCCCGATGGACTGCGCGATGCTTTTTTCCTTGACCATATAATACCAGTACAGGAGCAAATCATCGTAATCCATGACGTTCATGGCCCGCTTGACCTCAGAATATTTTCTGAAGAGGGCCTTTAATTCCTTGTCCCATTTTTGGCACCAGGGAAAATGTTTTTCCAGGGATTTTTCAATGGCGCTCTGGGAGTTCACCACGAAAGAGTAAATCTCAAAACAGGTGTCTTTCTTGGGAAACCGTTTTTCTTTCTGGGCGTAGCCGAGGTCGTTGCGGATTTTATTCATCAGGTCCGCGGAATCGCTTCTGTCAAGAACGGTAAATGAAGGATCGATGCTTATGGAATCGGAATAAATCCTAAGCAAGCGGTTGGCAACGGAATGAAACGTGCCGGACCAGCAAATTTTTGAGATGGCCGCCTTGGTTTGCTCGTCGTTGTCCTTTAAAAGGACCTTTGACGCGCGCTTGATCATTTCGTCCGCCGCGCGGCGGGTAAACGTAAGCAGAAGGATCTTTTGGGGGTCAACGCCGCTGCGGACCAAGTGGGCGGTGCGGTAGGCAAGCGTATTCGTCTTGCCGCTTCCCGCTCCCGCGATAATCAAAAGAGGACCGCCGACTGTAGATTTATCGGTAACGCCGAACGTCACCGCATCCGCCTGCGCGGCATTGAGGTCTTTAAGATAGTCGGTCATGGTGTAGGCAAAATAATCTATTGGGGGTAATGGCGACGCGTCAAATCGAACATCATGCAATATTCATCGAAAGATCTTCCCCAAGGAACGACTTCATCATAGTTGATTGACATGATACATCCTTATTAAAAAAGCTCCAGCCAGATCCTTTTGATCTGACCGGAGCTTTTTAATTATGGTGCGGTCGGTCGGAATCGAACCGACACAGGTTTGCACCCACATGCCCCTCAAACATGCGTGTCTACCAGTTCCACCACGACCGCACGAGGACGTTTAACTTACTTGCCTTTTCCGGCTGCCGGCGCTGGCGAAGGGCTGACGGGGAGCCCGGCAGGCGCAGGACTTGTCTGCTGCTGCAGCGGCACGGCGCCAAGCGGCGGTGCGCCCGGTTTCGACGCGCCCAGAGGCAGGCCTTGTCCCTGTAACACCGAAGAAGGCGAAAAATTAGTAGACTGCTTTTCGGCCCTTTCCCTAAGCAGCGATTTCTGCTGCCTTGCGGAAGGGTGCGAAAGGAATATCGACATGATGATGCACAGCCCCATGAAAATGGACGCAAGTATGGCGGTCGTGCGCGTAAGCACGTTTGCCGTGTCTTGCGTGCCGAACATTGAACTCGCGCCGGCCAGACCGCCGCCGATTGCGCCCGAGATGCCGCCGCCTTTGTCCGATTGAATGAGGATAAGGAGGCAGAGGAGAATGCACACCACGACGAAAATAAAAAGCATGATTCCAAAAAACATAAAGACCAACTTTCTGACCGCTGATTAACCGGATTAAAAGGACCTGCCTGCCGAAGCGGTAGCGCAGGCAGGTTCCCCTGATTTTATTGAGGAACCGGATTTATTCTTTATAAACCCTCACTGAGCGAGAACCTAAAAAATACGTTTTCTTCAGCGCGCCCGGAGAATATTATTTACTTCGGCACCACAATACCCGCAAAATCATCGACCTTGAGCGCCGCGCCGCCGATAAGCCCGCCGTCGACGTCGGGCTTTGACAACAGCAGCTTGGCATTGTCGGGCTTCATGCTGCCGCCATATTGAATGACCATTTTTTGGGCGAGGTCGGCGTCGTACATCGATTTAAGGATTATACGGATGAACGCGTGCGCCTCATTCGCCTGCTCGGGTGTGGCGGTTTCACCGGTGCCGATGGCCCATACGGGTTCATAGGCTATGGTGCATTTGAGCGCATCGTCCTTCGAAAGTCCCGCAAATCCGCCCCGCACGTGCGACTCGACCACGGCCTGCATCTTTCCGCTCTTGCGTTCGTCCAATGTTTCCCCGACGCAGATGATCGGCAGAAGGCCGGCGGCCAGCGTGGCCTTGACTTTTTTATTCACGGTCTCGTTTGTTTCATGGAAATAGGTACGCTGCTCGGAATGCCCGATGATGACGTAGGTCACGCCCACGCTTTTAAGCATCGCGCAGCTCACTTTTCCTGTAAACGCGCCTTTTGCTTCCCAATGAACGTCCTGCGCCCCTAATTTGATGGATGATCCCTTGACGATATCGTACACGGCCTTCAGATTTATGTAGGGAGGGCATATCGCGATATCGACGTCGGTAATCGACCCGAGTTTTGCCACCAGGCCTTTGGCGAGCGTGCAGGCCTCGTCGAGCGTTGTGTTCATCTTCCAGTTGCCGGCAATGAATTTCTTACGACCCATGATGATGATTCTCCTTAGGCTCTCTTGGCTTTTGAGCGACAATTTTTTGTCGTTCGAAAGCTTAGAGAGCCTTATCTGCTGCCTGCGGCAGGCAGCAGGTTAGTAGTTATGTAGATGGGCGGTCCGCGAACCGCCTTAATGAAATATAATTTCTCCCGAAAAAATTACTTATCCGTTAATGCAGCCACGCCGGGCAATATCTTGCCTTCCAGAAATTCCAGCGAAGCCCCGCCGCCGGTGGAAACATGGCTGACTTTTTTGGACAACCCGGCCTTTTTGATCGCCGAAGCGCTGTCGCCGCCGCCGACGATGGTTATCGCGCCTTTCGCGGTCGCGTTCGCGAGCGCCTGTGCTATGGCGTTGGTGCCTTTGGCAAAATTTTCCATTTCGAAAACGCCCATGGGCCCATTCCAGACTATGGTCTTCGCGTTTTCGAGTTCTTTCGTGAACATCTCGATGCTTTTAGGGCCTATGTCAAGGCCCATCTGGTCGGCGGGAATGGCGTCCCATGAAACGATCGTTGCCGGGGACTCGTTTTTAAATTCGGCCGCGACCACCGTATCGATGGGCAGCATCAGGTTCTTGCCTTCCGCATGCGCGTCCTCGAGGATCTTTTTGGCCACGTCGACTTTGTCGGCCTCCAGCAAGGACTTCCCGATTTCCCTGCCCTGGGCCTTGTAAAACGTGAACATCATGCCGCCGCCGATGATGAGTGTATCGACTTTGTTAAGCAGGTTCTTGATCACCTCGATTTTGTCGGACACTTTTGCCCCGCCGAGCACCGCGACGAAGGGGTGCTTGGGGTTACTGACCGCCATGCCCAAGTAATCGAGCTCTTTTTTCATGAGATAGCCCGCGGCGCACTGCTTGATGAACTTGGTGACACCCTCGGTCGACGCATGCGCGCGGTGCGCGGTGCCGAACGCGTCGTTGACGTACAGATCGGCGATGCTCGCGAGTTTTTTCGAGAATTCCGGGTCGTTTTTTTCTTCCTGCTTGTAAAACCGGAGGTTTTCAAGGAGCAGGACGTCGCCGTCTTTCATGGCGGCCACGGCCGCGGCCACGGAATCGCCGATGCAGTCGTCGACGAATGAAACTTTGGCGCTGACCTTGGTTTTAAGATTTTCGGCCACCGGCTTCATGCTGAACTCGGGTTTCTTTTCGCCCTTGGGCCGTCCGAGGTGCGACATGAGGATGACTTTCGCGCCGTGTTCCGAAAGGTACTTGATTGAAGGCAATGATGCATCGATACGCTTTTCGCTGGTGATCACGCCCTTGTCGATGGGCACGTTGAAATCCACGCGCATGAGCACTCTTTTGCCTTTAACTTGCAAATCTTCGATGAACAGTTTTGCCATGATGATCTTCCCCGTTATGAAATCTATGAAATTATAGTAAGGGCGGTTCATGAACCGCCCCTACATTATTGTGAAAAACCGATTTATTTGACCGTCGCCATGTGCGCGATGAGGTCGAGCACTTTGCAGGAATAACCCCACTCGTTGTCGTACCATGCGACCAGCTTGACAAAAGTGTCGTTAAGCGCGATACCGGCCTTGGCGTCGAAAACGGACGTCCTGGATTCATGGATAAAATCGCTCGACACGACATCGTCTTCGGTATAACCCAGAATGCCCTTGAGTTCGCCTTCGGAAGCGGCCTTCATCGCCGCCTTGATCGCGTCGTATGACGCGGGTTTGGCCAGACGGCAGGTAAGGTCCACGACGGAAACGTCGGCCGTGGGAACGCGAAGCGACATGCCCGTGAGCTTGCCCTTGAGGTCGGGAATGACTTTGCCAACCGCTTTGGCCGCGCCGGTGGACGAGGGAATGATGTTGAAACCGGCCGCGCGTCCGCCGCGCCAGTCTTTCATGGACGGGCCGTCGACGGTCTTTTGCGTCGCGGTGACCGCATGAATGGTGGTCATGAGGCCTTCGATCATTCCCCAGTTGTCGTGGACGACTTTCGCGAGCGGCGCAAGGCAGTTTGTGGTGCAGGACGCGTTGGAAACGAATTGCTCGCCTTTGTATGTTTTATGGTTGACGCCCATGACGAACATCGGGGTGTCGTCTTTGGACGGGGCCGACATGACGACGCGCTTCGCTCCGGCCTTGATGTGGCCTTCGGCTTTTACTTTGTCGAGGAAGAGCCCCGTGGATTCGACGACGTATTCCGCGCCCACGTCGGCCCACTTGAGGTTTGCGGGGTCCTTTTCGGACGTAATGCGGATTGCCTTGCCGTTGACCACGAGTTTTCCGTCTTTTGCTTCGGAGGTACCGCTAAACCGTCCGTGGACCGTGTCGTATTTGAGCATATAGCTCATATAATTGGCGTCGAGAAGATCATTGATGCCGACGATTTCGATGTCTTTTCTTTCGCACGCTGCGCGAAAAACCAAACGGCCAATCCGGCCGAAACCGTTAATTCCTACTTTAATAGCCATGAAAATCCTCCTGTTGATTAGGTAAATAATTAGTTGAGAGTAGTAATCTAATTCGCCAGCCCGTCTGCCGAAGCGATTAGCGCAGGCAGAAGACATAGTAACTAAAAAGCTTTTAAATATACGTTTTCTACCGGCCCCCGGTCAAGAATTTAACGGCAAATCCTTAATTTCGATAGGCGCTTCGGCTTCGCTCAGCGCCCGGTTGAATATTCGCCGATTATTATGAACTCCCTCATGTATATTTCAACGCTATGAATCAAAATCCGTGTTCCATTATTCTCATCGGCATGCCGGGCAGCGGGAAAAGCACCGTGGGCGTTATTCTTGCCAAGCGAATGAACCTCAATTTTATCGACACCGACGTGCTTATTCAGATGTCGGAAAAGCGTTCGCTTCAGAACATCGTCGACCGGGATGGATACATGGCTCTGCGAAAAACGGAAGAACGCGTTTTATTGCGGCACGACTACACTCATTGCGTGGTTGCAACCGGCGGCAGTGCCGCGTACAGCGTCCCCGTGATGGCGCACTTGAAATCGTTCGGGATCATTGTTTTTTTAAACGTTGACCTTGACACAATAAAAAAGCGAGTAAAAGATTTTACCGGCCGCGGCCTTGCAAAAAGACCCGATCAGACCTTGGGCGACCTGTTTTACGAGCGTTTTGATTTATACCGCGGATACGCGGACGTGACGATTGACGGTAATACATTGACGCAAGAAGAGGTGTGCGGGGAAATTATGGAACATTGTCTGAACCGCTGATTGACGCTGATTATAGGATTACACTAATTTTCTTAACTACAAATTAGTGAAAAAAAGTCACAAAAAAAACTGTAACAAAAACGGTTGCCATTCGTCTAACCGGTATATTAAACTTGTAACAGTTCGGAATGAAGGTTTTGAGCTGTTAACGGGTATAATTTTCGTGTATCTTTATTCAATCAAATTTAATCGGAGGTGTGTATGAAAAAGTTAGTGACGGCAATTGTGGCGGCTTCATTTTTGTTTGTCGGCGCGGCGGGCGTTCAAGCCCAGGACAATCCCCAGCAAAGTCCGGCGACCAATACCCAAACGCCGAAGAAATGCCATAAGCACCACGGGAAACACCACAAAAAAGCCCAAACCCCGCCCGCTACCGAGCAAAATAACCCAAAGTAGAGAAACGGCGTGGGTTTAGTTAAAAAAATAAAAAGGCCCGCTGATGGAAAAGCGGGCCTTTTTAATTAGAAGGTTACTCCGATGGCCAAATCAATCATCCCGAATACCGTTACGTTGGATTGGTTATAATTGCTCGTATTATTGGGAGCGTTGGGATGAACGGTTGGCTGCTCGTCGAGCGGAAAGGCGGCCCCAAGCGTCCCGCCGATCCTCAGATAAAAACTCCGGGATAGACTAAATTTATAACCGCCGTCAAAGGCCGCCGCCAAAAAGCTGGTGGTGTTTCTATATTCGTCAACATCCCCTTGATTATACGTTGCCGTTCCCCATAAATATTCCAAAAGACCGCCGAAGTAAAAGCCCTTTCTTACCGTTTGCGGATAAAAATTCACGTCCGCGCCTATTCCCATTCCATTTATCGTATTGGGCTCATAGCCATCACCATTCTCCGTTATGACATACGACAACAAACCAAGGGATTCAATCCGCACATGAAAGCCGACGGACAAATTTGGGACCGGCGCAAATTCCGCCCCCAATACCGGACCAAATTCGAGAAACCCGAGGGGCATCACATACAGGAGACAGCAAAGAAAATTACAACCATGAGCAGGCAATAAGCGTTTTCATTTTCCCCCTTGTAACCGGTGTTGTTCGGACTTCAAGAAAAATATAGTTATTATTTCGCGTAATTGTCAAAGGTGAAAATAACCGAGTTTTTAAATTTTCTTTAGTGAGCCCACTTTAAAATATGGAATAGGAAAAACGCACGCCATTAGATATTTTCACCATTATTTGTCGGATTTTTAGGGATCAACAATACCTTGAAAGGACGCTTTTATGTTGAGTAAGGACCTTGAGCAGACGCTCGTTCTCATCAAACCGGACGCCTTGAAAAATTCGTTGACCGGCTACGTGCTTTCCCAGCTTTCCGAATTCCACACCGGCCTGCGGATCGCCGGCGCCAAAATAGTCCACGTCAGCAGGATGCTTGGGGAGGAACATTATGCCGAGCACCGCGGCAAGGTATTTTTCCCGTCGCTCATCGAATACATAACCGGCCGCCTGCACCAGCCCGACTCTCCGGGAAAGCGCAGGGTCATCGCATTCGTGTATCAGGGCCCTGACGCGGTGGCGAAGATCCGCGACATAGCGGGCCCCACCAACCCGCTCATCGCGCGTGAAAAAAAACCCGGATGCATCCGGGCGCTGGGCACCCTGGCCCCGCTTAAGGACTCGATGGACAACATAATCGGCGAACGTATGGACAACCTCATTCACGCCTCCGCCAAGGACGACGAGGCCGAGCGCGAAATCAAGCTCTGGTTCAAGCCTCACGATATTCCGCCGTCCATGCAGGCGTATCCGACGGAAAAGTGCGAAGACCATTTTTATATCAAAGGCAGCAAACTGTACGTAAAATATGAGCCGGGCAGCGTTTGCCTGCTTGCTCCGGGGGACCTTGCCTGGAAATCGGACCTGGAAACGCTCAGGCTTTTATATGAAGGAAAGCCATCGGTCTGTTCGTTTGAGGCTGTGGTTGCAAAGTACCTCATCAACGAAACCGACGATTGACCCAAAGGCCTTTACATGAAAAAAGCCGTGGCCCCCTTTTTCAAATACGCTTCCCATTCGTCTTCGAGGTCTCCGAGGCCACCGAGGCCTTTTTTCATTGCCGGACCGTGCGTTATAGAATCTGAAAAATTGTGCCTGGCCATCGCCGAGCGTCTTGCAAAGTTGTCAAGCGCCTGCGCGGTCGACATTGTTTTCAAGGCGTCGTACGACAAGGCGAACCGGACGTCAATACAGTCGTTTCGCGGGCCCGGCAGGAAAAAGGGCCTCAAGATACTTGAAAAAGTCAAGAAAACAACGGGACTTGCCGTTTTGACCGACATCCACTGCCCCGAAGAGGCTGCCGAGGCGGCGGCAATCGTTGACGTCGTGCAGATTCCGGCGTTATTGTGCAGACAAACGGATTTGCTCCTTACCGCGAAAAAGACCGGCAAATTCATTAATATAAAAAAAGGCCAGTTTATGGCGCCCGCGGACATGCGCTTTGCGGTTGAAAAGGCGGGCGAAAGATGCTGGTTGACCGAACGAGGCACGTTTTTCGGGTATAACCGCCTGGTCGTTGACTTCACGGGAATTCGCGTCATGAAGGCCTTCGGCGTTCCGGTCATTTTCGACGCGACGCACTCGGTGCAAAACCCCGGCGCGGGAGACGGCCGTTCAACGGGCGACCGGGAAATGGCCCTGCCCCTGGCGCGCGCGGCGATCTGCGCCGGGGCGGACGGCCTGTTTTTCGAGGTCCATCCCGACCCCGACCGGGCGCTGTGCGACGGCCCGAACAGCCTGTTCCTGAAAGACTTTGAAAAAAGCGTGCCGCACTTTTGCGAACTGTATGCAATGGTAGCGTCGTGGACGGCAAACACTTGACAAATGGCACAACTGGTCAGGACGGCGCCTTGATTTTGACGAACCTGCGCGCGAAAGGCATGAAGGCGGCCGCCTCCTCAAGCGGCATGAACCCCAAAAGTTTATACACAACTGCTGAAAGCGATAAAACAATGAAACCGTTCGCGAAAACGACGATGTAATTGAAACTTGCTTGACATGCTCCCATGCCGCACAGCCGGGCAAGGAGGCTTTTTAACAGGAACGCGGCCCCGAGTATCGCGGCGTTCACCAGGCACGGAACAACGAAAGAAACCTTCCAGAAACGCACCTGTTTTACGCGCATCCACTTGTTAAGCAGATAAAAACACAACGCCGTGCCCACCATCATCCCAGCCGCCGTTCCCCAGACGATCCCTTGAGCCCTGAAAACGAAATACAACGCAATTGAAAAAAACATGTTTACAATCACCATGACCGAATTGGACAACGCGTTTAAACCGGGTTTGCCCATGCCAGCGGCGATTGACGTTCCCAGCCCGGTCGTGATGTAGAACATGGTGCTCACCAGCAACACCTGAAATACGTAGACCGAGAGCGGATTGGCCTCCGCGCGCATCCATATGGCCAGGATATTCGCGGCCACGGGAAAAAGGAGCGGTATAAACCCGATACAGATGATCGAAAGATATTTCGTTCCCGAAGCATAGAGCTTTTGAAGGCCTTCCTTATTGTCAAGTGCATGCAGCTCACTCGTCCGTGGAATAACGACCGAATAGAGAAAAGAAGGAATGTCTTTTAAAAACATGATGAGCCTCGACCCGATATCGTACACGGCGACTATTTTTGCGTTAAGGAAATACGCTATGACTAATTTGTCAAAACTTTGCATGATCATCATGGAGACCAGGGAAACCTGCATTTTAATTCCGAAATTAAACAGCATCGTGCACATCGACCAGCTGAAAAAACGGGGGAGCGGGTTCAGGCGGGGTATGTACTTCGCCGAAACTATCAGCGAAAAAAAAGTAACGGTTGCCAGAAAACCGAACTGGGCAAGGACGAGAGCATAGAGACCCAACCCTTTCAATAAAAAGACGATGGTAATCGCGACGTACAGCGTCCGTCCGGCAATTGAAATGATGCTCGAAATGTCGAACCGTTGGAACCCACGGGGCACGGACGTAAAAATCATTGAAACCAGGGAAAGCGACAGGTTGAGTACGAGGAGGGAAAATATAGCGACGTGCTGGTGAAGCGGATCGTTTTTAAGTAGACTATGAAAAAAAAGCGGCGCGCCGAAGTAGGGAATGACGAACGTGAGAGCGGCAAGCGCGGTGGATGCATACAATGACGTTACGATAAACCGCTTAAGGGAAGCAAAATCATTCCGTGCTCTGTAGTGCGCGATATACTTTTCAAAAGCAAAGGGGATGCCGAAATTTACCAGTCCGAAATAACCGGAAACCGTGACCAGCAGGACCCATATCCCATAGGTTTGCAAACCAAGATGGTGCACGATAAAAGGGATGAGCACGATCCCCGTGATCGAAGTATATGTTTTGTCAAGTAACGAAAAAAAACTGTTGTATGAAACGGATTTTCTGCTGCTGTTCATGAAGGTGACCCGCGGTCCGGGGACGCTTCCTAAATATCTTCATTTTTCCAGATGAAAATCGAACCGCAATTCTGGCACGTAATCATTTTGGCGCCTTTTCGAATTTCATTGATCAGTTGCGGTTCAAGAATTTTAAAACACACGGAACAGGTCCGGGCGTCGCCTTTGACAAAACTCAAAACCTGGCCGGTCTTGCGGCGCTTGAGTATGTAATCGTAGGTCCTCAGTATCGCCTTCGGTACCGTTGCCATGATCTCGTTGCGCCGCGCGGTAAGCTCGGCAATGGACACACCGAGCGTGTCGATTTTCCCCTTGATTTCAACGATATGGGGTTCGTTTTCGCTTTTTATTTTTTCCAGTTCGACAATCTCTTTTTCAAGGGATTGCTGCAGCAGTTCGGCTTCCTGGGCCAGCGTTTTAAGTTTCGCATCTCCGCTGGTCAAAGTGTTCTTGAAGTTTTCGATCTGCGTATGCACTGCGTCGTATTCCCTGTTCGTTTTGATGGTGTTAAGGCGTTCCTGGCTCCTGTCGAGCTGGGTTTTTGCGTCGGAAATTTTGTCTTCGGTCGACTTTTTTTCCGAAACAAGATCCGCCAGCCGCTTTTTGATGGCGTCAACCGAGTCCAAGGCGGTCTTTATCGTGCCGGAATATGATGATATTGTTGAGGGGAATTCTTGCTGCGCATGAACCAGTTCGCTTATTTTCAAATCTATTTCCTGTAATTTAATTAATGATTCCAAATCCGATATCATAGAGCCTCCCCCGGGTCAAAAACAAAAAAGCACTTCCTGAGGGGAAGTGCTTTTTTAACGGTATAAACAGCGGAAAATTTACAATTGTTATTTAAGACAGTGAAAAAAAGCAATCTGCCTTGCATTTCGTTTCGATTCTATTTTTATAAGGTAACTGGGCCCACTAGGGCTCGAACCTAGGACAAACGGATTATGAGTCCGCTACTCTAACCGACTGAGTTATGGGCCCAAATGAGCCATTTAATATAATTCCTTTTCAGAGAAGAAAGCAACACTATACTATGAAGTCTGCTGTTTTCCACAGGTCTCAAGCAAAGACTTCGGATCAACGCATGCAGTACCCAACTCAGCGACCGCAAGCCCTGCCGCGTGGTTCGCCAGAAAGGCAGCCTCATAAGGGCTACCTTTGCAGGTTATGGCCGCGGAATAAACGCTGATTACCGTGTCCCCGGCCCCGGTCACGTCGAAAACCTTTTGGGCCATGGTAGGCAAATGAGTAAAGGTCATGCCTTTTTTTTCGAATAGCGCCATTCCCCGCTCGCTTAGGGTAATAAGCAGATACTGAAGCCCGAATTTGTTGACGATCCTCCATCCCAGTTCTTTCACTTCATCGTCGGAACATACGGCGTTGGGAATGCCCAGGGCCATGTGAGCCTCCTTGAGGTTCGGGGTCATGATACTTACCCCTTTATAAAGATTGAAATGCCGCTCCTTGGGATCGATCGCGACGAACATTTTCCGGGCCTTGCATTTTTTCAATAATGCGCCTATAAAGGGCTGCGATATGACACCTTTGGCATAGTCGGAAATTATGACGCCCTGTACTTTGGGCAGAAAATTACGGATGTTGTTCCAAAGATGTTCATATTCGTTTTCAGTCAAATCGCTTGTTGTTTCCTTGTCAACCCGAACGATCTGCTGGTGTCGCGCCATTATCCTTGTCTTGCTTGTGGTGGGCCTGCTGTCGGACGCAAAAAGTCCCTCGGTCCGGCAGCCGATTTTTTCAAGCATTTCCTTCATAAGCTCCCCGTCAGGGTCTCTGCCGCGCAGGGAAACAAGGTACGTGGCGACACCAAGCGCCCTGAGGTTCTGTACGACGTTCGTTGCGCCGCCCAGCCTGAAAGTCTGCGACTGCGTCTCGACGACCGGAACGGGCGCTTCCGGGGAAATGCGCCTGACGTCGCCCCACACATACTTGTCGATCATGCAATCGCCGACAACCAGAATCGAGGATTTGCCGAACCGGGAAACAATATTTTTCAACCTGTCGATTGCAACCGGTTTTGTTTTCATTTTACATCACCTTTCCTCCAAAAATAATAAATTGCCAGAAATTAAAATAGGGCATAAAAAGAGGGTCTAATATCCAGTTAAGGACGGGAACATGAAATCCCCACTGCAAAAAAATGAGGACAAGAAAAACCATCGGAAGATGCCGCATGAATCGCAGATAATTAGCAATCTTTGTGTTGGGCAAAAATCCCATGAGTATATTTGATCCATCAAGAGGCGGAATGGGCAAAAGATTGAAAAAAGAAAGGCCGATATTAATTATAAAAGCTGTTTTTAGAATAATGAATATATACTGCATATTAATGGAATCACTCAGGAAAGGACTGAAAAACCGGATGGCAATACCGATGAGGGCCGCGCAAAGAATATTTGAAACGGGCCCGGCAACGGCAACCAGAATCATGTCTCGTTTGGGTTTGTTCAGGTTATAATAATTTACGGGAACGGGTTTTGCCCAGCCGAACGGTCCGAAAAGAAGCATGAGCGTTCCGAAAACGTCAAGATGCGCCAGAGGATTGAGCGACAGTCTTCCAGCCTGTTTTGCCGTAGTGTCCCCCCGCCAGAGGGCCACCAGGCCATGGGCATATTCGTGGATGGTTATGCCGATTAAAATCCCGGGAGCTCGTATGAGCAAGCCTATAAAAAATCCGTGGATGTCCATTATGTCAATTCTTTCCGGTTAGTGATTCAGTAAACTAATATCGACGCCCGATTCTTTGAGCATTTCGGACGACGTGACAAAGGTGTAGCCGAGCGCTTTCAGATCGTCGATGAGTTTGCCGAGCATCCGGAACATCTGCGTGTGCGCGTCTTTGCGTTCGGTACCCAGATGCATGAGCACGATACCGCCGTTGATCCCGTCGGGCGGGTCGTTTGCAAGGGCGAGTATTTTGTCGACCACCTGCTCCGGCGTATGGAACCCCGGCGTTTCCTCATCGGGGACCCAGTCGTTGCTGTCAAGTCCCTGGCGCCAGGTTTTTCCCTGCCGCCAGCCGATATGGACATACCCGCAGCGCTGCGCCCAAACGCAGATGGCGCGGTTTTTCTCGCCGAAAGGCGCGCGCCATAATGGCGCCAGATGGCCCCCCGTAAGGGCCAGGAACAAACTGTCGGCATGGCGGAGCTGGCCGCACAGGAAGGCCTCGGAAACCGTGGGCAATGTCGTGTTGGTGCGGTCCTGCGCCCAGGACGTCAGATGCGGATGGGAAAACGTATGGTTTCCCACCTCGTGGCCCTCCGCGACAATCCGCCTGACCGCATCGGGGAACGCCCGGATGAACTCCCCGGTCACGAACATCGTTGCCTTGACGCTGCGCGATTTGAGGGTGTCAAGAATATCCCCGGCCGCTCCGCCGTTCGAACCGCCGTCGAAGGTCAGGGCGATGAGTTTCTTGTCGATTGTCCCGTTGTCAAAAGAAACCGGAACGTCTATTGCGGCGATGGTGTCCAATGTCCTCGTCCGGTCAAGTTGCGCGCTTTTCCCCCGCGGTTTCACGGGACCTGCAAGTAACTGCTGCTTCAGGCTGTCGGCCTCCCTGTGGAGCGAAGAAATCTCCTGGTTGCCGTTTTTGATATGGTTGATCAACTCGATCCGCTTTTCCTTATATTCCTCGTTTTCCTCCTTAAGCAGCCGGTTCCGGCGCATTTCCCAGAGGCCGAACGCCACCCCGCACAAACCGAGCGTGACGCCCGCTAATACCAGCATTGCGGGCAATTGGGGAATGTTTTTTTCGGGCGGCGATGCTTGTACAGGCAATTCTTCCGCGGGAACGGCGGGAACATGCGGGGCAACGCATTCGGGTTTGCAGAAATACCGGCCATTGCGCAGCTCGGCGCATTCCCTGCAGATCCATGATTTACAAGAGGTACACCTGCCGAGCGCGATCACATTCGGATGGTTCTTGCAGTGGCGTCGGCCGTGTTTTTTCGAATGGGACATAATCCTATAATCTGGCTAAGGGCAGATAAGTTACTGTAGTCAGGAATTATCTACGCGTACCACGTAAATAATTCAGAAACAGTAACTAAAATAATCAATGCCCTGTTTGCATAGTTTCCCCGCGCTGGACAAAAGCACCAATCTAATTGTATCTTTAATCAGGATACTCAGGATTAAGCTGACTAACCTCACCCCTTCACCCCTGCCCCTCTTCCCCTCTTCCCCTCTCCCACCGGGAGAGGAGAAGAGGGGTGGCCGTGGTCCCTGAGCGAAGCGCTGCACTGAGCCGAGCCGAAGTGTCGAAGGGAAGGCCGGGGAGTTAGGGTGAGGTCACAATGATAAAAAAAGACTTTTAAGTTCTACGCCTATGAACATCATCGAATTTTCACACGTCTCGAAAATTTACCGGAAGGGATTTCTTGCGAAAAAAGTCCCTGCCGTCGTCGACCTGTCTTTTGCCGTGCGGCAGGGCGCCATTACCGGCTTCGTAGGGCCGAATGGGGCCGGAAAAACCACCTCCATTAAAATGATCATGGGACTCGCACGCCCGACCGGCGGCGTACTTCAGTTTTCGGGCCGCGACCCGCGCGACCCCGCGAGCCGCAGGGACTGCACGTTTCTTCCGGAGCAGCCGTACTTTTACCAGCATTTGACTGTTAGAGAATCGCTGGCGTTCGCCGCGCGGCTGTATGGCCTGCGTGGCGGACATCTGGCAAAGGACATCGAGCAAACGCTCGAAACGGTGGGCCTTGGCGGCAACGAAAAAAGGAAAATCAAGGACCTTTCCAAGGGCATGCAACAACGGGTCGCAATGGCGCAGGCGCTGCTCATGCACTCAAATGTTTTGATTCTGGATGAGCCCATGAGCGGCATGGACCCGCCCGGCCGCAATCTGTTCCGCGCGATTTTCCTTTCTTTGGCCGCGCAGGGCAGGACCATTTTTTTCAGCACCCATATTCTCGACGATATCGAACTGCTCTGTAGCGACGTCGTTGTCCTCTCCAAAGGCCGGCTCGATTATCAGGGCCCGATCGACACGCTAGTACACAAGGGCTTTAAAGGACACGATCTTGTCGTTCCACGCCTTCCGGAAGCGCTTAAAGAGGAATTGCGCAGGATGGGATGCACCCTGGAAGCGCCCGGCGCCGCAGGCGACCGCGTATTCGTGCCTTCGGGTATAGACCTTATACAGTGCCAGAAACGCCTCCACGAGCACGGCGTGTTCTGCAAATCCCTGACGAAACGCACGATATCCCTTGAAGATGTTCTTTACAAAAAATAATCGGGATAGCCAGGATGAAAACAGGATTATTATAATGCGTTCTATTTTTGAAATAGCGCTTAACACCATCAAGGAAACAATCCGCAATCATGTTGTATACATGGTGCTGCTGTTCGTAGTGATCCTTATCCTGCTGTCGGTGTCCTTCGGCGACTGGTCGGTGTTCGCGCGCATACAGGTCATCGAGGATTTCGGGCTGGCCACCATGTCGATTGCAGGCCTGCTGCTTGCCGTTTTCATCGGTGTAGGCATGCTGGGAAAGGAAATTTCCTCAAAGACCCTGTATCACGTGCTGACGAAACCGGTTGCCCGGTACCAATTCATCGCTGGAAAATATGCGGGCCTCCTTTCCGTGCTTGCTCTCAATTATGCCATAATGACGTTGTTTTTCATGGCCACACTCATGTTTTTAGGGGGACACGCGAATTGGCCGCTAGTATCCGCGATAATCTGCATCTGGACCGAAATGGCGGTCATTATTTCGGCGGCGCTGTTTTTTTCCTCCTTCACTTCGCCCATGCTTGCCGCGCTTTTTTCAATAGCTTTTTATATAGCCGGGCATTTGAACGACCTCATTTCCATCAATATCGCCTCGCAGAAGTGGAGCGGGTTCCCGCTGGTGCTCAAGACGCTGTATTATCTCCTGCCCAATCTCGAGCATTTCAACGTCCGCGACCACGTTGTTTACAATATGGCATTGCCGCGCGGGTTTACGGAAATGGCGGTTGCCTACGGCTGCCTGTACGTTGCGTTGTTTCTCATTTTTTCGTGCATTTTATTCGATAAAAAGGACCTCTGACCATGGGCCGGGTACGGGCATATGCGGTGACCATAGGGGCCGTCGTCGTCATCTTCGGGTCTATTGTGGCGCTGCAAAATCGGCTTACCCTGCTCAGCAACTCGTCGCAGACTCCCCAGAGCATGGCTTATCTGCCCGAAAGCGACAAAATCATCCCGTGGTTTTTGGGTTTTCAAACGGTATTCGGGGATTATCTCTGGATCAGAACCACGCTGTATTTCGGAGGGCATCTGCTCAAGGACCGGCGGTATCCCTGGCTCGTCGGCATGGTGGACATGGTGACAAAACTTAATCCTCGTTTTTATCCGGCCTACGAATTTGCGGGGCTCATGATCCCCGACCTAAGCGGGAACGTGGATGTCGCGAAAATACTCTTGCATCGCGGCATTTCAGCGCGCGTGAAGAATACATGGAAGCTGTATTTCTATCTGGGCATGCTTTACTACCAATACTATGACGATTATAAAAACGCGGCCTACTTCATTGCCGTTGCCGCCCAAATGCCCGATGCGCCCGCCGCCAAACTCATAAGCCTCGCCACAACGTTCTTCTCCAGGGCGCATAATGAACTGAAGGCTAAAGAATTCGAGTATCTCATGTACAACCTCAGCGAAAACCCCGAAGTCCGAAGGTATTTGTTGGAAAAAATATCGCGGCCGGAGAAAGCACGGTAGGAACTATAAACCTACACGCTAATTTGGCATAAACCGAAAAAAAGAGAATTAAACGATAATTCAAAATAAAGCAAGAATGGACTTTTTTATTATGATCAGAAAATGCATTGATTCCGACTTTTTGTCGATTTACTCAATAATAAATGACGCTGCGATAGCCTACAAGGGAACAATTCCGCCGGACAGGTGGCACGATCCCTACATGACACAGGATCAATTGAGGACGGAAATCAATAAGGGCGTTGTTTTCTGGGGCTGGGAAGAGAAAGATGGACTTGCAGGCGTCATGGGCATCCAGGACGTTAAAGACGTCACGCTGATCCGGCACGCATACGTCAAGACGATCCTGAGGAACAAAGGGATTGGAACCAAACTCCTTTATCATCTGATGGGACAAACCTCCCGGCCGGTCCTTATAGGCACCTGGAAGGCCGCACTGTGGGCCATAAAATTTTACCGGAAAAACGGCTTTAAACTGGTAACGGAAGAAGAAAAAAACCTTTTACTTGCTCAATATTGGAGCATTCCTCCGCGGCAGATCGAGACGTCCGTAGTGCTTGCGGATGCAAACTGGTTAGGTTCTGTAGGCGAATTATATACGTGTTTAGCGTAGATAATTACCCGTACAGAACCTTATCTGCCCTTAAGCAGACTGGCGATGAAAGGACAGGATAAATCTTAAAAGAGAGGAGATATATGCAACGAGCTGTATTTTTTCTGACAGGGTGCCTGGCGCTCATGCTGTGCGCCCCGGTTTATAAAACAGTAGTTGAAAAGGATTATGAATCACAAAAAATCCATGACGCCACGTTGATTATTGCCCCGCCGATCAATTTGACTATCGATTATTTTGGAAACGTAAAAGATGAATTTGGCGAAGGAGACCCGCAGAAGCTCATTTTGAAACATTTTAAGGAGGCCGTGTTAAAAAAGCTCATTGAATACTCCACGTTTTCCAGCGTCGCGTTCGACACTTTTGCCATGAGACCTTCCTTTCACCAGGTAAAATTTGAAATGGGTGACGCGTTCGGGCTGACAATCGATTTGCCACGCGATACTGCAACCATCCCATTTGCCACGATGACGCCAGATTTCATCCTGTTTTTGCAGGACCTGGCGATCGGAACGGAAAGGGTCAACGACGGTTCGGTGTTTGGCAAAAATGAAACCTACCAATCGCCGGAATCAGGATATTGCAGCTATTCCCTGCAGTCTGCCGCGGGGTCCTTCAATTACGGCCCGCCGCCAATGTCGTCGCCAATGCCTCAGATGTTTTTTTATCCGTCTACGCCGAAATCTAAATATCTGAGATATAAGTGTGGTTTTGCCTTTTGGGACAACCGAAAACATCGGGTAGCGGCATATGGCAAAATATTTTCCAAGTCCAAGGCAGACAGCTATGGGCTGGGCGTGGTTGAAATAATTCGAATCGCCAACTGGCAGGAAATTGATGATAGATTCGTTCAAAGCATATTATGGGGAACGCCGTTTCGTCGTTAACGGTATTGGAAGATAAAAGCCCGATCAACCGCTTAAATCTCTTGTTCAACAGCCTATTGTAGTATTATTTTGTTTATGGTACAATATATAGGAGGCTGTTGCATTCCGCGACAGAAAATTATTCACGCTCGCTATGAGAACCTTGAGAATAGAATGGGAGAAAAGCGATGAAATGCCCCTTTTGCGGTTTTGAAGAAGACAAGGTCGTTGATTCGCGTTCAAGCAAAGAAGGACAGGCGGTCCGGCGCAGGCGGGAGTGCCTGAAATGCGAGAAGAGGTTTACAACATACGAATATGTTGAAACGGTGCCGCTTACCATCATTAAAAATGACCAGCGGCGCGAACCGTACGAGCGGCAAAAGCTGTTGAGTGGAATGATGGCGGCATGCACGAAACGGCCGATCGGCATGGAACAGATCGACGCCATCGTCGACAGGATCGAAAACGAGGTCCAGAAACTCTCAAAAACGGAAATCCCCGCTTCTGAAATCGGCAAGCTGGTCATGGATGAACTTTACAAACTAGATGACGTCGCCTATGTCCGCTTTGCTTCCGTGTACAGAAAATTCAAAGACAAAGGGGAATTCGTCACGGAAGTCAAAGAACTCGACGCGCGGACCAATGTTCACCATGTAAAGATAAAAAGATGATGGTTCGATAGAGGTGAGGGCGGCGGCCGCCCCGCATCCCCTGATCGGGTGGGACTAGTCACATTGAATGACGCTGCCCGACGGGACAATTTTATCGAAAAAGTCTTCTTTAAAATAGAAAAACCCCTGATCGTCTTCTGAATAGCAATCTGCCGCTTCTTCATTGAAAAAGGTCTTTAATGCGGATTCCTGGTCTACACTCTCTACGATACGGTGCCGAAGCCGGCTTTGTTCCGAGGGTGTAATGAAAGCAATTGAAAATTTGGACATAATTAGAAAAACCTCCATATATGAAATGCGATAAGTGTCGATCACCCGGTTCCTGCGCTTTTATGAAAATAGGTTTTGAAAGCGCATAAGAAAATAAAAATTGAATAAATTATTGGAAAATGTTTTAAAGGAAGGGAATGCCCGGTATGAAAAATGATTTCGGAAAAGTCTCCGTGGTCCTGCTGTTATTGTCCGTAGTGGTTTTTGTCAGCGTAAAAGCCGCCACTGTCCCCCGGTATGGCGGGGAAAATCTTGACGATAAGCTGAAATCGCTGCTGATTAAAAACCATTATCCCCTTTCAAATGTAGGCGTCATGCTTAAAAATCTTGACAGGGACTCCGTGCTGGTATCGCTCAATACGGACACGCCATTTAATCCCGCATCCGTGGCAAAACTTCTTACGGCCGCAATGGCCTTTGATAAACTGGGCGCCGGTTACACATATAAAACGCGTGTTTATATGGACGGGACGTTTAATGCTGATTCGGGAATATGTAACGGAAACCTGTATATAAAAGGCAGCGGCGATCCATCCATTGTCATCGAACGGATGTGGCTCTTTGTCCAGTATCTGTATCGCTTTGGCGGCCTTAAAAGCATTACCGGCGATATTATTCTCGACGATTCTTTTTTTGATACGGTGTCAATCGGCCCGTGTTTTGAGGAAGACAGCAGCAAGAGCAATCCTTATTCGGCCCTGGTCGGCGCGCTTTCCGCGAATTTTAACAGCGTTGTGGTATGTGAAAAACCGGGCAGCAAGGTCGGCAGTCCCGTCAGGGTGGAGGTCTTTCCAACGCTTCCCCTTGTTGAAGTGGTTACCAGGGCAAAAACAGGGGATGACCGTAAAACATCGGGCAACAACATAACCACGGAAAGAATTGACGATCGCACCCGTATCATGGTCAACGGCTCGATGGCCGTTGACGCCCAGCCGTATTTTATCCCCAGAAAGCTCTGGCAAACGTGGGGGAATTTCGGCAGTATCGTCAAGGTGTTCCTGGACGAAAACAAAATTTTATTTAAGGGCGCGATCCGGCGCGGGATGGTCCCCGAAGCGCTGAAATCAAGCAGGCCTTTTTATGTGTATGAATCACCCCCGCTTGGTGATATTGTCAACGGCATGCTGAAATTTTCGAATAATTATTATGCAGAAATGCTTTTTAAAACCATCTCGGCAATACCCGATTCCGGCGGAGGCTCGTGGGAAAAATCCTCGCGCATCGCTATGGCTTGGTGGAAGGAAAAGGGCTTGCCGGGAACGCCGATCATTAAAAACGGGTCGGGAATGGGCAACTGCAATCGCATCAGTGCGCAACAGTTGGTTGGTCTCCTGCAATACGTTTGGAACCAGAAAGTTTTTTTACCGGAGTACCTTAATTCATTTCCCAATGCGGGTGTTGATGGGACCTTGGTTTCCCGATTTAAAGAATCGAGGTTTAAAGGATATCTCAGGGGAAAGACGGGAACGCTCAATGATTTTGGAGTAAGCACGCTTTCGGGGTATGTGCTCCTGCCGAAGGGGAATTATGCCTTTTCGATTTTATTCAATTCCATGAATTCAAAATATCCCTACATTAATTGGGAGATGCAGCAGAAAATCTTGGAACTGATAATACCTTAGTCTCATTTTGTTTTTGGACGACAATTTTTTGTCGTTCGAAAACTTAAAGAGACTTACCTGCTGCCTGCCGCAGGCGGCAGGGGGTCAAATAGTAATCAATAATCCCTCGAATTGAACGCTAAAAAATGCACTTTAGTTGGTACATTGAAATTATTTTTTACAAACGTGATGGCCATCACAGACAAGACATTCGCCATAAATTAGGTTCTGTAGGCGAATTATATACGCGTTTAGTCTCTGTAGCTGAATTAAATACGCGTCCAGCGTATATAATTCCTGCGTACAGAGACTTATCCACCCTGTGGGTTAGCGTAGATAATTACCCGTACAGAACCTTATCCACCTTGTGGGCTAGGTTCATATTACATTTGAAATTTTTCAACGGAATAAAATATGGCCGAAAAATGGCACGACATCAACGCTCCCGGCGTCTGGCAAAAGCCGGACAAAGACAAACCTGCGCCCGAATCCAATAAACCTTCGGACGCAGCCGATGACCCGCCTCCGGAACCCCAAAAACCTCTCGTAAAACTTTCCGAAGGAAAGTTTGTACCTCCTGATGAAGGCGTGGAAATCAACAAGAAATGCCCAGTCCAGGTCAGTGTCGAATACCTCGACGATTCCGCCAAATCAATGCAAAAGGTCACCTTCAGCCTTTATTCAAATTATAAAGACGCCACCAGCAATTTGAGCCATTACGTTGACGGGTATGAAAAAGACGGCATTGCCCAGGCTGAAATGACCATGTATCCACCGCCCGGATACCATGAGGGCGATAGCGTCGATTATTTCTTCAAGGCCGAGCATATCCGCGGGGAAAAGGTCATCGACAGCGAAGACCTGACCCTGCCAATGGAGACAAAATCCATAGTCCTTCAAAAGGGCGATTACGATGAAAATGGCGCGGCGGCGTATAACAAGGACAAGTCAGGCGACAATTTCAAGCGGAATAATGTCGTAAAAAAACTCCAGAATGATTTAATCACGACCAACTTTTTACCCAAAGGTTCCGACGACGGCTTCTTCGGCGACCAGACGGACAAGGCGGTAAAGGATTTCCAGGATTACGCCATTAAACTTGTACGCATGAAACGAAGCCTCGGGAAAACGGAAAACACGGACAAGGGCCTCGACCAGCAGTCGCCCGACGGCATCGTGGGCGAGAAGACCCGCGACGAACTTGATAAGTGGCTTAATAAAGACTGGATCAAGCCCATTCCCACGCTCAGGCATGGCGAATACGACAATACCGGAGTTGATAACGGCAAAGGTAAGCGCGGCACGGACGACCACCACCAAGGCACGCCAGTGGTCGAGGCTCAAAATAATTTACAGAAAGTCGGCGTTTATTCCGATGGCATGGTTGATGGCTGGTTTTATGACAAGATGCTGTGCAGCGTCAAGGATTTCCAAAGCGCCGCGGCTGACGCGACGTTTGTCGTCAATGGCAATCTTACCCAGTTTGATCAAAAATTGACCGGATATCAAAAGGGAGAGATGTGCCCGGCCACACAGGAGTATTTGAAGATGGTGGTGGATAAGAGTGGGAAGGTGCCGCCAAAACCGGCAATTTTTCCGCTGAAAAATAGGCCTGATTTAAGTTATCACGATGGTGCACGTGAGTTTGGTGCGGCCCGTAAACATGGAAGAAAACATGCGGGATGTGATTTGAATGCACCGATTGGAACGGAAATATTTGCGGTGAAGGACGGAAAAATTACCCATAACCCTTATGAATTTGCCGGCGAAACATTTGCACTAGAAATTGATCATGGTGATTGTATCGTCAGGTATGGAGAAATTCAAAAGGAACTTCCTCCAGGGCTAGGTGTTGGAAAAATGGTCAAACAAGGGCAGCTAATCGCGTATGTCGGAAAATTCGTTACAGAAAACAATGAAATAAAACATATGCTTCATTTCGAGATGTATTCCGGTGAAGAATCCGGGCCATTGTCGGATAAATTAAATCCGCCCTATCAGCGCAGAGGTGATTTAATGGATCCAACTTCATTTTTAGATAATGCTATATTATTAACACCATAAAAAGGTGATACAATGAAAAATTTATTTTTGCGAATAATGTTGGCGTTTTTTCTTTTGGCATCTTTTGCATTTGGCAACGATACTACTCTCTTAGATAATATTGAACGATTAGCTACGGATACATCTTTGACTTCGATAACACCAGAATTTGCTCCGCAATATTTTTCTGTGTTATGCAGTTTAAAGGCAATTAGCAAAGAAAATGGATATTGGTTATTTGCAGGCAATAATTTGCAGAAGCCTCTAAAAGAAGTCAAATTGAGTTTTTCAACTCATTACTCCGAAATTAAAAAAGGGTGGACTTTTGAAGCACTCAGCATTCGTTTGAATGATGAGAACAATGAATTGTTGCCGATTTTAAAAAAGAAACTGATGCAGCGTTTAGGGGATAAGGCTAAAGATTCTGAAGAAAAAAATGGCCCCATATTTTCCTGGACTCTTCATAAATACCAAACGGCATTTTACCGCGAGGGTAGAAAGAAAAATTCAATCCGCATCTTAATACAATTGCAAAAAGAAGCTGATGATGCCGAATGAGTAAATTTATTAAATTGGGGATTGCTTAAATTTCGATATTCCTAAACTAGAAAGAATTCCTATGACTCGTTCAATTTGGTCTGGAAGCATTACGGCAGTTGTATTGTCGGTCTTGCTTTACTTTTTCGTTTCCTGCGTCAGCGCACCGCCCAATCCCTATGACCCTTCAAATACTAAAATTTATTTGACCTTACAGTCCTCAAGCGGTCAAGTAAGCGCCGACACGATTATGGATAGCACTATTACCCGAAGATTATCGCAAAGGACAAAAAGGGCAATGCCGATACCATGACTGTGCATTTGTGGGCAAGCCGGACCAACATCGACAGCATGCCGCCTATTGTCAAGCATTTGATGCCGCCTACCGACAGCATTACGGTAAGCACGAATAGTTTTAAAGCGTCGGCTATTTGCAAGGACAGCAGCGGTATTGCCTCGGTAAAATGTTCGTCTGGAGCGGACACGTTTACAACCTCGCGGGCCGACAGCGTTTGGTCGGCAACCATAACGGGCTTGGTTCAGGGCCAATATAAAACAGTGACTTTTTTAGCGACCGACATGTCTGCCAGGGCGAATAAAACTTCCATGAATGTTTACATTAAATACGATTCAACGATGACCGATACTTTGCCGCCTTTGATTACGCTCGTCAGCCCGTCGAAAGATACCATTATCAATACGGATTCAAGCCTCGTGCGAGTAAAATGCACGGACGCAAGTGGCATTTCATCGGTTATTTATTCCATCGGCACTCAGAAATTTACCGCATCGAGATCAGCGCCAACCGACAGCATTTTTACCGGCACGGTCAAAGGTCTTGCGCCGGGAACTTATTCGACCATCACCATCACGGCCACCGACGCTTCCACCGCGCACAATGCCGCAACCGCTTCGGTAAAAATAAAATATGATAATGATCGTACAAAACCGGTCATTGTACTGTTTGACCCGGCAAAAGACAGCCTTAGCATTAACGCAAATTCGTATGCGGTTAGAGTAATAAGCAAAGATTCAAGCGAGGTGGCTTCGGTCGTGTACACTTTTGGCGCGACGAATTTCACGGCGACAAAAACTTCCGACAGCGTTTGGACGGGGACTGCCAGCGGCTTGGTCTCGGGAGCTTTCAATAAAATCACGGTCGTTGCGACCGATGCATCAATAAACGCGAATAAAGACACCATGAGCTTTTTCATCAGGTATGACCCTACCATGACCGACTTAACCGGCCCGGTATTTTTCCCGAAAAGCGGCCCGGCGAACAATGCTTTCGTTGTTGATTCAACCGTCAATATCGTCGACTCAATTTATGATCCAAGCGGTGTGGATAGCGTTTACTGGACGCAAAACGGCAAGAACCCGAAGCCTTTGATGCTTGTTGCCGGATCAACTTATTTGTTTTCATTGGTTGACACGCTGCACAGGTATCACCTCGACACCATCGTAATTTTCGCTCAGGACAAATCGACCAATAGAAACAAGAGCAGCCAGACGATCATTTTGAATTACAATGTTCCGCCCGTCATCAACGACACTGCCGTTTCCACTAATCGAAATGTTGCAAAAACCTGGACGTTAAACGCACTCTCAGTTGACGGCGATCCGCTTACATGGACGCGTATTACTTCGCCTTCGGCCTTAAGCGGCACGGTAACGGGGACGTTGCCTTCAATTACCTTTACGCCCGCGGCGAATTGGTCGGGGGTGGATAGCTTCAAAGTCCAGGTAACGGACGGACATTGGAGCGATACGGCCAAGATAAAAATCACTGTTCTAAATGTAAATGTCGCCCCAAGCATCGTTACCCAACCTTCGAGCGCAACAAAAAATGCCGGGCAATCGGTTACTTTTTCCGTGGCCATCAATGCCGACGTTAATCCCGATCCGTCATTTGTCTGGAAGCAAAACGGGAATATTATCACAACAGCCACAACTTCTTCCTATACCATTGGTTCAATTGCGCTGTCGGATAGCGGCAGCTATACCGTCACCGTTGCTAATAGCGCGGGGACAATAACCAGCCAGCCAGTCACGCTTACGGTTAATTTTGCCCCGTCAATTACGAAGCAGCCGGTATCACAGACGCTTTACCTCAATCAGCCGGATACTTTTTCAGTCATTGCGGCTGGGAAACCTATACCAACGTATGCTTGGAAGAAAAATGGCGTTGCTTTAAGCGGCCAGACTAGCGCATCTTTAATAATTGCTTCTCCAGGTGTCAATGACAGTGGCAAGTATACAGTCACCGTGACTAATAGCCTTGGGACAGTAATAAGCGATACGGCGAAATTTTATGCACGGATTAAAAGCATTTCCGCAGGTGGGCATCACAGCCTAATTATAAAAACTGACGGAACTCTCTGGGCTTGCGGAGATAATACCTATGGCCAACTTGGCGATGGAACCACGATTAATCGTTCTTCGCCTGTGCAAATCGTGAGCATGAGCAATGTACAGAGCGTGGCAGCAGGATCGGATCACAGCCTCATCCTTAAAAATGATGGTATGCTTTGGGCATGTGGGAATAATGATTTTGGCCAACTCGCGGATGGGACTACGACAAAACGCTCTACGCCTGTTGAAGTCTTTAGCTCTGTGCAGAATATTGCGGCTGGCGGTCAGAACAGCCTAATCGTTAGAACCGACGGATCGCTCTGGACATGTGGGGCCAATTCTTTTGGCCAGCTATGCGATGGAACTACGACCGATCATTCAACGCTTACGCAAGTAACAAGTATTAACAACGTGCAAAGCGTGGCGGCTGGAACTTATCACAGCCTGATTCTGAAAAAAGATGGTACGGCTTGGACAAGCGGATGGAATATGTATGGCCAGCTATGCGATGGAACTACAACTGATCATTCAACGCTCATGCAAGTAACAAGTTTTAGTAATGTGCAGAGCTTGGCGGCAGGAAGTACTCATACTTTAATTCTGAAAAAAGATGGTACTCTTTGGGCATGTGGGAATAATTTCTATGGCCAGTTAGGTGATGGAACAACAATTGATCGATCTACGCTTGTGCAAGTTACAAGCGTTAGTAATGTACAGGGAATTTCGGCGGGAGGAAATCAGAGCTTGATCCTAAAATCAGACAATACGCTTTTAGTTAGTGGTGCTAACATTTACGGAGCAACCGCGGCCGATAACATTCCTGTGCAGCTTATGAGCAATGTCCAAAGCATGTCGGCGGGAGGTGCTTACATCCTGATTTTGAAAATAACCGGCATTCTATCATCATGCGGGGACAATACGTCCGGTCAGCTTGGCGATGGAACAACGACAGTGCGCCTTACTCCTGTAGATCTATCATTTAAATAATTTATGGCAAAAATTGCCAAAACTGGGGATGGCTTATCGTAAAATGTCAAAATCAGCGCATAATAAATCTAAAGAAAATAGACGATATACCGATCAATCGGTAAAAAATGTGTCGGTCCAATCGTTGAAAATTGATTTTGTTTTAGGTTTTTTCCTACTCATTTTTACACTTGCAGCTTATCAGCCCGCCTGGAAGGGCACGCCGATCTGGGACGATGATGGGCATATTACCAAGCCTGCGCTTCGTTCGGTGGAAGGATTGACGCGGATCTGGACTCAACTCGGAGCCACGCAGCAATATTATCCGTTAGTGCATAGCGTATTCTGGCTGGAATACCATATTTGGGGCGATTCGACACTTGGGTATCATTTAGTCAACATACTGCTGCATTTTTTATCCACTTTATTATTAGTTTGCATCATGCGCCGCCTCGCAATACCCGGGGCGTGGTTTATTGCCGCCGTTTTCGCCCTACATCCGGTGCAAGTAGAGTCGGTGGCATGGTTTTCTGAATTGAAGAACACATTGTCAGGTGTCTTTTTTCTCGCTGCGGTGTTGGTTTATTTAAAGTTCGACAGCGAAAGGAAAAGGAAGTTTTATGTAAGTGCCATTGGTCTTTTTATTCTGGGCCTGATGTCGAAATCCGTTATTGCAACATTGCCGGTATCGCTTCTTGTGGTGTTCTGGTGGAAAAGGGGAAAGCTCAATAGGAGGCAGGATATTGAGCCTTTGATACCGTTTTTTGTCGTGGGAATCGCATCTGGTTTTTTCACAGCCTGGGTGGAACACACGTTTATAATAAGTGGTGAAGAACACAAGTTCAATTTCTCTTTGATTGAACGATGTCTTATTGCCGGGAGGGCCTTCTGGTTTTACTTAGGCAATATTTTTTGGCCGGCGAAATTAATTTTCATTTATCCGCGATGGAATATTAACCAAGCTGTTTGGTGGCAATATTTGTTTCCTGTCGCAACATTGATTCTTGCCGGTGTTCTTTTGATATTCCGGAGGCGTTCGCGCGCCCCCTTGGCCGTGTTCCTTTGTTTTTTAGCGACACTATTTCCCACTCTGGGTTTTTTTAATGTTTATCCATTCCGGTTTTCCTTTGTTGCAGACCATTTTCAATATCTTGCTTGCATAGCCCCAATTGCTTTAGTGGTCGGGAGCGGATCGACATATGTATTAAAAAAAAGAAGTATACGGTTGGCGCTTTACATGATCGTACTGCTGGTATTTACCGTTCTAACTTGGAAGCAGTCCAAGATGTACGCCAATATCGAAACCCTTTACTTGACCACCATCCAGAAGGATCCAAATTGCTGGATGGCATACAATAACCTTGGAAGAGAAAAGGAAATAAATGGGCGGCCTGATGCAGCGATTGCATACTATCAAAAATCAATGGAAATCAATCCGAACAATACGGAACCTCGTATTAACCTCGGCATTTTGCTGGCGAAAAACGGACGAATAAACGAAGCCTTCGCATGTTTTCATAAGGCTTTGGAAATAAACCCCAGGGATGATAACGCCTATAATGGCCTGGGTAACGTTTATTATCAAACCGGCAAAACGGAAGAGGCGATTGCTAATTTTAGGAAAGCATTGGAAATTGATCCTAATTATAGTGAAGCCCATTATAACATAGGCAATGTCTTGTTACAAATAGGAGCAACTGAAGAAGCCTTAGTCCATTACAATAAAGCGATAGAAATAGATCCTAACTATTGCAAAGCTCATAACAATATTGGCAATCTGTTGCTCCAAATTGGTCGAACGGATGAAGCAATCGGTCATTATAAAAAGGCGGTTGAATGTGATCCAAAATTTAGTGAGGCGCAATACAATTTAGGCTATGCATTGATGCAATACGGTCATTCCGACGAGGCTATTGTCCGCTTTAAAAAGGCATTGGAACTAAACCCTAATTATGCCGATGCCCACAATAACCTCGGCAATGCACTTTTTCAAATCGGTCATATTGATGAATCCATCGCTCATTTCCAAAAGGCCTTGGAAATCGATTCTAATAATGTTATTACCCTGCATAATTTAGCCTTTGCTTTTGCGCAAAAAGGACAATTTACCGATGCGATTCCTATTCTTCAAAGAGCGATTTTAGTGGCAAAGTCTACCAGCCAGCAATCGCTGGTATCCAAAATATCGGCCGATCTTGAAAATCTGAATCAAGTGAACCGTTCAACTCCACATGTCCCACGATAGCGGTTTTATGAGACAGAAAGGTTTGTGACGGGCATCACATCCAAAACGTGCGCCATGAATTAGGTTTACAGGTATATATTTATTCATTTCCTAAAAAGGTAATATTCTTCCGCAAAATGTTGAAATCATCGAAAAATAAATCTAAAGAAATTAAATATATTGATAAACCGATTAACTCCGCTTCGGCTCAGTCTTTGAAAAGTGATTTTGTATTAGGTTTTCTCCTATTTCTCGCCGTTCTGGCGGCCTATCAACCATCTTGGAATGGTAAGCCGCTATGGGACGATGACGCGCATATCACCAGGCCGGATCTTCGATCATTTGGCGGTCTGGCGCGTATCTGGACCCAGCTTGGAGCCACCCAGCAGTATTACCCTTTAGTACATAGTGTTTTCTGGTTCGAATATCATCTTTGGGGAGAAGCGACCCTTGGATACCATTTAGTCAATATTTTATTGCACTTCTTATCCGCATTATTATTGGTTTGCATCATGCGCCGCCTGGCAATTCCTGGCGCTTGGTTCGTGGCCGCGATTTTTGCTTTACATCCAATACAAGTTGAATCCGTTGCATGGATTACGGAACTGAAAAACACGTTGTCGGGTGTCTTTTTTTTCGCCTCAACGCTATTATACCTGAAGTTCGATTCGGAAAGAACAAGAAAATATTATCTAATTGCCATCGGCCTTTTTATTTTGGGCCTGATGTCTAAATCAGTCATTGCAATGCTTCCGGTATCGCTACTTGTTATATTCTGGTGGAAGCGAGGAAGGGTTGACTGGAAAAATGATGTACTTCCGTTACTGCCATTCTTTATTGTTGGAATTGCATCCGGTTTGTTCACGGCTTGGGTAGAACGTAAGTTTATCGGAGCAGAGGGAAGCGTTTTTGCTTTTACCTTTGTTGAGCGATGCTTAATCGCTGGCCGGGTAGTCTGGTTTTATTTGGCCAAGCTGATCTGTCCCGTGAACTTGATTTTTATCTATCCACGTTGGAATATAAACCAAGCCGTATGGTGGCAATATCTGTTTCCTGTCGCGGCACTTATGCTTGCCGGAATACTCTGGGCGCTCCGTAAACGTTCGCGTGCGCCTTTGGCGGCGTTTCTATTCTTTTCGGCCATGCTTTTCCCAATGATGGGTTTTTTCAATATTTATCCTTTTCGGTTTTCGCTTGTCGCCGACCATTTTCAGTATCTTGCTTGCATTGGCCCCATTGTATTAGTCTCGGTTGGAATGGAATCGGGAATTGAGTTAATTAATCAAAAAAATATCCGTTTTTTAAAACCCACACTTTACGGTATTGTATTATTGACACTTTGCGTGTTTACGTGGAAACAATGCGGAATGTACGCTGATGCCGAGACCCTTTTCCAAACTGTAATAAAAAAGAACCCGGTTTGCTGGATGGCATACAACAACCTCGGGAACATTTTTTCTCTAACCAACAAAACGGATATAGCGGTTTCTAATTATCAAAAATCATTGGAAATCAAGCCTGATTATGGAGAGGCCCATTATAACCTCGGAAAGGGTGCATTCCCATTTTGTGACCATTATTTGCTCTCCTTTGTCACGCCAATGGGATCGGTTGCCAATCGGAACAGGTCATTCCAGCGTCCTGCTTTATAAAACGACCGCAGCATGATCATCG